>Michael_p2__coassemble_1380_pt1 | contig 25817 bp, 23 predicted proteins | sample Michael_p2__metabat2_high_PE_032 | metagenome-assembled genome bin Michael_p2 | reverse complement strand
CTTCTTTCCCGCTTCGAACCGTTCATTTTTTAGCGTTTTGTACCATGCTTTATAAAATTTTAAGAAAATTGTTGTACAAAAATGCTACAATAGAAAAAAGGAATCGAGATTATGAAAGAGAAAAGAAAAAAAATAATCCAGGCACGCAGTCTCTGTAAAATATACGACATGGGAGAAGAAAAAGTGACTGCCCTGAAAAATATCAATCTTGATATTTTTGCCGGCGAGATCTGCTGTATTTTCGGACCATCCGGCTCTGGCAAGAGCACGTTGCTCAATCAGCTGGCCGGGCTCGAAAAACCGACGCGCGGAGGCGTGAAGATCTGCGGACAGATCATTTCGCGCATGAACGAGAACGAGCTGGCTGCATTCCGGCAGCACCATTCGGGCTTTATTTTTCAGTCCTACAATCTGCTCAATCATCTGAATGCGCTCGAAAACGTCGCCCTTCCGCTTGAATTTGCCGGGATCGAAAAAACGGAACGTGAAAAAGCGGCCAGGCACATGCTTGGCGAAGTCGGGCTTGCCGGACGTATGAAGCATTACCCCAATCAGATGTCGGGCGGCCAGCAGCAAAGGGTCGGTATCGCCCGGGCATTTATCAACCGTCCGCAAGTCATTTTTGCGGATGAGCCGACCGGAAATCTTGACTCGAAAAGCACGAAGGAAGTCATGGAAATGATGACCCGGTTCGTAAGAGAGTATCACCAGACTTTGATCCTGGTGACCCATGATCAGGAAATGGCAGCGTACGCCGACCGGATCATTACGTTAAAAGACGGAGAAATCGTCCGTCAGGAATGGAAAGAAAAGGAAAAAGAATATGAAAATGAATAAAGCTCTGGCTGCAGCTCTTGCGCTCGCCCTGACGACCACCCCGCTGTATGCCAATGAAGAAACGAAAGATGCGGGAACCGCGGCGCAGAACGAACAGCCGCCGGAAAAGGAATCCCAGGAAAAAATGGTCAAAAGCACATTTACGATCTCGACCTACGATGTGCTCAACGATAAAGGGGAATCGATCGATCAAATAAAAAAAGGGGAAAAATTTACGCTCGTGATCGATGCGGTCGATACGAGCGTCAGCACGAAAGACGCTCTTGAGCAGGAGGAGATCAGCAAGATCAACCAGACGATCCATTCGCTCAACATCAACCGGCTGACAGACGGATTCACAAAAGGGGACGATCCGCAGGTCGTGCTTCTGAGCAAGGAACTCGAACCGCTCAAGGTCAAGATCATCATCAAAAATCTGAGCTGGAAAGGAAAATCCGATCAGTTCAGGTTCCGGATCGGGTATTCGGCGCTCGATATCGACTATACCGATCATGCCATCGGTATCACGGAGTGCGGACAGGAACAGAAGGAAGACAAGGAACCGGAAGAAAATCCGGACACTTCGCAGCCGCCAGAAGGCAGCAGCGGCAGTTATGATGGCGGAGGCTTTTATTCCGGCACCGATCCAGTCAGTCCGTCTGCGGCGAAAAGTGCAGCACCCAATCTGATCGTCAGGCAGTACAGCTACGGAAAAGATCCGATCTATTCAGGCAAGGAATTTGAGCTGACGCTCGAATTCTACAATACGTCCAAAACGATCGCGACCGAAAATATCGTCGTGTCTCTTGAGACCGGCGAAGGGCTGTCGATCACCAATTCAAGCAACACCTTTTATTTTGAAAGCCTGGCTCCGCAGGCTTCCAAGGTCATCAAGCTGAAAATGAAGGCACTCACAGCCGATAAGAACAGCTCGCCGGCGATCGAGGTCGGCTTCCGTTATGATTTTGTAGACGATGGCGAACGGATGAACCAGCAGATGGCGGAAAAAATATCCATTCCGGTCTACCTGAAGGATCGCTTCGAGATCGATGATCCGATCGTGCCGGAAATGGCTGCGGCAGGAAGCGAATGCGCGCTCTCCTTCAACTATGTCAACAAAGGCAAAGGAGCAATTTCCAATGTAGAAGCCGCCGTAGAAGGAAATATCCCGGCTCTGCAGAAAACGCAGCATATCGGCAACATTGAATCGGGAAGCAGCGGAAGCATCGATGTGATCCTTATTCCTAATCAGCCGGGCCTTCAGAAAGGAACGGTCGTTATTTCCTATGAAAACGCGAACGAGGATCTTGTCGAACAGAAGTTTCCGTTCGAGCTCAACGTCACTGAACCGCAGCCAATCGATATGAACGACAATCAAATGATCGAAGAGGAACAGAAGAGCGGTTTTCCGTGGCTCGCGGCCCTGATCGCCGTAGGAGCGGCGGCCGTTGCGATCGTACTGTTCAGAAAGCGGAAAAAGAAAAAGCACGATCCGCAGCCGGAAGAGGAAGATCTGAACTTTGACGACGAGGACGAGAAATGACATTCCGTGATTTGTGGCATATGTGCCTCAACAATCTCAAACGAAGACGTTCGCGCACCATCCTGACCGTGCTCGGGGTCATGATCGGATGCATGTCCATCGTGATCATGGTATCGATCGGAGCGGGACTGAGCGTATCGCAGGAAAAGATGCTTGCCCAGATGGGCGATCTACGCCAGATCACCATCTATCCCAATTATGATCCGTCGGCCCAGGCCGTCAAGCTGGATGAGCAGACGATCACCCAGATCCAGGCCATTCCGAACGTGCAGGCCGCGACCGGCAAATTCGAGATCACCGATTATCCGGTCCGGATCACTTCAGGAACGAACGGACGGTATGAAACTGCGTATACGAACATGGTCGGCATTGATTTCTCCCAGCTCGAAAATTTCGGCTATGAGATCAAGGAAGGGACCTATCCTAGTCCCGGCCTGAAAAACCAGGCTCTGGCAGGCGAGCGGTTCGCGTACAGCTTTATGGATACGGCCAGACCGGAAGGAAGCAACCGGATCGATATTTACTCTGTTCTGTATGACGAGAACGGCCAGCTCAATGAAAATCTTCCGGATCCGTATTTCGATCCTCTGCAGGCCAAGGTCAATATCGATGTCCAGGTACAGGAAGACGCGGACGTGGAACAGGAAGTGAGCGTGTGCGGCATCGTGAAGGAAAACTACAGTGCCGGCTATGAAACGAGCGAAGGGCTCATCATTGATCTGAACGATATGAAGGAACTGTGGAAAGCAGCCAATAAAAAGGCTGGAAAATCAAACGGGAACTTCACTTATTCGCAGGCTGTCGTCATGGCAGATACGATCGATGATGTAAGCGAAATCGAAAAAGAGATCCAGAATCTCGGCTTCCAGACCAGTTCCATGGAAAGCATGCGGCAGTCGATGCAGGAATCGACACGCCTGATCCAGCTCGTTCTTGGCGGGATCGGAGCGGTCTCGCTGCTTGTTGCCGCGATCGGGATCGCCAATACGATGATCATGTCCATTACAGAACGTACAAAGGAGATCGGGATCATGAAGGCGCTGGGATGCTATACAAAAAATATCCGGCAGCTGTTCCTTCTCGAAGCCGGAGTGATCGGGCTGATCGGAGGATCGATCGGACTGATCCTGAGCTATATCGCCAGCTTTGTCATGAACTATTTTTCCAACCAGCCTGCGCCCGATCTCGTGACCCAGATCCTTTACCTGTTTGGCGTGGAAGGGACCCCGCTTTCATGCATCCCGCTATGGCTTGCGCTGGGCGCCCTTGTCTTTTCCATGCTTGTCGGCATCATTTCCGGCTATTACCCGGCCAACAAGGCCGTGAAGATCCCGGCTCTCGAAGCCATCCGTCATGATTAGGCAAATGATTCAAAAAATGGAGCGGAACAGAGTACAATACAGGCATGAACGATCAACAGGCTGAACAGCGGGCCATTCTTTTCTGCGAAAACAATAAAAATATTCCATACCTTTACAAAGGAGAACAGGGGACTTTCGAAATTCTCGATGATATGAACTGCTGCGCTCCGACCAACGCCGTTCTTTTCAGTTTCCAGACCGGAAAACGGCGGTATGTGATGGAGGCCGCCCAGCTGCTTGAAGCAGCTGCTCAGGCAAAGAAGCTGCAGTAATTGACAGAAAAGTTAGTCTTTACTAAAATATAGTTAATAAAGAACAGGAGAGTCGGAAATGAACCATTACGGCGAATCATTAGAGGATTACCTCGAAGCCATCCTGGTTTTATCCAGGCAGCTGCCTGTCGTTCGCAGTGTCGACATTGCCAGCTATCTGGGTTATTCAAAACCAAGCGTATCGCATGCTGTAAAACTTATGGTGGAACAGGAACTCATCGTGCTCGATCGAAGCAAATACATACAGTTAACCGAGCTTGGCAGAGAAGTCGCGGAAGGGACATATCAGCGGCATGTCTTTTTTTCGACGATGCTTGAAAACATTGGTGTTCCCAAGGAAATTGCCCAGGAAGATGCCTGTCGGATCGAACATGTGATCTCGCAGGAAACATTTGACGCGATCAAAGCGTTTTATGAGAAAAACGAAGCACGCTAGCCGTGCTTTTTTTATAGGAGGAACGATTTTATGAATCCTGAAATACTAGCTCCGGTCGGGAGCGTGGAAGCGCTGCAGGCTGCCTTTGCCGCAGGAGCGGATGCCGTTTATTTTGGCCTGCCCCAGTTCGGGGCACGAGCCTTTGCCAACCGCTTTACGCTCGAGCAGACGAAAGAAATCATCGAGCAGGCCCACACGTATGGCATGAAAATATATATCACGATGAATACGATCCTGTATGAAAACGAGATCGAAGACGCCTATGAAGCGGCCAGAGCCTTGTTCTATATGAACGTGGACGCTTTGATCATTCAGGACCTCGGCCTGATCCATCTGCTTCATGAGCGGCTGCCCGAGCTCGAGCTCCACGCATCTACCCAGCTTTCTGTATCCACGCCGACCCAGATCGAACAGCTCAGAAAACTTGGCGTGAGCCGGGTCGTTCTTGCCCGGGAATGCACGCTCGAGCAGATTCGTGCGTGTGCCGCGACAGGCATGGAGATCGAAGTGTTCGTGCATGGCGCCTTATGCATCTCCTATTCAGGACAGTGTCAGTTTTCGAATGTCATGTATAACCGCAGCGGCAACCGGGGCATGTGCGCGCAGCCATGCCGCATGCCGTATATCCTGAAAGAGGACGGCAGAAATGTGAACAAGCTGCCCGCTTATCTGCTTTCGCCAAAAGATCTTTCGCTGATCCGGAAGGTGAGCGATCTCAAGGACGCGGGGGTGGCTTCGTTAAAGATCGAAGGACGCATGAAATCGGCAGAATACGTGTATGCGGCCGTAACAGCCGTGAAAAAAGAGCTGGAAGAAAAGGATCTGACAAAAGAGGATGAGGAGCATCTGCTCGTGACGTTCAACAGGCAGTTTACGACAGGGCATACGTATAAGCAGAAGGGAAAGGATCTGATGGATCCGGCAGCCGCCAACCATCATGGGCTGACGATCGGCAAGGTCGTCGCGGTCAAAGGGAAACGTATCACGATCCAGCTTGATCATGATCTCAGTCAAAATGACGGGATCCGTTTTGAAAAAGGCCGGGTGAGCGAAGGCTGCCATGTCAACTATATGTATGATGCAAGAAACCGGCTCATTTCCCTGGGAAAAGCGCGCGAGGTCGTATCGGTCGACGGACCGTACAATGTCCAGATCGGAAGCGTGGTCAAAAAGACGGTCGATTCGAAATATCGCAAAGAAGTGTCTGACCATATCAAAAACGACAGACGTTACGTGGATATTACCGGTAAAGCGGTGTGCCGAGGAGTGAAAGAGCCTCTGTATCTGAGCGTGAGCGATGGAAAGCATGAGGCTGTCGTCCAGACCCCGATCGTTGCCGAACAGGCACAAAAACAGGCAACCGATCCGGATGTCCTGGGAAAGCAGCTCAATAAGACCGGCAGTTCCTGGGCTCGTTTTACGCATATCGATTACGATCTGGCTCCGGATATCTATTTTCCGATCAAGGTCATGAACGATCTGCGCAAGGAGGCACTCGAAGCCTTGCGCAGGGAACGGCTGTCGTTCCGGGTCTTTCCTGAAAAATCCTATACCTATATGCCGCAGGTCGATCCTTCGCCAGTTGTCCTGGCTCAGATCGAGACCCAGGATCAAAAAGGCGATGAAAACGTCTTGTGGATCAGCGAGAATGTGCCGGGCACTTTGAAAAAAGGCCGGATCGATACCGAAAAGGCGGATGTGCTCACTCATCTTGGCGAAGGAAAGATCATTCTGAACATGAATGTGGTCAATTCCTATGCGGTAGCGGCGCTGCTTTCTCTTGGCTATGAAAAGATCGGGATCAGCGAAGAGGCGAATCTCGATCAGGTGGAAATGCTTGTTCGCGCGTTCAGGGCGCGTTATCATCAGCCGGCTCCGGTCATTGTATGCGTATACCAGAAAAAAAGGCTCATGCTGATGAACCACTGTCCGGTCAACACCCTGCTCAAGGATGGAAAAAGATCGGGATGCCGTCTTTGCCATGAACACGTATATGAGCTGGAGGGAACGGACGGAACCAGCGTTTTGTGCCTTGGCGACAGCGCGTGCCGGATGCGCCTCTTCGATTCGAAAACGAGCGATCGGCTCGAGTGGGTCCGCATTTTGAAAAAGACGGGCATCAACGGCTTTTTATGCGTCTTTGTCAATGAAAAAAAAGAGGAGATCGACCGCGTTTTGAAAGCGCTTTGTTTCTAATAAACGTTGAAAATAATAGTGCAGAGTGATACTATTTTAATAGCCTAGGGCTTAAAGGAGGATATTTTATTATGCCTATTATTACTGATGTTTACGCACGCGAAGTTCTCGATTCACGTGGTAACCCTACAGTAGAAGTTGAAGTAACAACTGAATCCGGCGCATACGGTCGTGCCATGGTTCCAAGCGGTGCCAGCACAGGTGAAAGAGAAGCTTTGGAACTCCGTGACGGCGACAAAAACCGTTATCTGGGAAAAGGAACAACAAAAGCTGTAAATAATGTGAACACGATCATCGCACCGGCAGTGATCGGTCTGGATGTCCGCGATCAGAACCTGATCGACAAGACAATGATCGATCTGGATGGAACTCCATTCAAGAAAAACCTCGGTGCCAACGCTACATTAGGTGTTTCAATGGCTTGCGCGATCGCTGCTGCTGATTTCTACGGAATGCCATTGTTCAACTACTTCGGCGGATTCAATGGAAACACATTACCTGTTCCTATGTGCAACGTAATCAACGGCGGAAGCCATGCCGACTCTACAGTTGACTTCCAGGAATTCATGATCATGCCGGTTGGCGCTAAAAACGAAAAAGAAGCCGTTCGCATGGCTGCTGAAACATTCCACGCTTTGAAGAAAGTATTGAAGGACAAAGGATACAACACAAACGTTGGAGACGAAGGCGGATTCGCACCAAGCTGCAAAGACGGAAACGAAGAACCTCTCGAACTGCTCGTTGAAGCAATGAAGGCTGCCGGATACGAACCAGGAAAAGACATGATGATCGCAATGGACGTTGCGGCATCTGAATTCCACAACCATGAAACAGGAATGTATGAACTGAGCAAATCAGGACAGGGAAACAAAACTTCCGATGAAATGATCGACATGTATGCTGCATGGATCGAAAAATATCCGATCATCTCGATCGAGGACGGACTCGGAGAACGCGACTGGGATGGATGGAAAAAGATGACTGACCGCTTAGGCGACAAAGTTCAGCTCGTTGGTGACGACCTGTTCGTTACGAATCCTTCTATTCTTGCCGAAGGTATCGAAAAAGGCATCGCGAACGCGATCCTGATCAAAGTAAACCAGATCGGTACTTTGACTGAAACATTCGACGCAATGCAGCTGGCTAAAGAGCACAACTACACATGCATCGTTTCTCACCGTTCAGGAGAAACAGAAGATTCTACGATCGCCGACATCGCAGTTGGTCTGAACGCAGGACAGATCAAGACCGGATCTCTCTCTCGTACAGATCGTATCGCGAAATACAACCGCCTGATGCGCATTGAAGACGAACTCGACAAACGAGGAGCGACTTCTATTGCACGTTACCCTGGATTGAAAGCATTCTATAATCTTTACAAATAATAGCGATAACACTAAAGACCGGAAATCCGGTCTTTTTCAATGCCGAAAGATCCCGATCCGATCTGAACGTGTCGGGATCGATATGCAGGCAGCACCGGTATTCAATGAAGAAGGATTGATGGTTCGGACAATGTCGGTTTTATCCTTATTTAAGGTTAAAATCGACTTTTTTTGTGATTTCTGGCAAAATTTGTAAGCAGATTGTGTGAAAAATGCACAGGAAGTTGTCATAATACTCATGGAAAATTATTCCGAACGGAGGATTAATATGGAAAGCTATCGTTATTTGCTCGATATTGCGATTATCTTGCTGTTTACCAAAGCATTTGGAATTTTCTCGAAAAAACTGAGGATGCCAAGTGTTGTCGGCGCGCTGATCGCAGGCATTGTCCTAGGACCTGCTGTTCTTAATATCGTTGAGCCAAGCAATCTGATCTCCGCCCTTTCCGAAATTGGTGTCATCGTCCTGATGTTTTCTGCCGGTCTCGAAACGAGCATCACAGATTTAAAAAAAGCCGGGCTGAAAGCCTTTCTTATTGCCACGTTGGGTGTTCTTGTTCCTTTAGGAGTGGGATATCTGATTGGTATGATCTATAATGTCGGACCTTCCGCATGGATCGAAAACTTGTTTATCGGTGTCATCTTTACTGCCACGAGCGTGGGGATCACGGTCGAGACGCTCAAGGAAATGCATTGCATGTCTACAGAAAGCGGCAATGTTATCCTGGCCGCTGCAGTCATTGATGATGTTCTTGGAATCATCTGCCTGACGCTTGTCACGGCGCTGGCAGACAGCAGTGTGGTGATCAGCACGGTGCTGCTCAAGATCCTTGGATTCTTTGTGTTCTCGATCGTTGTCGGGGTTGCGATGCACAAAGTGTTCAAATGGTGGTTCAGCCATGATCCGAATCATGGCCTGCAGCGCTATTCGATCGTCTCTTTTGCGTTTGCGCTGATCATGGCGTATTGTGCCGAGGAATTTTTCGGAGTAGCCGATATTACCGGAAGCTTTGTGGGCGGCCTTATTATTTCGGGAACGGCACAGTGCGAATATGTTACGAAACGGATCGGCACTTTATCGTATATGCTGATCACACCGATCTTCTTTGCGAGCATCGGACTGAAGCTCGAGCCAATCCAGGCATCCTGGACGATGCTGGGCCTTGTCCTTCTGTTATGCGTGGCGGCTGTCCTGACAAAGATCGTAGGCTGCGGACTTGGCGCTCTGATCTGCCGGTATTCGCCGGTCCAGGCTTTGCGTATCGGCTGCGGTATGATCTCGCGTGGCGAGGTGGCCTTGATCATCGCGGATAAGGGAATGAGTCTGGGGATCCTGAATGAGTTCTTTATCACGCCGATCCTGCTCTGCGTCGTATTTACGACCGTGATCACGCCGATCCTGCTCAAAATCGTCTACAAGCATAAACCGGACGATCCGGATTTCACGCATCATGGCGAAACGAAACTTGAAAAAGATGAGATCCATGAGGCGCTCACCAACCCGATGGTTGAGTAGCTGCGAATCATGCTATGATGGACCTGCAATACTGCGGGTCTTTTTTTGGAGGTACATACGATGAAATATATTGATATGCATTGCGATACGATACTGGGCTGGCTCGAACAGGAAGAGGGAAGAGAAGAGGTCGATTTTGCTCAGAGCGATCTGAGCGTCGATCCGGACAAGCTGAAAAGGGGCGGCTGTCTTGTGCAGAACTTTGCGCTGTTCACAGACCGGAAGAAATACGCGGTCCCGGAAAAACATACGATGAAGCTGTACGATCTGTACTGCCGGATGCTTGAGCAGAACGAGGACCGGATCGCGCCGGTCCTGCGCTTTTCGGATATCGAAAAGAACGAAAAGGAAGGAAAGCTGAGCGCGCTGCTCACGCTCGAGGAAGGGGATGTCGTCTTCAATGATCTGGCGATGCTGCGCAATTACTACCGGATGGGAGTGCGGATGATCGCTTTGACATGGAACTATCCGAATGCGATCGGGCATCCGAATGTGTCGATGAGCGATTTTTCTCATTACAAGGCGGCAGATGTTCTTCAGAAGCCGAATGAAAAAGACGGACTGAGCGAGTTTGGAAAACAGTATATTGCGCTGATGGAAGAGCTGGGCATGATCGTGGATGTTTCTCATCTGTCGGATGCGGGGTTCTGGGATGTTGTCCGATACAGCACGAAGCCGTTTGTCGCTTCGCATTCGAACGCGAGGGCCGTTTGTTGTGCGGCACGCAATCTGAGCGATGACATGATCCGGGCGCTGGCGAGCAAAGGCGGTGTCATGGGCTTGAATTTCTGCGCGGATTTTCTGAATGACCGTGGCGATGAGCGCAGCACGATCGAGGATATGATCGCTCATATCGATCATATCCGGGATATAGCGGGGATTGATGTGATCGGGATCGGAACCGATTTTGACGGGATCCTGTCGGATGTCGAGGTTCGCGATGCGTCCATGATGCCTGCGCTGGCCCATGCGCTGCAGGAACACGGATACACGGAAGAGGAAATTGATTCGATTATGTACAAAAATGTGTTGAGAGTTTATAAAAAAGGACTAAAATAAGGAGGTAATTTAGAAGGAAGGGTAAATTATGAATCTGGCAGCATTTGCGCCATGGGCTGCGGGCTTTTTGTTTGTGTTTATGTTCATACTGGTCATAACGGAAAAGTTCGAGCGCCACGTTGTCACTCTGGCATGCGGGGCGGCGGTCCTGGTGATCGTGTTCGGGATCTGCATGCATTCATGGCAGGCAGCATGGTGGACACTGAACATTCAAAGCATTTTCACTTTGGATTTCTGGTATTCGGCTACAGAGAGTGCTGAATCCTCTTCGGGGATCAACTGGGCGACGATCCTGTTTATTGCCGGAATGATGATCATGGTCGAAGGAATGGCTTCGGCAGGCTTTTTCCGCTGGCTCTGTCTGCGTTTTGCAAAACTCGTGAAGTATCGCGCGACCAGGATCTTTCTTGCGTTCATGATCATGTCGGCGATCCTGGCTATGTTTATCGACAGTATCACGGTGATCCTGTTTCTGGCGGCGGTGACGGTCGAGCTGGCTCAGCTCTTGAAGTTTGATCCGGTCCCGGTCATCCTGGCGGAAATATTTTGTGCCAATCTGGGAGGCTCGGCGACGATGTGCGGCGATCCGCCAAATATCATCATCGGGACGGCGCTTGGCTATTCATTCTCCGATTTTGTGAGCAACACGGGGGTGATCGCGGGAATTTCGCTTGTATGTGTGGTGATCTATTTCTGGCTGTATTTTGCGAAAAAGCTGAAAAAGAGCGAGACGTATCTGGAAAGTATCGAATCGTTTCCGGATCCGCATGAGGCGATCCTGGACCGGGCCCGTTTCATTCAGTCGACCTTCATTTTCGGACTGGCGGTCGTGCTGCTTGTTTCGCATGCCAATACGCATCTGACGGTTGCTTTTATCGGCACATTTATTGCGCTGCTGACGCTTGTGTGTGCTGGCGGGCAGGCCATGGATCTGCTCAGAAAAGTGGACTACAGGACGTTGCTGTTTTTTGTAGGGCTGTTCGTGGTTGTCAGGGGCCTGGAGGAAACGGGAGTGCTCGAGATCGTTGCGGGACTGATCGCGGACTGGTCGAATGGCAGCCTTTATTTGATGGTTGCGATCATTTTGTGGCTGTCTGCGCTTGCGAGCGCGGTGGTGGACAATATTCCGTTTGCGGCGACGATGATCCCGATCATCCGGACGCTGGCGCAGAGCCAGTCGGTTCCGCTGGCTACGCTGGCATGGACCTTGTCGATGGGGACGGATATTGGCGGTTCGGCCACGCCGATCGGCGCGAGCGCCAATGTCGTGGGCACGGCGGTCGCGATGAAGGCAGGCTATCCGATTTCCTGGGGAAAATACTGCAAATACTGTGCCGGCTACTCTGCTGGTTGTTACCATTTCTATGATCTGCATTTTTGTGCGTTACGTGTAAAAGGAAGAGAGATTATGATTGTAACGATTTCAAGAGAATTTGGAAGCGGCGGGCAGGATATTGCCCGGGCGCTTGCGGCGCACTACCATGTGCCGCTGTATGATGAAAATATGCTGAGCGAGATCGGGATCCAGAAAGCTATGATATCGATCAGCTCAATCAGTATGACGAGGCGCCGCGCTGGATGATCCGTTCCCGGACGGTGCGGGGCCTGACGAATTCCAATATTGACAATATTGCGATGAAGGAGTTCGACTTTCTGCGCGAAAGAGCCAGGGTCGGGAAGTCATTTATAGTTCTGGGCCATTGCGGTGAGAGCATTTTGAAAGAATATGGTCCGGTATCGATATTTGTGAATGCGGATATGGAGCTGCGGATCGAGAGAACGATGCAGAAGTTTGGTCTGGATGAAAAAGAGGCGCGTGCCCTGATCAAAAAGACGGACCGCAACCGCAAGACGTATCACAACTACTACTGCGACAATAAATGGGGCGATTCGCGTTATTATGATCTGTGTATCGAATCGTCGACCCTGGGAGTGGATGAAACGATCGACTTTCTGATCGATTTTATTGACCGCTGCATCAAGGCGAAGGAGAAATCCTGAGCCTTTTCTTTTTATCAAAGCGCAAGGGTTTGTATAATAAAAAAGAATAACCGAAAAATACAGTGGCGAAAGGAGCTGTTGTTATGAATGAAAACAATCAGGCGCTGACAAGCATTACTTTTAATGAGGATGGTCATGAAAAAACGATCGATATAAAAAACGTGAACTGGGCTTTTGAAAAGGGCGGCATGCTCTATGTGGTGGAAAACGATAAAAAGATCTACACGTTCGAATTGTCCGGCAAGGATGCGGAAGATATTTACGAATCGCTGAAAAAAGCCAATCCGGATATGATCGTCGGGGCGCTGATGGGAAAGCGGATCGGGTTCGAAAAACTGGCGAACACGAGAGATCTGGGCGGGATCCAGACGAAGGATGGCCGTTTTATTCGTCCGCACCGGCTGATCCGCAGCGGAGAACTGCATACGATGTCGAAAAATGACCGGAAAAGGCTCGAAAAAGACTATGATGTGAAAATGGTCATCGATTTCCGTACGGAGGTGGAGCGGGTGTATCAGCCGGATCCGATCATGCTGCAGGCAGTGAATTATCATGTGCCGGCCCGTTCGGCTTCTTCGCTCGATTCGCTTGCGGGAGGAAGCAGGCTGCATATGTTTACGGAAATGCTGCGTCATGCCAAAGAGACGATGGAACGTCTGTACGAAGAGCTTGTGGTTTCCCAGCAGGGACTCAAGGCGTATCGCCGTTTTTTTGAGCTTCTTCTCCGGCAGGAAAACGGGAGCATATTGTGGCATTGCACGCAGGGCAAGGACCGGACCGGGGTCGCGACCATGCTGCTGCTGAGCGCGCTTGGCGTGTCCAAAGATGAGATCATGAAAGATTATCTGCAGACCAACATTTATCTGAAGGCGCAGAAGGATGATCTGATCCTGAAGCTGAAGGATCACAAAGAGCTCGTAAAGGATCTGGATTACTTGTATGATGCCAGCACGGAATATATGAATATTGCGTACCGCTGCATCGCGCAGAACTTCGGTTCGGTGGAAAACTATCTGCATGAAGGGCTTGAACTGGATGATGAGGACATCGAAAAGCTGAAAGATCGCTTCCTGATTTAAATGTAATATTAAAAATGTAACAAATAAGAGTGTCTCGGTTGAATTAAAAAAATACGAATGCTATTTTATTGATGGAGCTAATTATTCGCGCATGATCGGCAGATGCCCGTACTTTCAGTCTATTCAATACAATTTTTATGAGTGGATTTTATTTGGACATGGGAGTTCTTGGTGTATTTAAAACATATAAAGCGGAACCGGAAGAGCAGGGCTGCGCTGCCGAGTTGGGGATTTTTGCGCTGACGCTCCAGAACATGGGGCACAAAGATTCCGCTTCCGGTTCATAATGACTGAGGGAAATCAAAGTTTCCATATTCGAAAGGCCGAAAGGCCTTTTTTCTTTCTGCCATATGCGATATCAAAATAAGCCGCATAATTTTTTGTTCCCTTCGCCGTTTGTACGGCATTGGATTCTTTCTATGCGGGCTGTGGAACATAGTATGATGCAGATGGAAGTATAAAAAACCATGCAAAAGAAAGGTGCATGGTCAGGACCTGGAGCGGGAATTCTCGGCCATTCAATAACCGAGGTAGTTCACTCGTTTCATCAGCTATTTTACGTCCATGGATTTCTCTTCTTTCTGTGTGTTAAGTTGAACTTCAACTGGTGTTTAACTTATATTCAACTATATTTGCTTTATATTCAACTAGATAATCAACAAAAAAGAAGCATCCTATGATGATTTCTATATTCCGTATACAAGATCTTTTCTGTTGCTGTTTTCTATAGTTCCATATACAAACATCAAGATGATCATCTCGCTTCATGACATTGACTCAATGCCAGTCTTCGGAGATTCCGCGATTTTAAATAAAAATAATCGTTTTCCCATAATATGTGATATAATTTATAAAACAAGCGCTTACAAGAAAGGTTATATTATGGAAAGATTAGTAGAAAAAAAGGAAAAAGTGGCTGAAACCACAGTCATTCTCGGACTGCTTGCGATTACATTGATCCTGGCAGGTCTGTAAAACAAGGAAAGTCATGCACAAAACGATGCATGATTTTTTTTGGAAAAATTATAAATGCCTATTATGAAATTGAATCTTTCTCTTATTGATCAGCAATTCTTATTCATTCATACACTTTGCTTCTTTTCGGATCCATTCTACGAATGGTCAACTGAATTAAGTTGAATTTCCGCTCCATAAAAAAGGAACCATCCTATGATGATTCCGCTATTGAAATGATCTATGTTCTGCTAAACCGAACGTGCCCTTTTCTTCATGGCTGGAGCGAGTGCTTTCATGAGCAGCGGTACCAGGATGAGCCCAAGGATCAGGGTCGGCAGCATATAAGTGGCGTTGTATGTGATGGATGCCCATACGGGAGTTGCCCACACGATACATCCGCTCAATGTCGAGCTGATAAACCGGATGACATTGGTGATCAGCACGCCTGAGTAAAACATACCGCGGTTCGGAAACAGACAGGCGATCCCGTACACGGAAAACGCGATGAAGTAATCGAGCAGGAATCCGACCAGGTCTGGCGTATACATCGGTCCGGTCACGAACTGGGCAAATACGCTGACGATCGAAACGATCAGTCCTTTCTGCCATCCGAGCTGATAGCTTGCCATTAATAATGGAATGGTCGAAATGCCAAGGCTTCCGCCGTTTGGCATCTGAAAGAGCGGCAGCGTGTTGACAAACGTGTCCAGCCCCATGAACACAGCAACATAAAAGGCCATTAAAACAAGATCTCTGACTGATAAATTTTTCATAAAAAAACACCTCCGTTGAGGCGTAGGAATAAAATGAAGACTCCCTACGCTAGCATTATCTAGATCAGGTCCAAGGGACTGTGCGGTGCACATCTCAGCCTTGAAGGCGCCCCTGTCGTTGACACGTACATCATAGCACTATAAATTCAAGAAAAAAAGACAAAGAGAATAACTTTTATGTGTCTTTAGCTGATTCATTAACAAATTTGATGATATCGTTTTTTTTTGTGGTATTATGAATTTAACAAAAGCAGCAGGAGAGAAGGAGGATCGAAATGAAAAAATGGAAACAGAGCATTCTTGCACTCGGAATCATGCTTGGTATGGCTGGCTGTGCGCAGGCAGAACCGGCTGCAGTGACCGCACCGGAATTAGGAGATATGATCGTAAAGATCGCGGATCAGGACAGTTATGTTGTGACGATCGAAAATACCGATCCGCAAGCCAACGAGAATGTTGTCCAGACGTGGACAGAGGACGGATACCACTATGGCGTGTGGGAGCAGGAAAGTGTTCGCCAATCCCAAAGCAAGGGTGTTGATTTTCATTATTATGAAATGATGAAGTGGAACAAAGATGAAAAAGTATTTGTTTCGGCAAGCCGATACAATGATCTGGGACAGATCGAAACAGCGAATTATGATGCGCCACAATACGGTTTTCCATCAAGCCGGGCCCTATTCATGGAACTGCTGACACCGGGAATTACGGAAGACAAGGAAGGTCTGCATCTGGAAGAAGGATATCATCTTGAAAAAGAGGGAGAAGATACGATCGTTCTGAAATCGGATGATAAAAACGGATTGAAGGCGGCTATCCAGTTAAAAGACGGAAAGATCACGAAGATCGAAAGCACGTATGAAGGCAATACAAAAACGGCTACTGTTTCGGTTCCGGATACGGCCTCAGAAGCGTATAAAAGGAAGGTGGAGGAAATCCTGAATACGGAAGGGCTGGAAGCGAATGATCCGCTGAATGGTCCGTTTGGAGAAGCGGATGAATAAATCGAAAAAATGGATCGCACTGGCAGTGATTGCTGTGGCGATCGCTGGAGGTCTGATCTTTTTCGTCCCGAAGGAAAAAGAAACAAAGGATGATGACTACGATTTCTGGAAGGAAACCTACGATATTCTTGCGGACCGGATCGATGGTCTTCGATATGACGAAATGCCGTGGCGGATTGGTCTGCAAGATCGAAAGAATGCCGAGGAAAAAGACTATCCGGATTTCTTTATCGAATACCAAGAAGAGGATCGTCAAACGGCATCGTGCTTATCGATGTTTCAAGAAAATCTCCCAAATAAAACGATCGAATTTACCTACGAAGTGACAGAATTTGAGGGAGAAAATATAAAAGCGGAAAAAGTATTCACGATCCGGTCGACCGATTACAAGGCAGGACAGTTTAAAACGACCTACCTTGTATATGAGTATCTGAATGGCGTATTTGACCGTTCAGACACGCAGGAAGGATATTTGAATGTGAATGGAAATGAAGTGGATTATGTCGAGCTGCCGTTAATGAAAGAGGCTCTGGAGCACTTCAGACTTTTGCTTGAAATGATGGAAGAAGAGTTTGGCATTTCCTACAAGGGAACTCATTTTGTCGATATCCCGGCTCTTTGCGAAAAGATCGAGCTTTCAGAAGACGTGCCGCAGGATATTCAAACGAAAGATTATTTCAGCGAGGTTCATTATAATGCCAGAGGATACGGGATCGTGACATTTTTAATGGTAGGAGAAGATGAGCGGACCGCATCTTACGGCACGTATGATGTGACACGGCAAGGATACGGTTTCCGCTATGATATGAACCTGATCCCGAGAACGCTGGAGAATTGTTTCGATCTGGATACAGCAGCAGATATCGAAAAAGAGATGGTGTATTTTGAGGGCGATACAGCCTATATTTATCCTGCCGATCTGAGCGATGAGGAAATTCTTACAGATGTTGAGCAGGGAGCAGAGCATGCCGTATCGATACTGAGCACAAAAAACGAAAGCTATACGGATTATGAAGTGAGCTGGAACTAAGAAGATTCGAAAAGAGAGAGGCTGATTTAATATGAATAATTTTAAATTTGAATATAAAATTGATGAGAAATCAGTGCGCAAAATGATCCTCTCGGGAATTGGTGCCAAAGCGATGATCCAGTCGGCTCTTATTCCTGCAGGAATGCTGTTGGCAGCAGCATATCTGGGGAAAATAGAATCCCAGCCTTTTGGTTATTTCTGTTTTGCCTGCGGGATCGCTATGATGATCTGGATCGGTGTTCAGACAAATAAGATTGTTCAAAAATCCTATTCTGCATTGATGGAACGATATCACAGTAAAGACCTTTTGGCAAAAGTAGAAATCGATGATGAAAAAATCCTTTATTCGGTCTGGAATGAAGATAGATGTGAAAGAAATGAAACAGATCTTTTATCCGACATGTTGGCGTTTTCTAAAAATGGAAAACTAATAAAAGTAATAGGTAAGAAGGAAAATGACGTAACATTTGTGTTAGGAGAACCTTCGGAATTAACACGTTTAGCAGAATTCTTGAAAAAAAAGGATATTAAAGAGATAGATAATAAGACACAAACACTTGGCAAACTGGCTTCGGTCGGAATCATAGTCATCAGCTTTGTGCTGGCCATCTATTCCTTCTTTCCATCCAGTACCGATGTGGTCCGCTATCTGGATGCCTGGCAGAAACAAGGGGCGTATACTTCAGAAACGAACTGGACCAGGAACAGCTTGTCGGAACTGGACAGTCAGATTTCTTCTGTATGGACAGATGGCGATACGATGTACCGGATCGAACAGCTGGAAGAAAAGGATGGAAACAGTCAGATTGTTGTATCTTCTTATGCGGACGGAAAAGAAAAGGGTATTTATCTGGATGCGAAAGGAAATGTCAAACGGATCGATGAAAAGGAAGTTTCCCGCTCCGAATTCTTTCTTGATCCGATCATTTGCCCAAGTGAAGATGCATTTCTGATCGATTCATCGGATACATTGGAACGAAACCCGTATTTCTCCTGGAAAAAAGACGGAAACAAGGTTGTTGCGACGCTTGAAGACCCTGACAGATTAGCAAGTTATCGTGTAGGGAAAGAAGAAAATTCCTATACCGAAGAACAGTTGAACAGCATGGATACGATCGAACGGATGAATCTTCATTATTCGGGTCGGATCAAACCGGATCATGTCGATTTTACGTTTGTGATCCAGGATAAACGGATCGTTGAAATTGCGTTTGATGAGCTTGTGCAGATCACGTATCCAAAAGCCGTCGAGGAAACGGCAGGCACGACCAGGATCCATGATCTTTCCGTTTCATCCTCCGTACAGGAACAAGTGGAAGCTTTATTCGAAAAGCCGCTCCGGTACGGTGATGTGATCGATCTGCCGTAGAATGAATGAAAGGAAACGTTGGATGAAAAGAAGTAAAGTGTTGATATTTTGTCTGGCCGTTCTTCTTTCGGGCTGTTCGATCGTGTCGCCCTCGGTCGATGACAAGATCCGGCGCGCAATCCATGCGCTCGATCGGCAACCGGAATATACCATGGAAGTCGAATGGATACGCAACCTGCAGATTGACTGGACCGACGGATTCGATCAGGAAACCATTTCCGTATGGAAAGAAGGGGATGCCGTGTATGAAACGCATGCACTGTATTATGAAAAGAAGCTCGAACACGTGACACTGTTTCGGACGACTGAAAAACAGACATCCATGATCGAGATCGTTCCTTTGGAAAATACGATGGCTGTCCGGTCAAAGGAAACGACCGATCCGCTGAAGCAGCCGTTTCTTCATCCGCTGTTCGAATTGCTCGAATTTCCTCTTGAAGCGGATGAAACAGGAGAGATCATGATCCCTTCTATGTTTAAGCGAAGCGACTACAATACAGAATTTCGGCTGAAACTGCAAGAACTGACCCCGTTTGCCTGGCAGCATACGGACGATTTCCGCCATCATTATGAGATCGGTCAGAAGAGCGATCTTTCATGGGAGCCGACCCATATGATCTATGATTTTGTTACGAAGAATGGACGTTTTGTTCAGATCGATATCGATGAGGAAAGTATCGGCTATCTGGATCGATCGATTTTTACTGTTTCAGGACAGGGAACAGTCACTTTCCCTTCGTTTGCGCTAAGCGTAAGCGAAAAAGAACAAGTAGAAAAAATTTTCGAATAAAATTCCTGGGTAAACCGGGATTTTTTTGTTGCGATAATCCTGAGAATCGTGAGAAATTTTGACCTAATCGTGAGATTTATCGTGAGAATTCTCACGATTACAATTTTTCGTGAGAAATCGGGAACGATTGAAAAATGTAAAAAAGGCAGAAATCGTTTTGGTTTCTGCCTTCTATCTTGTGAAAATAATATAAACGATTTCAGGCGTGGCATTGAGCCGGGCATTGACATGTATACATCCGGTCCCGCGGGAAATGAGATAATTGAAAGGAAGGTTCTGTGTTTTGTCGCGGTTCAGCTTCGTATTTCCTTCATATTCCTTATAGCCGCCAAGGACCGGATACATGATCTGGGTGCCATGGGCATTTCCTGCCAGCGCATACGACACATGGGCGTTTTTCAGCACATCCGAACAGAGCGGATCAGCATAATGGCTGATCAGCAGATTGTAGGTGGAATTATCCACGCCCGCCAGGGCCGTATCGTAGTTGACTTCCGGACGAAGACCGATCAGCTTGATCCCGCTTTTTGACATGTTGGCCACGAAACGGTTCGAATTATCGATCAGTTCGATCTGTGAACGGCCGTACACATCGCTGACTAGAGCCAGACGCTCTTCGCTCGTCAGATCCTGTTCGCCAAGCACCGCAAATTTTCCTAATGGCGCGTCGATCGAAGCGAGCCGGTCGATCATCTGATTTTTTTCTTCTTCGGAAGGCTCGTATTCCGCTTCGAACAGGTCCCCGCCGAAGATCAGGATATCCGGATGCAGGTCGTTCAGCTTTTTGAACAACGCATCCGTCCTTTTCGCATCCTGATACGTTCCGTATTCCAGATCGGTAAAGTAGGCGATCGAAACATCATACATATCAGCCGGAATTTTTTTATCGTGGATCATCTGGTAATTGATCGCGATCTCGTTCGGTTCGGTATGGATCGCATGGTACAAGGAAGCGCATATCGTGATCATGACGGCCGTAAGTACTGCGATGATCAAAAACAAATATTTCTGAAGTTTTGTCATATTCCTAATTTTAACATAAAAAGGAAGCAATTACTGTGCTTCCTTGGTTTTGTTGTCTTTGTTTTCCTTGCGACGGTACGGCTTTTTCGACCGATCGTGCGCCGCCCTCTTTTTCGTGATCTCCTCCATCGTCTGTTTGGAATTCAGGATGACCGGAATCACGATCGGATTGCGGTGTGTCTTTTTGTACAGGAACGGTTCAAGCGTCGAACGGATGCAGTTCTTGATCTCGGAGAAAGTCGTTTTCTCTTTCATCTTCTCCTGCAGCGAAGCACCCACGATAAATTCTGCCTCTTTGATCAGTGCCTGGCTGTCCTTGATGAAGACAAAACCGCGCGACACGATGATCGGACGCGAAAGGATCTTGTTTTCCTTCGAATCGATCGCAATGATCACAGCGACAAGACCATTGTCTGCCAGGATCCGGCGATCCTTGAGCACAGCCGTCGAAAGACCGGAAATATCGTTGCCGTCCACATAAATATCGTCGCCCTGATAGCGCCAGTCGCTCTGAATGATCTCGTGATCACGCAGGATGAGGATATCTCCGTTGGCACAAACGAAAATGTTTTCCGGCGGCATGCCTGTATCGATCGCCGTCTGGCGATGCTGCATGAGCATCTTGTATTCGCCGTGGATCGGCATGAAGTAGCGCGGACGGATCAGCTGCAGCATGAGCTTCTGCTCTTCGCGCGAAGCATGTCCGGTCGTATGCAGGTTGTTGAGCACTGACTTGGAAAGCACCGTTGCCCCCGAACGGAACAGCTTGTCGATGATCTTGTTGATCGATGACGCGTTGCCAGGGATCGGGCTCGACGAGAAAACGACCGTATCGCTCGGTTTTAAATGGATATAGCGGTGCGTTCCTGACGCAATACGCGACAAGGCAGCCAGCGGCTCGCCCTGCGAACCTGTACAGATGATGCACACTTCATTGTCCGGTGTCCGGGAAAGCTCCTCCGGCGAAAGGATCTGCGAATTTTTGATTTTGATGACACCCATCTTGCGGGCGATATCCACGACATTTTCCATGCTTCGCCCGAAGACAGCGATCTTGCGGCCGCATCTGAGCGCCGCCTCGATGATCTGATTGACCCGATACACATTGGACGCGAACGTCGCGATGATCATACGATGTTTCGCGTTGCGCATGATCTCAAGGATCTCGCTGGCAACATCCTTTTCGGAAATCGAGAACTCCTCGACCCCCGCGTTGGTCGAATCGGCCATGAGCAGATCGGGCTGCATGACACCAATGTACGCCATCTTCTGATAGTCGGCATTCGTGCCGACCGGCGTCAGGTCGAATTTGAAATCGCCCGTATGAACGATCGAACCGTTCGGCGTCGTGATCAGCACACCAAGCGAATCCGGGATGGAATGGATGGTGTTGAAAAAGCCGACCGTAAAATATCTGGTCTTGATCGATGATTTTTCGTCGATCTCGATGATCGGGGTTTTTTCGAGCCCCTTATGCTCGCTCAGTTTTTTCAGGATCAGAGCTTTCGCAAACCGCGGCGCGTAAATTGCGTCGATCTGGACCTGCTTGAGCAAAAACGGAATTCCGCCGATATGATCCTCATGACCATGCGTGATCACAAGAAACTTTCTCTTTTTGTTCATCCGGATCAGATGATGATAATCGGGAATGACATAGTCTACGCCGAGCAGCTCGTCTCCGGGAAACAGAACGCCGCAGTCTACGATGCAGATTTCGTTTTCGTACTCATAGCAGTACATGTTTTTTCCGACTTCTCCCAGACCGCCAAGCGCATAGATGAGCGTATCGCCCTTCTGGACCTGGTTTTTATTGTAAGCCGGTTTCCTGTTTGTCGAATGCCCTTGATGTTGATTTGATTTGTTTGGCATTATTGACCTCTTTCTAATGAATATCTTAGATACATTATACATTAACTAGAAAAAAACAGAAGTTAGTACACTTCTGCTTCCGGATCCGTTTTCCATGGATCATTGCGGTCGATCCGGTCATAAAACAGGATGCCCGACAAATGATCGATCTCATGCTGCAGGCAGATAGCCAGAAAACCTTTTGCGCTGATCGTGATATCCTGATCGCGGACCAGATCATAGGCACGCACCTTGATCCGCGCATGACGGAAGGAATGCCCCTCGTGTTCTTCCAGTACAGACAGACAGCCTTCTCCCGAGTCGAGATAGGAATTCTGCACCGATTCCGAAATGATCTTCGGATTGACAAGCGCAAATTCAATATTTTCCTCCTCGTTGTCAGGATCAGGGCAGACGACCGCAAGCATCTGCTTAGGCACACCGACCTGGATCGCCGCAATACCGACCGCAGGACGCAGGTTCTCGCGCTGCGCGATCTCTTCATCTTGGGAATCACGCACATAGGTCAGCATTGCTTCAAGCAGCTGACGATCCTCCGCACTCAGGGGAAGTGCGACCTTTTCGCTCTTTTCGCGGATCTTCGGGTCGTGATCGCTGATAATTGTATCTAATGTTATTTTCATATTTTATTTATCCTCGCCCTTTATTCTAATCCATTTTTTTATCGTTTACAAATCAATTGTATGATAGAATGAGAACATGCCGAAACAAAAGAAAAAATCATCGAAAAGAGAAAAAAAGTTTTTGCGCCGGACAAAACGAAAACAAAATATAAGAGATTTCATCAATCTGATCACCTTTATTCCGCACAGCGATGTTTCGTTGAACCTCGCTGTGATCGGGCTCATGATCTTTGGGACCGCCATGATCAGCTCGACAGCAGTCGCTCAGACAACCAGCTCGGTCAGTACGGTTCTGAATCTACTGGTCAAGCAGATTATTTTTTTGATTTTTGCGTATATCGCCATGCTTCTCAGCAATAAAACGATCACTCTGCGCCGCTTTTCGCAGTATCAAGGCCTGATTTTTGCCGTGTTCGCGATTTCCATGATCGCTCCATTCGGATTCGCCGCCACAGGAGGAAGCCACGCCTGGATCCGGATCGGATCCATCACGATCCAGCCATCCGAATTTGGAAAACCGCTCTTTATCCTGATCTGTGCCACTTCCGTATACCGGGCAAGACGGAACCGCGAAATGCGGAAGAATTTCTGGACATTCTTTAAATGGCCTGTTGCGTGCCTGCTCGTCACGCTCGCGCTCCTGGCCGCTCAGAAAGATTACGGAACAGCCGCCATTACGCTCGGGATCGTCTATGTATGTCTCATGATCCCATCCTATCCGACACTCAGAAAGACCCAGAGAGCCTTGACAACTCTGCTGGCTGCCGGAGGACTGGCCGTCGTACTGCTGTTTGGAGTCACCAATATCGGAACCGAAGTGCTGAAACAGACCCCTCTGTATCATATTGCCGTACGAATCGAAAACGCCAAAAATCCGTATAATGACATTTACGGGACCGGGTATCAGCCAGCCAACTCCCTGTACGGTATTGCCGACAGCGGATTTATCGGCAAAGGGTTTGGAAACTCCGCGCGAAAATACGGATATCTCACCCAGGCCGACAATGACTACATCCTGGCCGTCACGATCGAGGAAACCGGGATCATCGGCTTTGCGATCATTATCTTCCTGTACGGCGTGATCGAGGCCCGGCTGTTTTACTACGCCATCCGGACACAGGACACGAGCCGGAAGATCATACTGATCGGCACCGGCGCGTATTTATTCTTCCATTTCGTCCTGAATGTAGGCGGGGTCGGCGCCCTGATCCCGATGACAGGGATCCCGCTGCTCTTTATATCGAGCGGCGGCTCCTCGCTGCTGGCCATCTCCATCGCACTAGGATTGTGCCAGCGGCAGATCTCGATCATTTCAGCACAGGAAAGAAAGGGTGAACTGCAATGACAGGAGCATTCTGCGGAAGCTTCGATCCGCTTACGCGCGGCCATCTCGACATTATCGAACGGGCATCTAAAATTACGGATACATTATACGTTTTTGTTGCAGTCAACTCCGGCAAACGTTCGATGTACTCGCTCGAGCAGCGGCTCGAATGGCTCGAACAGGCAACCGCCCATCTGCCCAATGTGGAATGCCGGATGCAGAACGGCCTCGTGATCGAGGCATGCCGAGAAGCCGGAGCCGACATCCTGATCCGCGGCATCCGCAGCGAACAGGACTGTGCCTATGAGCAGAACATGGCCTTCATGAACAGTTATCTCGATCATGAGATCGAAACGATCTGTCTGTTTACGAGACCGGAGTATTATTTGTACTCCAGCTCCAATGTGCGCGAACTCATAAAATACGGACAGGATATTTCCATGTTCGTACCGGACTGTGTATATAAAACGTTGTGTATCAAGGAGGAAGAGTAGAATGAAGACATTGATTGACTGGATGGAAGAAAACGGGTATCCCATCAATGACCCGAAATATTATAAAGAAGCGTGCACGCACTCATCCTATGCCAATGAGCACCATAACGGGATCGATGACAACGAGCGGCTCGAATTCATGGGAGACGCGGTCCTGCAGATCTGGAGCGCCCAGCAGCTCTTTGAGATGGAACCGAAAATGCGCGAAGGAAAAATGACAACGCTGCGGGCCCAGACCGTATGCGAAGCCACGCTCGCCCAGCTCAACAAGCAGCTGGGCTGGTATAAATATCTTATGCTCGGCGTCGGCGAGGAAAAGTCAGGCGGACGCCATCGGGCCAGCATCCTGGCAGACCACTTTGAAGCGTGCATAGGCGCCGTATATCTCGATCAGGGATACAAAGCTGTAGACGACATCCTTCAGAAAGTGATGAAGCCCGTGTTCGGCGAAGAGAAAAGCGACGAAGTGACCGACTATAAGACCCACCTGCAGGAAGTGATCCAGGCCGATTCCAGAAAAACGCTGCAGTACCGGCTGCTCGATGAAACGGGTCCGAGCAACGCCCCCACATTCACGATGGGCGTCTATCTCGACGATATCCAGCTCGGCGTCGGCGTGAGCAGTACCAAAAAGAAGGCAGAACAGAAAGCTGCCAAAAACGCTTTTGAAAAAATGGCAAAATAACCTGGAAAAGGAGGAGTTATGTCTCAAAGCGATATTACAGGACTGATCGAGTTTCTCCCGGAGGAACTCGCCTCTTTTTTTGAGGGAGCCTCTTATTCGCAAAGTCCGGAATTTCATTCAAAAAGACGGGAGCTCAGACTGTATCTCGATCTGAAGGCGCCGCTTCCCTACGAAGCGTATGAGCGCATGATCCATACATTGCGGCTGCACTT
>Michael_p2__coassemble_1336_pt1 | contig 27461 bp, 31 predicted proteins | sample Michael_p2__metabat2_high_PE_032 | metagenome-assembled genome bin Michael_p2 | reverse complement strand
CCCAAATAATTCATGGAATGGTTTTTACCGATGAAATACGTATGCTTTGAGCAAATTTTCTGCTGTTTTGGTTTTCAAAAAGTTTTACAGCGGAAAACACCATGACGAAAAGGACAGATCGCTCTGCCCGATTTAAATTATGGGGCTTCTTCCTATTCGTTTTGAATATTGCGCATCAATCCCGCGAACTCTTTCTTTCTCGCATAGGCGCTGCTGATGCACAATGTGATCTGCCTTGCGTGACAAATCACTTTCCCGCCGATCCGGACAAATTCCTTCCTGAACGTATTCATGCGCATACGGGCTATGCCTGGCATGTATTTTGCTTTCTGATTCAGGAACAGATGATATATATTGTATGCCCATGCCTTGAGCAGAAACTCGAGCTCGTTGGATAGGAACTTTGGATGAGACAATGTGCCGGCACCAAAATCGTCCTTGAGCTCTTTGGTGAAGTTTTCCGAATTTCCTCTCTGTTCATAAAAGCGTAGGATATGGCATGCGCTCCATTCCAGACAGTTGGTCATGACGGCATAGATTTCCGGAAACAATGATATCTGTCCATCCTGATCTATGGAACGATACGCTTTGTAGACGACTCTTCTGGGCTCGTCGTTCTGCAGGGAATAAAACAGCTCGCCAATATACGGTTCGTGTTTGGTGTACTGCTGGAAATCGATTCCTTTCGCTTCCATATCGTCCATACACTCTTTGATCAGTTTCCCGAAATGTCTGCACCGGATCATATAGCGCACGCGAAAAGGCTGCTGTTCAAGATAATTCATCAGTTTGGAATCGTAAAAGGCGCTGTCTCCACGGAAGAAAATGGTCCGGGAAGAAGAAAGCTGCAGGCCGGAAAAAACAGAACGGAGCTGTTCGATGATCCCGTTGGCTGAATAGGAGTTGCCGCAGCGAAGAAGCGAAGCGACAAGCAGTTTGGAATGATACTCATTGATCACCAGCGGATGATAGCCGACCGAAGAATAATGAGGAATATAAGCACTCGCTTCCTGCCTGCCAGTCGTTTCGATCAAAGTGGAATCGGCATCAAAAATAAGATCATGCTCCTGACGGTTGAGATAAGAAAGAGCATTGATGTGAAGAAGCTGATGAAGCGCAGCATTCAAAGAAGCGGAGGCACAGGAGAAAAAGCGCGAAACCGTCGGCTGGGAAGGAGCAGCAGAAAGCAGAAAAGGATCCAGACGAAGAACAGACTGATCGGCCTGGCGGAAATAACCCAGCATAAATTTAAAGATCTGACCAAGGAGGATATCAGAATAAGAGTGGACAGGATTTTTCCTGGCGTCATCAAAAGGAAGCGAACGAAAAGCGTCACGAAGCGAAAGAGAATCGATAAAACGGGCGAAGAGAAGAGCACCCGAATCGGACGTGATATTTCCTCCGGAAAAGTTATAGTTGTCAACAGCGGCAAAATTAGATAACATAAGTATGTGGTTCCTTTCTATTGGTTTGATCACTTATATTGTAAATGAACCACACTTGAAAGTCATCACCCGATGGGTGAAAACGATAAAGCCGCGAAGATCCTTAAAACAAAGGAGTTCGCGGCCTTTTTAATAGAAATCATGAATTATTTGGGTCATATTATATTCTCGTTTCGTATTATTTTTACATATATGCACTTTTTGTAAACGTTTACACCAAAATAGTATTCTTTCTTATATAACCTTTTCAAGCAAGACGCAAAAAAAAAAAAGCGCTACTGCGCTTTTGAAGTAAAGTCCTGAATTTGAATTATTCTCTTTTTATAATCTGTCAGTATTACCGAAACGAGCGGATCGCTGTTCTTTGAACCGATCAGTACGCATTTCTGTTCTGCCACGATACACTCTTCATAAACAAGGCCGGCAAAATCCATTTGCGAAAATCCGACTGTTGCCCTGCCGTGTTCATCGATCCGGACCGCGGAAGCCGCGAACCAGGCAGCTTCCGGACTTTTTTTATCCCTGAGCGCTTCAAACAGCAGCTCGGCACCCGTCTTCGCATGCGGGGACGCTTTCGGTCTGGAAAACAGACCGGTATTTTTCCTTTTCTTTTTCAGATCATTGCGGGTCGCAAAATCATGCATCGCTTCCTGCTGTTCAGCGTATTTCGCATAACTGTCCAGCACATGCTGCGGCGTATCCTGCCGAAACGACACCACTCCATTTTCCTCGGAATAATACGCCTTGTATTTGCGCCATTCATACATCGATGTGTCAAACGCCATACTCATTCCTCATCTTTTTGAAGGTCGATGCTCGGAAACTTAAATACCTGTTCTCCTTCGCGGCTAACCAGGTATTTCCCCCGGGCAATGTATTCCACATAATCCGGGTTGGACAGATTTTCCTTCGTGGTTTCCAGTTCCTTCTTTTTCTCATCGAGCTGAGCCGCTTCCTGCAGATTGCTCTGGATCTGGCTCTTCAGCTCAAACGTCGTTTTCAATTCCGAGAAGCTGCTGTAAAAAAGAAAAGCGGAGGCTGTTATCAGCATGCAGGAAATCACAGCTTTCTGCATCATGAGCTTTTTTCTGTTCTTCTTTTTTATGTGCTTCATATCCTTTCCTCCCCTTTTTCCCTATTTACACTTTCATTATATCATTTTTTCACATACATTGCCAAAATCGCAATGTCACTCGGATTGATCCCTGAGATCCTCGATGCCTGACCTAACGTGAGCGGCCGGATCTCATCCAGCTTCTGCCGCGCTTCCAGCGAAAGATTTTCCATCGTTTTGTATTCGAGACCGGCCGGCAGCTTCTTTTGTTCCATAGCCTGCAGATGAGCTGCGTCGCGCTTTGCTTTTTCTATATACCCCGCATATTTTACTTCGATCTCGATTTCCTGTGCCAGCTCAGGATCGTATTCCTTTCCGATCACCGGCGCAAGCGCCTTCAAGGTCACTTTCGGCCGTTTCAGAAGTTCCAGGGCCGAAGTTCCATGCTTCAGCTCATCATAGCCGAGCGAAGCGAATACGCGGCCGATCCTTTCGTCAGGCCGTATGTGTGTATTGGCCAGCTCCTCTCTGATCTGATCGAGCGCCTCCATTTTGGCACGAAACGCATCATGGCGCCCTTTCGATACCAGACCGATCGCATACGCTTTGGCAAGCAGACGCTGATCGGCATTGTCATGACGAAGCAGCAGACGATATTCCGCTCTGGACGTAAGAAGACGGTACGGCTCCTTCGTACCTTTTGTGCTCAGATCATCGATCATGACCCCGATATAGGCTTCATCGCGCCGCAGCACGAACGGCTCTTTGCCGTCGATCTTCAGGGCCGCGTTGGCGCCGGCCATCAGGCCTTGTCCGGCCGCCTCCTCATAGCCGCTCGTTCCATTGACCTGTCCGGCTGTAAACAGATTTTCGACGATCTTGCTTTCGAGGCTCGGTTTCATCTGAAGCGGATCGATCGCATCGTATTCGATCGCATAGGCATATTTTTCTATGATGCAGTTTTCAAGACCAGGCAGGGAATGGACCATCTTTTCCTGCACATCGACCGGCATCGAAGTGGAAAAGCCCTGAATATAGATCGTATCGAGCTCCTTTGATTCCGGTTCGAGGAACAGCTGATGGCGCGGCTTGTCCGAAAAACGGACCAGCTTGTCTTCGATGCTCGGGCAGTAGCGCGGTCCGACCCCTTTGACAAGGCCGGAATACATGGCCGAATCATGCAGATGTTCCCGAATGATCTCGTGAGTGGATGGCGTCGTATAAATTAAATGACAGATTTCCTGCTTTTCGAAAGGCAGGACATCTTCTTTTTTTGTTGTTTCGGAAAAACGCAGGAACGCATTCGTTCCCGGCTGTTTTTCGGCTTTGGAAAAATCGATCGAATCCATTTTTACCCGGCATGGTGTTCCGGTCTTGAGGCGGAAAGTCCTGATCCCGGCATCGCGCAGGCTCTGGGAAAGCGTGTCGATCGTCGGCTGATCTTCCGGACCGCTCTTTGTGGATGTATGACCGCGCAGAACATTGGAGGTCATATAGGTGCCGGAAGTGATGATCACGGTTTTTGACGGAATGATCGTACCATCCGTACATTCCACACCAACCGCTTTCTGATTTTCGATCAGCACCCTGGCAGCACCGTTCTCGATCACATCCAGATTTTTCTGTGCAAGCAGAGCTTCCTTCATGAACCGTTTGTAAGCGATCTTGTCGCTTTGTACCCGCAGCGACCACACGCCTGGTCCTTTTGTCGTATTGAGCATCTTGAACTGCAGCGCAGTCCGATCGGCCGCGATCGGCATGATCCCGCCCATCGCATCGATCTCGCGGACGACGATCCCTTTTGCCGGTCCGCCCACGCTCGGGTTGCACGGCATGGATCCGACCATATCAAGGCTCATCGTAATAAGACATGTTTTTTTATTCATTCGGGCAGCGGCCATAGCAGCTTCGATTCCTGCATGTCCTCCCCCTACCACAACGACATCGTACATCGTCAGGCCTTCTTTCTATTTATATTAAAATGGAATACGCTTTGTGGCACCTGCAGAACGCCTGTCAGCGCCAGATACAGACCGACAGTCAGGATTCCGTTGACTGCCAGCTTTATAAAACAGAACCATCGCGATCCGGCCGAGCCATCCAGTCCGATCGCAGTAAGGAGCGTTGCGCACCCCCACATCAGAAAGCAAACCGCAATTTCCACGACCGCTTTATGAAGCATTCCTTTAAACGGCACGCCAAAGGCCCGGTGAACTTCCTTCAGATTGGAATAGATCAGATAAATGGCCCCGATCAGCGAAGAGAGGACCGCGCCAGGATAGCCGGTCAGCCAGATCAGCGGGACCATCAGAACGCCTTTGATCACAGAATAGTACAGCAGCCGCCTGAGCACATAGCGGCGCAGGCCCAGAGCCATCATGATATTCGTGATGACAGGCATCAATGTACCGGTAAACGCTTCGATTGCCATCCACCGCAGGATGCTTCCCGACAGATCCAGATCCGAGCTCGAGAACATGACGTAAAAGATCGGTTTGGCGTAAATAAAGATGCAGAACGAAAGCATGAGCCCGATATATAAAATAATATTCAGGCAGTCGATCACATTTTTGCGCACGAGCTGGATGTTCTTCTCCTCCAGGGCCGAGGTGATGTGCGGGATGATGGCTGCGGTGAATCCCGGAGCAAGGATCATCGGGATCGCAATGATCTTGGTGCCGGAATAGTTGAATCCGGCCAGGATCAAATTGTACTGCGCCTCCGTATACCCTTTGAGCTGCAGTCCGATCGGCAGAAGCAGCGAATTGTACAGCGAATCGCTGTAGCCAAGAATAGCGACCACAAAATACGGGATGGCAAGCAGGATGAATTCGCGCAGCAGCTTCTGCGAATTGACGGCCCTCGTTTTCTGGCAGGCAGCTTGCCCGGCAATGTGTGCCGTCACTTTTTTATCGAAAACAAAGATCTGGATAAGGCCCGCCACTGCCGCAACGACCGTGCTGGCTACAGAAGCATACAACGCCCACTTGCGTTCCATCCCGAATACATAGACGAGCAGTGCAGAGACGCTGAGCAGGAATCCGACCCGGAAAATCTGTTCGAATGTCTGCGAGAACGCATATTCTTCGATTTCCTTCCTTCCCTGAATAAATCCGCGGAACGCGGAAAGCACCGGAACGAAGAACAGTGCGACGGCAAGGATACACAGGATGACCTGCATGGTCTGCGTATCGCTTCCGGCGCTGATCACGTTGGCAAGAGGCCATGAAATGAGCATCATGCATACCATGCCGACAAAGCCTGTCAGCGACAGGAAAGAGATCGAGATCCGCTTGATGAGCAGGATCGTTTTCGGATCGTTCTTTGTGGTATATTTGGCGACAAGGGTCGCGACCGCAAACGGGAAACCTGCACTGAAAATATTCAGGAAGTACGAATAAAACGTATACGCGGTCCCGTAAAAATTTATATATTGTTCCGATCCGAGAATCGTATTAAGAGGAATGACATAAAACAGGCTGATCAGTTTCGCGAAGAAATAGCCGCCCGTCCCGATCAATCCACTATATATGATCGACTTTTTAACATTTTCTTTTTGCATTGGATTCTCCTTCAGCTTCTCATTATAGCACAGTATGCGCACTCTTCCATCCAGCATTCTTGATTTGTTTGCGCCATAAAAATACAATAGAAAAAAAGGAGAAAGCTATGAAACATATTGTATTGATCAAATTGAAAGAAAGAACCAGGACAAATCAGGAAGCGGTGGCTTCGATCCTGAAAAAAATGACCGTTGATACGATCCCGTATGTCCATTCGTTTTTCGTTGGCGAGGATTTTCTCGATTCCCGGCGCAGCTATGACGTGCTGCTCGAAGTCACGCTCGATAAAAAGGATCTGGAAAAATACGCGAACGATCCGTTCCACACTGCCATCAAAAAAGAATTTGCGCCCTATATGGATCATTCGGTAACGATCGATGTCGACTGAATTTTTCGTCTGCACCAGCGAGCAGGCAAGATGGGCGGACCAGCAGGCCATCCATTCGTGCCGTATCCCTTCCCTGATCCTGATGGAGCATGCGGCGCTCGGCTGTGCCGAGCATATTTTCAATCATACGCAGCCGCATGAGAGCGGACTGATCATGTGCGGTCCGGGAAATAACGGGGCCGACGGGATGGCGATCGCACGTCTGCTCCATGAGCGGCAAAGGAAAGTATTTGTGGTCGCTCCTTTAAAAGAACAGATCAGAAAGGACGAACGGATACAGTATGAAATGCTGGACTGCCATCCTATCCCCGTCTATGAAATGAACGATCCGGCTGTCAACGAGCTGTTTTCACAGTGCGGCTACATCGTGGATGCTCTGTTCGGATCCGGCCTTTCGCGTCCGGTCGACGGAGCGTGGCTGGAACTGATCAGAAAAATCAACAAAGCACAAGCCAAGGTTTTTAGTGTCGATATTCCCAGCGGGCTGAACGGGACAAGCGGAACACCTTGTCCCGAAGCGGTGCATGCTTCCTATACGTTTGCGCTGGACTGCATCAAGCAGGGAGAGATATTTCCATCCGGAGCTCCGTACTGCCAGACGATCGTTCCGGTCCCGATCGGTATTCCATCATTTCTGCATGCCGGTGATCCTGTGCTTCTGGATGAATCATTCATACGCTCTCTTATTCCAAAGCGTTCCGCGTTCGGATACAAGGGAATGTTCGGCAAAGCGCTGATGATCGGCGGAAGCACGCAGATGCCTGGTGCCATTTCGATGGCTTCTTCGGCTTGTTTCAGGAGCGGGATCGGTCTGCTGAGCGTCTTTGTCCCGGAATCGATCTGTTCCATCCTGCAGACAAAATCAAATCTGATCATGAGCGTTCCAGCTCTGGAGGAAAAAGGCAGGTTTGCCGCGAAAAGCGCTGCGCAGCTGCGAAGCATTGCTGGCCGATATACCGTGTTCAGTATCGGAAACGGGATGCAGAAAACCGAGGTCGCCGAAGAGCTGCTTCATGTCGTCCTGACGACAGCCTCCCCGGTCATCGTGGATGCGGACGCGTTGTGGGCGCTTGGAAGACATCTGGAATGGCTCAAAGGGCGCGATGCGCTGACGATCGTGACGCCGCATATCGGGGAAATGAGCGATCTGACCGGGATCCCGGTTTCGCAGATCGAAGCTGATCCATTCCAGGCTGTCAGGGATTTCTGCAGAGCTTATCCCCGCTGTGTCGTGGTTCTCAAGTCATGTTTTACCTTGATCAGCCAGGGCGAAAAGATGTTCGTGCTGCATCATCCCAACGATGCCTTGTCCAAAGGAGGATCGGGCGATGTCCTTGCCGGTATCGTGACTGGTCTTTGCGGATGGTTCGAAAACGGACTGAATGCTGCCTTATGCGCCGCCTACATCCATTCTCTGGCGGCAGACACATCCTGTCCGGTCAGCTTCAGTGCCGAGGAGCTGATCGATAATCTGGGCACGGTATTTGAGCGGCTGGAAAAATAAACCAGAACATTCATTGCGCCAGGAAGGATCTTCGCGTTCCTTCCTTTTTCATATCGCGCGATTTGTTGTGTTAAATCTTATGATTTCGTTCGAATTTATCGAACTCTTCCAAATAATCGTATATAATATAAATGATTTTATGAAAGGAGAACGTATTCGATGATCATTACTGCCACTGAATTTAAAACAAATTTTGGAAAATATCTGGAACTTGTTCCTAAAGAAGATATCTTTATAACCCGGAACGGAAAAATTGTCGCTAAAATTGTGAATCCGCAAATATCAGCTGTGGATTCCTTGAGAGGACTTCTCAGCAACACTTCTTATGATATGGATAAGGATTCTTTACGACAGGAGCGTTTATCAAAATATGAAAGTCATGTGTGATACAAACATCATACTTGATGTGTTATTGGAACGGGAGCCTTTTGTCGAAGATTCTTATAAGCTTTTGAGACTTTGTGAAGAACACGATATAAACGGCTTTGTATCCGCTTCATCTATTACGGATATTTTTTATATTGTAAAAAAATATACTCGCAATACCGAAATCGCTTATCAGGCAATCGGAAAGCTTCTGGAGATTGTCAAAGTCTGCAGTGTCACAAATGAAGATGTGCTCATCGCATTTCAAAAAAAGGCAAAAGATTTCGAAGATTGTCTTGTTGCTACATGCGCAGGATCCATAAATTGCGACTATATTGTAACCCGGAATAAGAAAGATTTTAAAGAATTTGATATTCCTGTATTTACGCCAGCTGAATTGCTTTCGACTTTTTTCTAATAATTTCAATAGAAGGATCTTCACATTCCTTCCCTTTTTATTTTCAAAGCAAAAAAAGAGCATCACAAGGATACTCTCCATTATTTTCATGAGAAAAGGTGCTGATCGGTTCCTTCCGGCAGACGGAATACGACCAGAAGCAGCATACCGACCGCAAGGATACCGGCCAGGATGAGGAATGTCAGCGCATATCCTCCATGTCGATTATGGTACCGGCTAAATTGTTGAAAACGATCGAGGCAAGGTTTTTTACTGTGGCTGCCAGTGCCAGAGCGCTGATCTGCTGTTTTGGCGAAACGAGCGAGCTGACGATCTTGAGATTGATCATGATAACCAGCATGCCGGCCGGATGTTTGGCCATCAAGGTGATCCCGATCTTTGCGGCCATCGGCATGTTCAGCCCATATATGAGCAATTGGATCATGGCCAGGGAAAAGGCGATCAGCGACAGTTTCTTGCTTGTGCATCGATCCATGAATTTTCCGGAGAAAAAGACGAGAGGGAGCTCGCACAGCACCGCGATCGACAGGATCGTGGAGGCTGCGGAAGCGGGCAGCCCCTCATAAGTAAACATGCTGGGAACAAAGGTATGGGTTGCCTGGGTAACACCGGTAAAAAGAGCGTAGACAACAAGGTAATATACATATTTTCGATTGGCAAGCAAGGAGCGGAAGCCTGTCTTTTCTTCTTTTCCCGTCATTTGATCTTTCTCTTTGATTTCCTCTGCCTCGACTGGATCAACATCAATGCACAGTGTGCCTATGATACAGATCAGGATCGAAACAACAAACGCGATAAAAATAGCGGATGGACTAATAGCATCATATAAATAGCCGGCAGCCTGTGTCCCGAGCGCATACCCGATCGTTCCCCAGATCCGGATCTTTCCGTACGGAAACGGCGAGGTCGTTGCCAGTTTCTCGACGATCGGATTGGTGCTGTTGAGCAGGACCATCGTGATCGCATAAAAAAGAGCGATTGTAATAAAGCTGCGGCAGAACACGAACACCAGGCCTGTCGCTGCGGCAGCGCAGAAAGCAATCGTACTGATTCTTTTCATTCCGTACCGGTCGGCTGCCGATCCGATGAGGGGCTGAAAGATCATCGAAACAAGAAACGAGATCGAGACGATCCAGGAAGCCTGTCCGGCGCTGAAACCAAGCCCGATCAAGTAAATAGAGATAAGCGCGGAAAAAAGTGCCCATCCTAAATAGTAAAAATTGAACATCAGAAAATAGCTGAAATAGGTATTTTTCAGTTTTCCGCGAACGAGCAGATCAGACATATTCATTTCCTCCTTGACAGCTACAGGATACCTTTTTGCGAAAGAAATAATAATCGCTTTTCTTAACTTTCAAGGTGGTGTATTTTAAGGTTGGAAAGAAGAGAATGGATATGAATATGGAAGAAGCGATCGAAATCTTAAATCACAACTATCATGAGCGTGTGTGGGATCACAACGAGACGGCCCGAACCGAAGAGGAAAAAATGATGGTTCCGTGGCCTGGTACCGAAGAAGAGCAGATCGTGATCAGCGCGCACAAAGATGTCGGCATTTTTCAGAAATTTCACCGGCATGATTTTTTCTTTGTTAATTTTGCATATAGAGGGGATTTCAAAGCACTGACGCGGGAAGACGACCAGACGATCACGATCCACGAAAACGACTGCTACATGGCCCAGCCGTATTCGGGCTATGCGATTACTGCGGATGCAGGCAGCGAAAATACGATCATTGCGATCCTGATCAAACGAAACGGATTTTTCAACGAATTCTTTGCTCCGCTCTCCAGCAGCCTGAAGCTGTTCAATTTTTTTCTTCATGCCGAGAACGATCCGAAAAGCGATACGGCTTTTTACATTCCGTTCGAAACGGGCGAGCCGATCCGGCCGCTGGTCGAACTCATGTGTATCGAATATGCCGGCAAGGATGAACACACCCAGACGATCCTTAAACCGCTCGTACTGGCTTTTTTCCTTTACTTGATGAAGCGCTGCGAAGAGATCGCGGTCGATGAACAGGCCCCTTTGCCGCTGGCCAGGCAGCTCGAACAGTATATCCGGGATCATTGTGCGCATATTTCCCTGCAAGCGCTTGCGGATCATTTTGCCTATCATCCCAATTATATTTCATCTTATCTGAAAAAGAGCCTGGGCAAAGGGTTTTCGCAGATCGTTCTGGAGCAGCGGATGAAAAACGCGAAACGGATCCTGCTGTATTCCAGCCTTTCTGTCGAGCGCACGGCACAAATGATCGGCTATCCGGATCCGTCCAATTTTTATAAAGCGTTCAGGGAATACTATCATATGACGCCGAAACAGTTCGTTCTGGATCAAAGAAACCGCCAGCAGAAAAAAAACCGGTAGAATCCGGTTTTAGCTATTCTGTTATTTAATAATCGGCACGAAGATAATACACCTTTTTATCAAACATTTTCGTATTGAACCCGTAGGCGTCATAATCGCCTTCCTCGCCGGACCAGTCATTGTCGAGCTGGTCGAGGATTTCCTTAATCCGGCCCTTTTCGGCCTGCCATGTGGCATAAAACTCGATACAGTTGTTCAGGCTTGCCTGCTCCCTGCACGGAGAAAAGGATGGATCGGGCAGAAGTTCTTTCAGTTCATCCTGTATACGGCGCACGTCTTCCTCTATGCCTTCCACAACGACATATAAGGTGGCTTTTGTCATTATTCGACCTTCTCGAGAACGTATCTGCACAGTTTCTTCAAGTTTGCATCGTTGTTCAGATTGATGACCTTTCCTAAAGAAAGGTTCAGAGCGGCAAGCCTGACTTCGCTGTCTTCTACGGCAATATTCAGCGTTCCAGCTGCATTTTCATAAAACACATCGAACAGATAGCTTGTCCTGGCTCCTTCCGTTTCCTTGTTTCTTAGATCAAATTTGAATGCTTCCTTGTTTTTGAGGATGATGCGCACGGCACCAGCTCCTGAAGACGGAATAGTTTTTCCCATAATCAATTTTATCCTTTCTGTTCCTCATAGGTGACCTGGATCCCGAGGCTCCTGAATATCGACAGATCGACATCCGATACTCTGGATGTAATATGGGCCTGGGTCCCGTCGAGGGATTTCAGCTGTTCCAAAGCTTTTTTTGCATTTTTATTCGTTCTTGCACTCAGCGCAAGCGCAATGAGAGTTTCATTCGAGTGAAGTCTTGGATTCTGGCTCCCCAGAAAATTCGTTTTCAGCATCTGGATCGGTCCGAACGCTTCGGCATCGATCAGCACTTCCTCATCATCGATGTGGGCGAGATCTTTCAGGGCATTGATCACGATCGAAGAGCAAGGTCCCATAAAATCGCTCGTTTTGCCGGTAATGATCGTTCCGTCATCAAGTTCGATCGCGCCCGAATACGTTTTTGTTTCCTTCTCTTTGGCGAAAGCCGCTTTTACGCACGGCCTGTCGTTTGTCGTGATGTGGGCCTGCTGCAGAAGAAGTTCCTGCTTCTGCAGTTCATCTTCCGGACATAATTCCTTGTAGTAGCGCGTCTTGGTCGCGTAATAGCGGCGGATGATCTCCTGATTCGACGCGTATCGGCACGCCTCGTCATCGCTGATGCACAATCCGGCCATATTCACTCCCATATCGGTCGGCGATTTGTACGGACTTGTGCCGTAAATTTCTTCAAACATGTGCTGCAGAACCGGGAAAATCTCGATATCGCGGTTGTAGTTGACCGTGATCTTGTTGTAAGCCGACAAGTGGAACGGGTCGATCATGTTCACATCGTTCAGATCGGCCGTGGCCGCTTCATAGGCGATATTGACCGGATGGTTCAAAGGAAGGTTCCAGATCGGAAACGTTTCGAATTTGGCATAGCCGGCTTTGACTCCATGCTTGTTTTCATGATAAAGCTGGGACAGGCACGTTGCCATTTTTCCGCTGCCCGGACCTGGCGCTGTCACGACCACAAGCGGTCGGGTCGTCTGGATGTAGTCGTTTTTGCCGAACCCCTTTTCAGAAATGATCTTTTTTGTGTTGGTCGGATATCCTTCGATCGTATAATGACGATACACAGGAATGTTTTTCTTCTTTAATTTCGACTCAAACTTTTTCACTTCTTTTTGGCCGGTATACTGCGTGATCACGACGGAACCGACGTACAATCCGATTTCGGTAAATTCCTCGATCAGACGGAAGACTTCCTCATCATAGCCGATCCGCAGATCAGAACGCATCTTCTTTTCATGCAGGTGATTGGCATTGATGGCGATCACGATTTCCGCGTGATCTTTTAATTGAAGAAGCATCTGCAGCTTGCTGTCGGGCGCAAACCCCGGCAGCACGCGGCTCGCATGATAATCATCGAATAATTTTCCTCCGAATTCGAGATAGAGCTTATCTCCGAATTGCGCGATTCGTTCGAATATATGCTGTGACTGAAGTGTCAGATATTTATTGTTGTCAAATCCTGTTTTCACATTATTACCTCTTTGCGTAAAAATTATAGCATCCTTCATTCGTTTGGGCAAAAAATATAGAGAGGCTGATCCTGGTTCTATGAACAGCTTTCCTTCGCCTGTTTTCCGGCTCTTCCTTCTTTTTTCCGGTAGGAAGGCCCACAAAAAAGGAAGGAATCAACCTTCCATTTCCTCAATTGCCATGAGTTTCTCGATTCGTTTGATATGGCGTTCTCCGTTGGAAAACGGTGTGGTCAGGAATGTATTGACAATATCCTTGACGACTTCGATTCCTGTTGTTCTCTGTCCGACAGCCAGCATGTTGGCGTCATTGTGCTCCCGGGTCAGCCGGGCCATTGTCGTATCGAAACAAAGTCCGCAGCGGATCCCTTTTACTTTATTGGCCGAGATCCCGATCCCGATCCCCGTGCCGCACATTACGATCCCTTTTTCTACTTCTCCTGACTGCACGAGCTTGGCGCACTTATATCCGTAATCCGGATAGTCCACGCTTTCTTTTCCGTCGCAGCCGCAATCGATCACTTCATGCCCCTGTTCGACCAGCATGGCGATAATTTCTGTCTTGTATTCTACAGCTCCATGATCACAGGCTATACCGATTTTCATTGTATGATCCTCCTTTTGCAGATTCATCTTATCAAAATTCCTCCGCTTTTTCATCTTAAAAAACACACTCATGCATAATGAAGAACTTGTAAGCCGGAGAAAGAAAAACGGATTTATGAAAAACTTTTACTTTTTTTATGAAAATATTTTCTATTGTGTTATACTTAGAAAGTAAATTTTAGGAGGATACTATGACCGACTTAAAAGTATTATATGAAACAGTAAAAAAGCGCAATCCGAACGATGCGGAATTTCTTCAAGCTGTTGAGGAAGTATTCGAATCTTTGAACGTGATTGCGGATGTTCATCCCGAAAAGCTCGATGATGATGTGTTGTATCGTCTTGTTGAGCCTGAACGTCAGATCATCTTCCGCGTTCCATGGATCGATGATCAGGGGAAAATGCAGGTCAACCGCGGATTCCGTGTTCAGTTCAACAGTGCGATCGGCCCTTACAAAGGCGGACTTCGCTTCCATCCTTCTGTAAACATCAGCATCATCAAATTCCTCGGTTTTGAGCAGGTATTCAAAAATTCGCTGACAACGCTTCCTATGGGCGGAGGCAAGGGCGGATCCGATTTTGATCCGAAAGGAAAGAGCGATGGCGAAGTCATGCGTTTCTGCCAGTCCTTCATGACCGAACTTTACCGTCATATCGGCGCGAACACAGACGTTCCGGCCGGCGATATCGGTGTCGGTGCCCGCGAAATCGGTTATCTGTTCGGACAGTATAAGAGAATTCAAAATGAATTTACCGGTGTTCTGACAGGAAAAGGACTTTCCTACGGCGGATCTCTGGTTCGCACGGAGGCAACCGGATACGGACTGTGCTATTTCACAGAAGCGATGCTGAAGGATAAAGGTACAGACTTTACGGATAAAACGATCGTCCTTTCGGGCAGCGGCAATGTGGCGATCTATGCATGCCAGAAGGCACAGCAGTTAGGTGCAAAAGTCGTTACGATGTCCGATTCGAACGGATTCATTTACGATCCGAACGGAATTGATCTGGACACGGTGAAGGAAATCAAAGAAGTGCGCCGCGGCCGTATCAAAGAATACGTGGAAAAACATCCGGAAGCCACTTATACAGAAGGTGCCCGTCCGTGGGCGATCCCTTGCGATATCGCTCTTCCTTGCGCGACACAGAACGAGCTGGGGCTCGATGACGCGAAAGAGCTGGTTAAAAACGGTGTCATGGCTGTCTGCGAAGGAGCCAATATGCCGACTACGCCGGACGCGATCCATTACCTGCTTGAGAACAAGGTCCTGTATGCTCCGGGAAAAGCAAGCAATGCCGGCGGTGTCGCTTGTTCAGGTCTCGAAATGAGCCAGAACGCGGAACACCTGTCCTGGACATTCGAAGACGTGGATAAAAAGCTGAAAGATATCATGGTCAGCATTTTCAATACCTGCCGCGATACAGCAAAAGAATACGGACATCCTGATCAATATGTGGTTGGTGCCAACATTGCCGGTTACCTCAAGGTTGCCGAGGCGATGAAAGCCCAGGGCTGCGTGTGATCGGCTCCTGATCGGTCGAAAAGGCATTTTCGCAGGAAGATGCCTTTTTTTCTGCCGAAAAAAAGCTTCCGTCATTTCGAAAGCTGATTTACATTGTAAGGATCGTTTCCTCTAATTCTTTTGTGTCAGCGGCTGTATGAGCCACTCCGTCAAACTCATGAGGCCCGGCAAAACCATACGTCACCCCGATAAACTTCACACCGGTCTGCTCTGCGCCGTTCCTGTCAAAGATCCGGTCTCCGACCATGATCGTTTTTTCATCGCGGCCCAGTTCATGGATCACTTTCTTTATGATCTCTTTTTTATCGGTCATCGTTTCATCCAGGTTGCTGCCGACGATCAGATCAAAATACTGTTCCAGATCAAAATGATCAAGGATCTTTCGGACGTACACTTCCGGTTTCGAACTTCCGACAGCCAGACGGATCCCTTTGGATCTCAGCAAAGCGAGCAGCTCCGGGATGCCCGGATATACTTTATTTTCAAAAATGCCTTTTTCGGAATAATATTCCCGATATACGCTCACAGCTTCTTTTGCCTGCCTTTCGCTGAAACTGTAAAACTTCATGAACGAACGGCTGAGCGGAGGCCCGATAAACCGGCGCAGCCGGCTGATATCCTCTTCAATTCCATAATGTCTCAAGGCGTACTGGACCGATTTTGTGATTCCCTCTTCAGAATCGGTCAGCGTGCCATCCAGATCAAATATAACGATCATTTATATCACCTTGTTCATCATAGCACATACTGCCGGATCAGGTCAGCGATCGCATCTTCGTCATTGGTCGTTTCAAGGATCACATCGCATTCAGGCTTCATGGTTTCTACTGTATTGGCAACGCCGGCACCAAGCCCGGCTGCCCGGATCATGGACAGGTCGTTGTAGTTGTCGCCCACGGCTGCCATTTCCTCTTTTCTGATTCCCAGCAGATTGCCCAGTATGTGCATTGCCGCTCCTTTGTTCACCCCTTTTTTATTAAATTCGAGGTAGCGGTTGGATGAATAGGATACATCCAGATCTTCTGTCATATGAACCATATCCTGCTCGATCTGATTGAGGTATGCGCAATCCGTATTCACATAGAGTACCTTGATTATTTCCTGCCCTTTCAGAAAATCAAGATTTTTATCATCGAATGTCGTAAAAGCCATGCGTCCGTTCAGATAGTCGATCTCGCCGTCGAAGATATTGTAGATCCACACCGTTTCCAGAGTATATACGTGAATGCACACATCATACTTCAGACCGTTGAAAAACAGCTTCTCTGCCGTATCGAAATCGAGCCCTTCAAAGTGGATCAGGCGGTTATCCTTATTTTCCGTTATAACGCCGCCGTTATAGGATATCGTATATTCTCCTTCCATGTCTTTTGATCCGATTTCCTCGAGCGTTGTCTGAATGCTGGAATAGCCTCGTCCTGTCGCGCATACAAACTTTACACCCTTGTCCCTTGCTTTCTGGATGTATTCGCGGTTTTTCAAACTGACCGTACGGTCTGTGCTCAATAATGTTTCGTCAAGATCGCTTGCGATTAATTTGATCATAATTTCCTCCTAAAAAAGGGAGAGCGGTATTCCCGGACCGCTCTCAATGTTACCTTTCTAAACTTTCCATTATTTCACTTAACTCTGAAATAATTAATCCCCAGGAAACAGCAACTCAACTCTCCCTATAAAGTGTGTTTCTATTTCCACCCTCAATATACCAAGGTAAAGTTGTTCTGTCAACGAAATGTATTTAAAAAAACACATTTTTTAAACATATTTTCCCAAAGTAAATTATTGGTTCGACCAAACCAATAGACAGTTTTCATTTCTTCATGAGTTCCAGGCCAAGAGCCGGATCATCGGTAATGACCCCGTCCGCTCCCATATCGCGGCAGCGTTCGATTTCCTCCTGCTTATTGATGGTCCATCCCCAGACCTGTTTATCGTGTTCATGAGCCAGATCGATGTCTTCTTTTTTGAGCTGGCCGAAATTGACCGCGAATGAATCGATCCAGCCGCATTTTACATAGCTTTCGATATTCTGATCATTATTCATGAGCAGCTGCTTGAACATATCCGGATAACGGCTGTCGATCGCAATAAGACTTTGAACATCCCAGGTCTGCACTGTGATGGATTTTTTCAGCTTCGGATTTTTTTCGATCAGCGCCTGAAAACTGTCAAGTGCCGGCGTTCCTTCCTTCAGTTCGATCAGATATAACACTCTATTCCCAAAATGATTGAAAAATTCCTGAACGGTATGTAATCTTTCGCCATTTGCAACTGTCAGGCCCGAAAGTACTTCATCATTCGTTTCAGAAATGATATAATCTTGACCGGTCAAACGATTCGTCGTCGGATCATGGGACACGTACAGTGTTCCATCTTTCGACCGATATACATCCAGCTCGATCTGCCGGCATCCTTCCTCAAGCGCCTTGTCGTACGCTTCGAACGTATGTTCTGTTATATTGGCAGAGGCGCCCCGATGGGCAATTACTCTGATCTCGGGTTTTTCGTATTGATGGGAAACCATATCGGTTGCATGCTCGATCTCGATCACATGAAATCCGAAGATAAAAAAGGCACAGACCATACCTGCCAGCGCGATCAGTAAGTTTCTTAATTTCGTCATATGTCTATTTTACCCGTTTTTCTTAATATAGACATTAAAATGAGTAAGGAATTTGACAATCAAATACAGTTTGGCAATATTTAAATAAAGATATAGAAATAGAAAGGCAATAAAACAATGAAAACAATTCTTATCACGGGAACTCATTCCGGTGTCGGAAAAGAAACCGCAAAACTGTTTGCATCGAAAGGATGGAATGTCATTGCGGGCATGAGAGATCCGAAACAGGACAAAACATTTACTGATATGGAAAACGTCAAGGTCGTGAAGCTCGACGTGACAAATCTGGAAGATATCGAAAAGACGGCGAAAGAAATTCTTGATAATGGCGGTCTGGATGTCGTATTCAACAATGCCGGGATCGGTGTCAAAGGATGTCTGGATGCAACGCCGATCGATGCGATCCAGGACGTTTTCAAAACGGATCTGATGGGTCCGATCCAGATCATGAAAGCTTTCATTCCTTATTTCAAAAACGAAAGAAAAGGAATGCTCATCGCGACTTCATCGCTGTCGGGCGAAATTTCTTTCCCGTATGATTCCGTATATGCGGCAGCAAAGCACGCGTTGACAGGATTATGCGAGTCTCTGTATTACGAACTGCAGCCTTACGACATCAAAGTCAAGCTCATCGTACCTGGTCCGATCAATACAAGCTTCAAGATGAAAACATTCAACTCGAACCAGAACCTGATGCCTGCAAGAAGACTTTCCAAAATTCTTATTCCTGATTTCAACAAGATCACAGAGCCAAAGGAAGTGGCACAGGCTGTATACGAGGCGGCGACATCCGACAACAACCAGTTTGAATATATTGTCGGCGATGTTGCCAACGAGCTCATCGCAAAATACCGCGCAGAGGGTGTGGAAAAATTCAAGGACGAGCTTTCTGCAGAATTATTCAACAAATAATATATTTGCATCAAAAAAAGCGCTGCATCGACAGCGCTTTTCTTTATGCGTTAAAAATGTGATCTTCCAGATACCGGCCCAGTCCATCTTCTTCCACTGTATAGTCTGTAACAGCATCTGCAATTTGTTTTGTCTGCGCGGATCCGTTAGCCAGGCATACGCCCCAGCCGGCCTTTTCGAGAAGAGGGATATCGTTTTCCATATCCCCGAACCCGATGACTTCATCCGGAGCATAGCCGTTGTGTTCCATGTACTTTTCGAGTCCCATTCCTTTATTGACGCGCGGATCAAGAAATTCGATCGTGACATTATCGCCGACCGCAAAGGTCTGGGTCATCACCCAGGAACCATCGTCGTAAGGTGCGAGCTTTTCGAGGATCCGCTCTTTTTCGCTTGCCAGACAATGCACTTCGATCTTTCCGGTATCGTACTGGCTCAGACGATCAATATCGCCTACGATCACATGGGAATTGTTCCTTTCCATGGAATCTTTCATAAATTCATCCATCCGCAGACACAGGATCCGGTCATAACCCTTTTCGTAAATGATCGCATTCAGATCAAATCTCTGAAGAAGTTCTAGGATCAGTCTTACTTTTTTCTTATCGAGCAGATAATAATGATTGATTTCCTCATCCCCCTGCTGCCAGAGATCCCCGCCATTCATTCCGATCGCAAAATCGAAATCAAAAGAAAGATTCCAGAATTTCGGTTTTTCAAGTACTCTCGAATCGAGCGGTCTGCCTGTCGCAACACCGATCTTAATGCCATCCTGATGCATTTTTTCGAGTGCCTCTCTGGTGTGAGGCATGAGACGTTCTCCTTTTCCAGCGAGCGTGCCGTCTATATCTGCAACAAATACTTTGATATGATCGTTCATGTTGTACCCCTCTCTCTTTTTTTCATAGGTATCATAAAAACTTTCCTTTAAAAAATCAATGCGATTTCCGGCTTCGGATCTTTTTTTCAGGATCTGCCGCAATTTCTGGAAAAACCTGAAACAAGCACAAAAAAACCCGGATACGGGATCCGGGTCTTGAGCAAACTGTAAAACGATAATGAAATTAACGTTTTGAGTACTGAGGTCTGCGGCGAGCGGCCTTGAGACCGTATTTCTTACGTTCTTTCGCACGTGGGTCACGTGTTACGAAACCTGCAGCCTTCAATACTGGACGATAGTCTTCGCTTGCTTCCATCAAAGCGCGCGTAATACCGTGACGCATTGCACCAGCCTGTCCAGTGAATCCGCCACCAGTAACATTGATCAATACATCGAACTGGTCGAGCGTATTTGTCAGTTCAAGCGGGGATTTAACGACCTGCTGAAGAATGCTGGATGGAACATACTGTTCCAGCGTTTTTCCGTTTACTTCGATTTTTCCAGTACCTGGACGCAAAAAGACACGAGCAACAGATTTTTTACGACGTCCAACACCGTGGTACTGAACGAGATTCGACTTTTTCACTGCCATCTTCTATTCCTCCTATCCTTTCACCTTGAGCTCAACTGGTTTTTGAGCTGCATGCGGATGTTCGCTGCCTGCATAGACAAACAGGTGTCCGCGCATCTGATCACCAAGCTTCGTGTGAGGAAGCATACCCTGAATTGCATGCTCTACCCATTCAACCGGATATTTCTGTTTCATTTCTTTGGCTGTGCGTGTACGCAGTCCTCCAAAGTATCCTGAATGGTTATAGTATTTTTCCGTTTCAAGCTTGTTACCAGTCATTACGACTTTATCAGCATTGATAACGATCACGCAATCACCGCAATCTACGTTTGGTGTGTAAATCGGTTTGTGTTTTCCTCTTAATACATGTGCACATGTTGTTGCCAGACGACCCAAAGTTTGACCTTCTCCATCAACAACATACCATGTACGTGTCACTTCAGCTGGCTTTGCCATTGTTGTTTGACGCATATGTGTTTTCCTCCTGTGATTTGAGCATTTACCGGGGCTCAATCGGCCAGAGTGTAGCCAAGTTAAATAATACCAAAAAGGTCCGGTTTGTCAATTGAAAATATATTTTATTTTAATTTTCGCGCATGAGTTCCCTGCTCATCAGATATTCGTAATTGATCGGTTCGATCGTATGCACGATATCGATGCCCAGGGAATCAAGATACGCCTGTGCTTCCTCATACAGCCGTGCATCCAGATCGTGCGGGCTGTGGGCATCCATTCCGATAATGGCCTTGCATCCGCATTCTGCCGCCAGCTCCCAGAATTTATGATGAGGATACATTTCTTTTTTCGACTGCCGGTTCGCCTGCATTCCCAGCACATTGTATTCGACAGGAATATCGAGGCGCGCGCATTCGATGCATACCCTGCGGAATCCTTCCTCGATCGAGTCGCACCATTCGATATAATCGTTGCGCATGATCAGTTCGGGATGAGCCAGATAAGCATACATTCCGGTACGCAGACCTTCGATGCACGTTTCAAAATACCGGCTGATATAGCGTGGAGCCATATGGCCAAAATACACCCCGTATTCATCGCTCAGATAAAAATGATTGCCCAGGATCAGATAATCGATCTGCTGTTCCACGCAAAACTCAAGCATCCAGTCCTTATACATCGGATAGTATTCCGCTTCCAGACCGAGCAGAATGGTAATGCGCTCTTTATATTTTTCTTTTAAATACAGAACGCTTCGTTTATACTCCTCAAACTCCTGTACCCGCATCCGGATGCGGGAAACGTATTTCGAGCTGTATTCCCAGCAGGCATGGTCGGAGAATCCGAGTACCTTGTACCCATTCGCGATCGCTTCGAGCACATATTCTTCGTCGGAACCGGATGCGTGATGGCAGCGAAAAGTATGCGTATGATAATTTGTTTTGAAGTCTGCGTTAGTGTCCATAATAAACCTCCATTAAGTACAAGCCCTGAGGAGCCGCATTATAAGGGCAGGCATGCTTATCTCTGGCTTCGAGCATCTCCTTTATGGCTGAAGGCGCGATACGGCCCCGTCCGACAGCCAGCAGCGCTCCTGTCATCATTCGTATTTGGTAACGAAGAAATCCTGTCCCTGTAAATTCAAAAACGAGGTCGTTTTCCTTTTCATCGATCGTGATCCGGCTGATCGTCTTCACCCGGGGCTTTCGCGGATCGATCTTATGAGAAGAAAAGCTTGTATAGTCATGAGTGCCCAGCAGGTATTGCGAAGCCGTGCGCATTGCTTCGATATCGACATGTCCTTTCAGAACATTTTTATATTTATAAATGAACGGATCCGATTCGTCATAGGAGCAAACATATCGATATTGTTTTCCCTTTGCGCTGAAGCGGGCGTGAAAATCATCCGGCATCTTTTCACAGGAAAGGATGCGGATATCGAGCGGCAGGATCCCGTTGAGCGCCCGCTGATACTGCTGCGGATCGATCCCGTCTCTTCCGTGAAAATGAATGACCTGACCATACGCGTGGACCTTGGCGTCGGTCCTGCCGCTTGCGGTAACTTCTGTTTTTTCATGGTGGATCGTTTCCAGCGCCTTTTCTACTATTTCCTGGATCCCGGTCGCATTGGTCTGCTTCTGCCAGCCCGCATAATTCGATCCGTCATACGCCATGACTGCTTTCACTACGTACATCAGGCCATACCGGTTATCTGGATCGCAATACAGATCGCCAGGATAAGCACGGAAATAGTCATACCCGCATAGTCGGCTGCATGCATCTTCAGCACTTTATAACGAGTCCGCTTTTTCTGAGGATCATATCCTCTGGCTTCCATAGCGTTCGCAAGCTGATCGGCACGATCAAAAGCCGAGACGAATAAAGGAACGATCAGAGCGAGCACAGCCATGACCTTCTCTTTCAATGTCCCGTTCTCCAGATCGACGCCGCGGGATGCCTGCGCATTCATAATCCGCTGCGTCTCCTCGATCAAAGTCGGAATAAAACGCAGCGCGATGCTGATCATCATCGCGATGATATGAGCCGGCAGTCCGATTTTCTCGAACGGATGAAGCAGCTTTTCGATCCCGAGGGTCAGATCGAGCGGTTTTGTCGTGGCGGTCAGGATGGTCGTAATAATGATCATGAGCATCAGTCTTACGACAATATATAAGGTCTGGTAGACGGCATCCGAATAAACGGAGAACCATCCGATCCGGATCCACGGCTGTCCTGTTTTTACTACAAGGATATTGATGATCAAAAGGAAGACCATCATAAACATCATAGGTTTTACGGATCGAAGAGCAAAGCCGATACTTAGCTTCGATAAAGCAAGTGCTGCCACGATAAAGGCTCCGATCAGCAAATATCCCCAGATTCCTGCCGGAACAAAAATGGCGATCATCAGAAATAGCATGATCATGATCTTGGCGCGCGGATCCATGCGGTTGACTGCCGAATCAAGCGGAAGATACCGTCCAAGCGCTATATTATTCATGACAAGTCACCTGCTCTTTCACATAGGCTGCCAGTTCATCCATTTCAATGATCTCATCCGGAATGTTAAATCCTTTTTCGTTCAGCATCTTTTTCAAACGGATTACGGCAGGCGGATTGATACCGATTTCTTCCATGTATTCCGGATGCTGGAAGAATTCCCTGACATCGCTTTCGATCTTTACTTTTCCATGATCGAAAACGATGACGTGGTCACAGTAATTTTTCACATGTTCCATATCGTGAGACACGAGCAAAACGGTCTTCCCTTCTTTTTTATTCAGATTCATGAACAGGGACATCATTTCATCGGCTCCCTGCGGATCGAGGCCGGCAGTCGGTTCATCGAGCACCAGCACATCCGGATCGAGCACGAGGATCCCAGCAATGGCTACCCGGCGTTTCTGGCCTCCGGAAAGATCGAAAGGGGAGCGTTCAAGATAGGTTTCATCAAGACCAACGACCGGGATGACTTTTTTCACAAGTTCGCTGGCTTCCTCTTCGGTACTTCCAAAATTTTTCGGTCCAAATGCGATATCCTTTTCGATCGTTTCTTCGAAAAGCTGGTACTCAGGAAACTGAAACACGAGCCCCACTTTTTTTCGCAATTCCTTTACGTCTTTGATTTTTGTTCCTGCTTCGATATGGTAGTTTTCTATATCCACGCTTCCGGAGGTTGGTATGAGCAGAGCATTCAGATGCTGCACAAATGTACTCTTTCCTGATCCGGTCTGCCCGATGATCGCCGTCACCTTTCCTTGCGGAATATTCAAAGTAATGCCATCGAGAGCAAGATGCTCGAAAGGGGTTCCAGGATTATAGGCATGTGTCAGTTTATTTGTTTTAATTGACATAATTGCTGTACAACTCCTTCCAGTGTGCATTCTCTTTCTATTTCCACACCTTCTTTTATGAGCAGATCGGAAAACTTCAACGCAAACGGAACATCGAGTTTCATTTCTTTGAGCCTTTTCTCCTGCCTGAAGATTTCCATTGGTCTGCCCGACATTTCGACCTGTCCGTCCCGCAGCACGATCACATATTCGCTTTGAGCGACTTCCTCCATATCGTGCGTGATGGAGATGATCGTTACATTTTTTTGTTCATGCAGTTTCCTGATCTGTTCATTGATGCTTTTTTTTCCTTGCGGATCAAGCATGCTGGTCGATTCGTCAAAGATGATGATATCCGGTTCGATCGCGAGAATGCCTGCGATTGCGACCCGCTGTTTCTGCCCGCCGGAAAGATTGGTCGGTTCGGAATCCAGGTAGGCAGACATCCCGACCTTGGCTGCCGATCGTTCAATGATTTCCTGCATATTCTTCTGGGGCACGCAATGATTTTCGAGCCCGAACGCAATATCATCCGCAACTGTCGATCCGATAAACTGGTTGTCGGGATTTTGAAATACGATGCCGACATGGTCGCGGATCGTATATACGGTTTCTTCATTTAGCGTTTGACCTAATATTTGAATGGTTCCTGATCTGGCTTCGAGCAGCCCGATCAGCAGTTTGGCGATCGTGCTCTTGCCCGAACCATTATGTCCGATGATCGTGGTATAGCTTCCTTTCGGTATGGCGAAAGAAATATCTTTGATCGTTTCCCTTTCTTCTGTGTACGAGAAAACGAGATTTTTTACATTTACTGCATCCATAAAACACCTCCTTGTAAACAGAGTTATTATACATTAAATTGCGATAAGAATAGTAAAAAGGCAAAAAAAATGATCAGATTGCTCTGATCACTTTTTTCTATTTTGCGAAATTAAAGCCTTGATACTGAACGTCGACCGCTTTCATTGCGCTGATCACTGCGGATGCGAGGAAGGTTAATCCTTCAATTGTCGATTCTCCGTTGTAAAGAACATCGACCACGTTCGTTTTCGCATCAAAAGAAGATGAAAGACCGTCTTTTGCCAGTTCCTCCTGGAATTTATCGGCAGCTTTTGAATCGGCTACCGCAAAGGACAAAGTAACGGGGAAGTTCTTTTTGTCTTCTCCTACCCATGAAAGTATATCGGCTTTCATGGCAGGAATTTCTTCGCTCTCATTATCGTTCGGTGCAGGAAGCAGATAGTTGTCGAGCTGCTTATTCTTTCGGTCGGTCACGACTTTTACGATTCCGGCTGTTCCGGCTGCGATACCTCCAAGGGCAGCAATCCATTTTAACCATTTCATGATTTTTTCCTCCTTGTCACGGCTACTCCGTCCCCTACATCATAAAAGGTCGTCTCCCAGTCTTCGAGCGTACTTAAATACTCCCGATAGGCGCGGATCTTTCGAACGAGATGTTTCGTGTTGCGGTTATGTGTAAGTTCGGGATTGTCAACCATACCGTGAAAATTCATATTATCTGATACGATTATACCATTTTGGCTTAAAAGGGGAGAGTACTTTGCAAAGAAACGCTGATACTGTGCTTTTGCGGCATCTATAAAGATACAATCAAACAGCTGCTGTTCGATTTCTACTTCATTGGCATCTCCTTCGATCAAAGTGATCTGTTTTTCCTTATCGCTGGCCGCAATATTTCTCCTTGCCTGTCTGATCATTTCCGGATCTCTTTCGATCGTCACGATTCTAATATGTGGATCGAGAGACGCGATCGCCAGCGATGTTTTGGCGATCGCTGTTCCAATTTCCAGAAATGATCTCACGTCGTTTGTTTTTATCTCGTTTATAAGGAATTCGAGCCCATCATCAAACATGACAGGGACGTGATTTTCTTTTGCATATTTTTTTAAAAGTGTCTGCTCGCTATTCATAAATGCTCCTTAAAAAAAAGTGAAGTAGTCTATACTACTTCACAAATTCAACGATTGCCATCGGAGCGGCATCGCCACGACGAATCCGGGTTTTCACTACGCGTGTGTACCCTCCGGTACGGTCTGCATACTCTGGTCCAATTTCATTGAAAAGTTTCTGCAGAGCTGTTGTGCCGTTTTCGTCTACTTCGATATTGCGAACATAAGCGGCAGCCTGACGACGGGCATGCAGGTCTCCTCTTTTTGCAAGAGTAACTAGGCTATCTACTACTGCGCTTACTTCTTTTGCTTTCATTTCTGTTGTTTCGATCTGACCATACTGGATCACGGAAGTAGCCATGTTGCGAAGCAACGCTTTTCGATGATCTGCTGTACGGCCTAATTTACGATTACGCATGGTCGTTCCTCCTCTGTTTATTCATTACTTGATTTGAAAGACAAGCCTAAAGAATAAATTTTATCTTTAACTTCTTTCAAAGATTTCTTTCCGAGATTGCGCACATGCATCATTTCATCTTCTGTTTTCTGGATCAGTTCTTCTACAGTCGTGATCCCGGCGCGTTTCAAGCAGTTATAAGAACGAACAGAAAGTTCAAGATCCTCGATCATCTTCGACTGAATTCCCTTTGTCGAGGCATCGTTTTCCTCTTCCTGTGCGGATTCATCTTCGATCGCGTTTTCTTCAAGATTTTTAAGAATAGCCAGGTGGTCTCTTAAGATCTTGGAAGCTATGGAAAGAGCTTCGGACGGTTTCAACGTGCCATCCGTATCGATTTCCATTGTCAGCTCGTCATATTCCTGTCCTTTATCGTTCGTTTTCGGCTCGCACACATAAGCCACACGTTTAACGGGTGAATAAAGCGCATCCGTATATATGGTTCCTAATGGCTGATTATCTGTCTGATACATGTGTTTGTTGGTTTCGGCACCAACATAACCTCTGCCTAAACGGGCGGAAAGTTCCATATCAAGGGAACCTCCCTGCGACAAAGTACAGATTTCCAGATCAGGATTCAACACTTCGACCCCTTCCGGACATTCAATATCCTTGGCATATACCACACATGGTCCCTGCTTATTGATGCGCAATGTATGGATCGCATTGTCATGAATATCCATTTTAAGGATCAGCTGCTTGATTTTGAGAATAAGGGAAGCGACATCTTCGCTTACACCTTTGATTCCGGTAAACTCATGATACACTCCATCAATCCGGATCGCGAATACTGCGCCGGACGGAACCGATGACAGCATTACGCGACGAAGCGAATTTCCTAACGTAATCCCAAATTGACTTTCCAGTGGAGCAAAAATAAATTTACCCGTCGTCTGTGTGTCTTCTACTGTTTGAATTTCATACTTTGTCATTTAGGCACCTCCTTATAGTGTCCTATTATCCACGAGGTCTTTTTGGCGGACGGCATCCGTTATGAGGGATCGGCGT
>Michael_p2__coassemble_1238_pt1 | contig 32958 bp, 25 predicted proteins | sample Michael_p2__metabat2_high_PE_032 | metagenome-assembled genome bin Michael_p2 | reverse complement strand
TTCGCTTTTTAAGCGAAAGGAAGCCCCCACCTCTATAGGTGGGGGAGGATGTCACTTCTTCATTCATTTCGCCGATCAGTGTACGGATGAGGCGGATCGCGCAGAAAACGGCAGCCGCAAACAGGATGCATACGAGAAGCATCCATCCGGAACATAGCTTTTCGTCTCTTCGTCTTTCTATGGCGTGCATTTTGCCCGATGATCTGGCTGTCGCCTTGAAAAAAAATATGGGAAACGATTCTAGATGTATTAAAAAGGATCAATCTGTAACGATCGATCCGGATTCGCTTATTGCGGATAAATAAGCCTTGATTCATCGATGTCTGTCAGCACGTTGTCGAGAAAGCGTTTCGAAACGAACTTTGCCATCGGCAGGTTCATGTCCAGATAATTGCCGCAGTCCTTCGGACTTGCGCCGGGAACTTCTCCTTCAAAACCAGCCATGAACGCGAACAGATCTTTCATGAGACCGACAATGTCTTTTGATTCAAGATCACCTTCCAGGATGAGGTAAAAGCCAGTCCGGCATCCCATCGGGCCAAAGTAGACGACACGCTCTTTCCATTGCGGATCATTGCGCAGATACGTGGCAGCCAGATGTTCGATCGTATGCGCTTCGGCCGTGTTGAGGACCGGTTCATCATTCGGACTGGTCATGCGGATATCGAATGTCGTAAGCACCGTATCATTGAAATGATCTTTTCGTGATACATAGATGCCTGGCTTGAGCTTGATATGGTCGATCGTGAAGCTTGTGATTTTTTCCATTTTCTTCCTCCTAGTAATTGAGCATTTCAAATTCCTGCGTTCCTTCTGCCCTCATTTCGGAAACTTCCATCGTTTCGATACGGATCCTCGGGATCTCTTTCATCTGCTGGATGAGCATTTCGATGCGCGGCAGCGGTCCTTCGAGCTCGGCGTCGACGCTGCCGTCAAAGTTGTTCCTGACCCAGCCCGATAAGTGCATGTTCATGGCGCGGCGCCACATTTCCACGCGGAACCCGACCCCCTGCACGATGCCGGTAAAATGATAATGACGGCGAACGACTTCGCCGGTCGGCAGTTTATTATACGCGTTCAAGATCGGGTTTTTCGGATCGGTCGTTTTGAATTTTTTAAAGAAAGCCATCGTTATTCTCCTTTTTTTCCATTATAGTACAAATAGAAGAGGAATGATGGACATGGATATCGAAAAACTGAAAAAACGGGCAGAAGAACAGTTTTCTGCTCATAAAGAAGAAATCGAACAGATCGGCGAATTTGTTTTTGAACATCCCGAACCGGGCATGGAAGAATACGAATCGGCAGCGTATCTGGAAAACGTGCTTGAGCGAAACGGATTCGAGGTCAAGGGAAACTACGTCCTACCGACCGCGTTCCGGGCAGCCTGGGGAACAGGGAAGCCGGTGATCGCCTTCCTTCCTGAATACGACGCGCTGCCCGGATATGGAGAAAACAACAACGAGATGGCGCACGCGTGCGGGCATAACTGGATCAGCGCGACCACGCTGGGCGCTGCTATCGTGCTGTCGAATATCCTCAAAGAAGACGAAGCGACGATCCTGGTGATCGGCACGCCGGCTGAGGAGACGACAGGCGGAAAATGCGATCTGGTCAAGGCAAAAGCGTTTGAAGGAATAGATGCGGTGTTCCAGATGCATCTGGGACCGCAAAATCTTCTTGCACCCAAAACACAGGCCATGGATTCGATCGAATTCGAATTTTTCGGCAAAGCGAGCCACGCAGCCGCTGCACCGGAACAGGGGATCAGCGCGCTGGATGCGGTGCTCCTGGTGTTCAGCGGACTCAATGCCAGACGGGCGTATTTAAGAAAGAGCGCTTCGATCATGGGCATCATTACCAATGGCGGACAGGCATGCAATATCGTTCCCGAATATGCGGCGTGCCGGTTTTATGTGCGCGATAAAACACGAGAGGAAGTAAAGGAACTCGTGCAGATGATGATCGATATCGCAAAAGGGGCTGAACGGATGACGGGCGCGAAAATGAAATACAGCTTCTTTGAAAACTCGTATGACGATCTGAACAACGACAGGCATCTGGCCGATCTGATGGAAGCCAATTTAAGAAAGCTGGGGATCGAACGATTTGATGAACAAAAAGAACTGGGCGGATCGTCGGATATCGGCAATGTGTCCAAGGCTGCCAGAACAATGTATTTTGAGATGGATACGGGGGCCAATCCGCCGGTCTACGCCCACGAGAAGGAGTTTCTGGAATGGGTGCATGGAGACAAGGCCGAAACGACGATCAGAAATGCGGTGCTGGGCATGGTATGGAGCGCTCTTGATGTGATCAAAGAAACACATGACTAGAAAAAGAGGAATGAAACTGAGATGAAATAGCAATCATAAATATTTTCCACACAGCGTGTGGAAAATATCCGATAAACCGATGAGTGATGAATTTATGCTTCAGTGAGTTAACAATTTGAATGAACACGCTCCGGCTTGATGACCGGAGCATTTTCTTGTGCTCTTTTTTCAATATTTCATTTTCCAAAGTCAGGTTTGTCGGAGTATATTGCGTAAAACGTATGCCAATTGATTAATGTTTCGGTTATAACCCAACAAACTTTTATCCTAATGCTGCTTGGTGTTGAAACATCAATCTGCATAAAAAGGGCATTTTAAGTCTGAATAATCAATGAAAAGAATACCTTAAAAGTTCAAATAATAAGCTATAAAAGGAACGATAAAAGAACTTTTGATTGCACAGCTTTTTTATGAAGAAGATAAGAAAAAATCGCAAGAAGTTGGGATATTAAAGCTTGATTTTACTAGTTTTTGTCATATCTTTCCCTATTGATATTGACATATGTTATGATGAAATCTAATGAAATAGTGTTAAAGAGGTGCGAAGGTGAAAATCAGTTATCGAAAACTATGGGTGCAGTTAGCAGAGCGTGAAATGAGCAAGTCTGATTTAAGAAAAGAATTGAATATATCGACAGGTACATTGACAAAGCTGAATAAAAATGAATCTGTATCATTGGATATTTTGATGAGGATTTGCGAGTTTTTGAAGTGTGATATCGGCGATGTCTGTGAGTTTGTTCGGGAAGATGATGAAAAACTCAAAAAAATATTGAAATGGAGTATCTATTAATGGATTCAAATATGCCTTATAAAGCCACATTTACTCGTGAACAATTTTTATTTCATGAAATGCGAATTGTGGCGCAACTGATGCTGGAAGAAAAAGCAGATGAAGAAATTACAGAAATGATCGTTTCGAATAATTTGTTCCAATATCCTACAGAAAAATCGATCAAGCGCATTGCGCAAAATTGTTTGAAACGACTTCATCTGTTAAATGATCAAAGAATGATCAAATTGATTGTAGACGGCTCTCTGGATTGTGCCAGACAAACCTGTTTATACGCCATGATGAATGAATACAGGGTTATTTATGAATTTATGACTAGCGTGATCGGAGAAAAATATCGAACAAAGGATTTTTCGTTTTCTAAAAGAGATGTCAATGTGTTTTTCTCCCGTCTGCAGGAACAAAGCGATGTTATTGCATCATGGAGTAATTCAACGATCAAAAAACTGAAACAGGTCATTGTCAAGATGCTGGTCGACACGCAGTTTTTAGACAGCACAAAATCAGAAGTGTTGAATGTTGTGCTGATTGATCCGGATCTTAAAAATATCTTGATGGAAAAAAGAGATATTGCTGCATTAACAGCATTCAACAGTTTTGAAGGAGTTTAGGAATGAAAAATGTCAAAGAAAGATTGGACGAGATGAAAGCTATGATGCAGGATTCGGATTATCTAGAAGGAAAAGGGCTGAGCAATGAAATCAATATCCGGATATTCTGCTACGAACCAAAAGAAGAAATGATCGTCCGTCATTTTATCAAACAGATTCTTGATGAGCCTCTGCGTTGTCGTGTGATTCATTATGATCTATATGATATTTTTCTTGATCTTTGCAAAGAAAAAAGAATCTTGGATCGCATTCCTGCTTTAGAAGAACGACGTGGAAAAGATTTCATTCGGAAACAGCTGGAAAAAAGCTGTGATGCCAAAACGTTTGCGGCAAAAATGCAGTATGAGAATCATCAGAGGGGAGATGTGATCGTACTGAGCAGTGTTGGCAAAGTGTTTCCATTTATGAGAATCCATGCGCTGCTGGAAGCGATGCAGCCATTGTTTAACGATGTTCCAGTCCTCGTATTTTATCCGGGAGATTTTGATGGTCATTACGTGAAACTATTCAATCGATTAAAACCGAATGAGTATTATCGGGCATTCAAAGCCGTTTAGAAAGGATACTTATGAAAATTAAGGATATGTTTGAAAAAGACATCAACCGTCCGATCAATGGTGTCATTCAAGTCGAGCAGGAACAGGCAGATGTCATTAAACAGGAAGTGAGCGAATACGTCATTACGACAGAGCTGAAGAAACATTTCAACAACTTTTTTGAAAGCTACAGCGAATCGTTCGATACGCCAACGGATAATGTAGGAGTATGGATCACCGGTTTCTTTGGAAGTGGTAAATCCCATTTCCTAAAGATGTTGTCGTATTTGCTCGAAAACAAAAAAATCGATAGCAAGACGACGGTCGAATATTTCAGAGAGAAATATGATGATGAATTATCCTTTATGAAGATCGAAAAATCGACAAGGGTTCCGACGGAAACGATCTTGTTCAACATTGATGTGGAAGGACCGTTGGAAAAGGATAATACGGCAGTTCTTCGTGTCTTCACAAAAATGTTTTATGAACACTTAGGGTTTTATGGAAGTGATTTAAAAGTAGCTAAGCTGGAACAGTTCGTAACTAAACGGGGAAAAATGAATGAATTCAAGCAAGTGTTTGAAGAAATTAATGGAGATTCATGGGAAAACGCAAGAGAAACTTATGTGTTCTTTGGTGATGATATCGTAGCAACGCTAGAAAAAGTATTTGTTATGTCTGAGCAGTCTGCGCGTCTCTGGCTTGACGGTCCTGAAGATGAGAATATCACGATTGGTCAATTGGTGGATGCTGTTAAAGAATATGTGGACTCCAAACCAAAAGGATTTCGCCTGCTGTTTATGGTCGATGAAGCCGGACAGTATGTCGGCACAAATACGAGTCTTTTATTGAATCTGCAAAGTCTGGTAGAAAAACTTGGTTCTGTCTGTCGTGGCCAGGTATGGGTCGTTGCAACCGGACAGGAAGCACTGGATGATATGATCAAAGTGCGTACGGATGAATTTTCACGTATCATGGCTCGTTTCCCGATTCGCTTGTCGCTTACTTCTTCGTCAGTAGGAGAAGTGATTGAGAAACGTTTATTGACTAAAACACCGGAAGCCTATGAAATGTTGTCAATGGAATATGATAATAATGATTCAGTGTTGAGTAATTTGTACTCTTTGCAGACGCAGAAAAAAGATTTGAAAGGATTCCGATCTGCTGACGAATTTGCTCGCGTCTTTCCGTTTGTTCCTTATCAGTTTATTGTAATGCAGGATGTTTTCAATGAAATTCGAAAAAAAGGGCATGCTGGAAAACACCAGTCGAGCGGTGAACGATCAATGCTGAATGGATTTCAGGAATCGGCCCAGCATATCCAGGACCAGGATGAATTTGCGCTTGTCCCGATGTATTACTTTTACGATACACTACACAGCTTTTTGGATACATCGATCCGCAGTGTGCTGGAAAGGGCCGAAAAGGCTTCTTTGAACGATGAAGGACTTATAGAGGAGGATGTCAATCTGCTAAAGTTGCTTTATCTAATTCGCTATATTGACGATATCCCTTCGAATATTGAAAATCTGACAATTCTGATGGCGGATAATATCCAAACTGATAAGCAGGTATTGAGAGAAAAAGTAAAGAAATCTCTAGATCGATTGATCAATCAGAACTATGTATCGCGCAATGGCGATGTCTATATGTTCCTGACGGATGAAGAGCAGGATATTGCCAGAGATATTAAAAATACAGACATAGATACGTCGGCTGTTGTTTATCGTCTAGGAGAACTGCTATTTAACGATATTTACAAATCGAAAAAATACAGATTCAACAATAAATACGATTTTACATTTAATTCGTATATTGATGATCGAGCAATCGGTGCCAATAATCCGGATGTGATGAACCTTCGTTTCATGACAATTGCCGCGGAACCAGAAGAACTGCAGGATTTCAGATTAATTTTAAAATCACAAGGGAAAGAAGCAATCATCGTTTTATCAGAAGAGTATCCATATTTTGAAGCAATGATGACGGCAGAAAAGATCCGTAAATATGCGAAGCTGAAGAATGGAAACCAGCATCCGGATTCGATTCGAAAGATCATTGAGGATAAACAAAATGAAGCAAGAAGACTCGAAAGGCAGGTCATTGAGGATCTAAAGGAAGCTGTTGCCCATGGCCAGTATTATATCGATGGAGAAAAAGTAAATATTCAGGGAAATGATGCGACGAAAAAGATCGATGAAGCGTTGAAGTATCTGGCCGAGCATACGTTCTACAATTTGAATATGATCGAAGAGAATTTTGATACGGATTCGGATATTGCGGCTGTTCTTCATGAAACGAAACGCTGGGGTGAAGGATTAGAGCCGAATCTGCAAGCGCAGGAAGAAATATTGCAGTATCTGGAACTGCAGGATCGAACGAAGCGCCCTACTTCCATGTATGATGTTCAGCAGAAATTTTCCAAAATACCTTATGGATGGAGAGAATCGGATATTGCCGGTGTTGTTGCGCTGATCCTTGTTCATCAAAAAGCAACGATCAAGACGAATGGACAAATGATCAAATTAAATGATCCTCGTTTAGTGAATTTGCTCAGAAAGAAAACAGAAACGGCGAACGCAAAAATTTCGAAAAGGGTCGGAATTAATAACGTAAAATTGAACCAGGCAAAAGCTTTCTTAAGAGATTATTTCAATACGATGGATCTTCCGAATGATGAAGACGGATTGATCGCATTTATTATTTCCAAATTTAAGGAAAAGAAAGTAGAACTGGAACAATACTATGCAAAAAACGAAACCAGGCACTATCCAGGTTATAGCCAGATAGAAACCGGACTAAAACTAGTCAATGATGTTCTCCAAAGTCAATATGATAATGTCGCGCTCATCGATAAAATTGATGAGCTGCAGGATGATCTGATGGATAACGAAGACGATATGAAAGCAGTGGAACAATTTTACCAGTCTCAGTTCAAATTATTCCAGAATGCGGATACGCTTCAACGACAAATCCAGAAGGAAAAAGATTTCTATGCAGGAAACGAGGAAGTTGATAATGCACTAGCACTGATAAAAGATATCGTAACTTATAGGGATAACTATAACTATTTGAGAATTCCGCAGCTGAATGGTGCAATTCAGGCAATCATGGATGCAAGGAATACGATGATTTCATTGAAACGGGAAGAACTCGACAATGTCATCAAGCAATGTTTTGCATCCGTTGAAAACAAAGCAAAAGAAGATCCCGAAAAACTGGCAGGACTTCTTAATCAGGCACGGATCGAATTTGAACGTCGGAAAGAAGAAACCGAACATCTGACCGATCTGAATGAACTGGAAGCAAAAATACAAAATACATTCAACGAACAGGATCGTTTTATTCGCTTGATGGACAATGCTAAAAAGAAAGCAGAACAAAAACAGCCAGAACCATCGGCACCAAAAGAACCAGTACGTAAAGTAAAAGAATATTATAGACAAACGATCTTCCCGCAAAAAACACTGAAGAATGAAAAAGATGTCAACAACTATATTGATGAATTAAGAGCTAAACTCATGAACCTGATCAGTGACGGGGATGAAGTGAAATTGAAATAAGAAATGATAAGAGGTGAATTTAATATGGATGATACAACAAAAATGCTTGCTGATATGGGTATAGAATTAGGAAAATTAGCTGTTCAGAAAACTGCAAGTACAATAGGTACGAAGATTAAATCGATTAGAACGGACAAAGATTTAGAAAATACTAGAAGGCAGTATGAGGAAATAATTAACGAATTATTGGCTGACAGAGATGAGGCGATCCGTATTGCGATGGCTTATAAGGATGAATTGGATAGATTAAATATTAGTGATAGTGATATTGATTATTTACACAATACAATATCACGCGCTCTTGATTTAATGAATTCGTTTAATGATAAAAGTAACCAAATACCAGAAGACCAAATTGAACCTTTTAAACAATTGATTTCTAAAGAAACTTTAAAATCCATGCAATTATTAGGATTTAATTTTAGAAAAGCGATCGGAGAGCCATTAACAGAATGTTGTGCATCCTTTATTGAAAGCAAATTAATGAACAAGAATACAGGAAAAACAAACGGTACTAAAAAATCTAGATAAGAATATGAACAAAACAGCAATAAAGAATTATGCCATATGGGCACGCAAGGAATTGATTGAGCGCGTAACCCGTAAAGCATATGAATATGGAATTGAAAAAAATAAGCAAGGAAATAAAAACGAAGAAACGATAAACGAAAAATTATTATCTAAACAAGAAATTAAGCAAAGAAAAGAACTCATACAAAAGATCAATGAAAATGGGTTTGACCAGGTAATGGAAGAAGTTGCCTATACCTGGTTCAACCGTTTTATTGCTCTTCGTTTCATGGAAGTGAATAACTATCTTCCAAATCGAATTCGTTTGTTTACAAACGAATTCAATGAATTTAAACCACAGATTTTAGAAGAAGCTTTGAATGTAGATTTAGAAGGTTTAGATCCGCAAAGGATTTATGATCTTTTACAGGCAAATGATCGTCAGGAATTGTATAAAGAACTGCTCATTGCTTCATGTGATGATATGGGTAATTACTTACCTGGTATGTTTACAAAGATCAACGATTATAAAGTTCTCCTTTTCCCAGATAATCTCTTGAATAATGAGAGTGTCATTGGACGAATGATCTCAGATATTGATGTAAATGATTTCAATGTTCAGAAAGAGGGCCAAGTAGAGATCATTGGCTGGCTGTATCAGTATTATAATACGGAGCCTAAGGCTGAAGTATATGCTAAACCAAAAGGATATAAAGTTTCTAAAGGTGAAATTCCGTTCGTTACACAAATGTTTACTCCTGACTGGATCGTCCGATATATGATCCAAAACAGTGTTGGACGGTTATATATTGATAAAAAGAAGCATATGGGAATTTTTGCAGATGGACTGAGTCCAAATGAAATGTCTCTTAATGATACCAATAAAAAACGAATTGAAAATGAACGATTTATTTCTTCTCAATTTGATTGGAAGTACTATTTGCCGGAAGCAAAACAGGAAAAAGAAGTTATTGATAAATTAGAGAAGATCGAACAGGAACTAATGGATGTAAATCCGGAAGAGCTTACAGTAATGGATCCTTGTATGGGTTCAGGACATATTCTTGTATATGCTTTTGAAGTTTTAATGCAGATTTATAAAGATTGTGGCTATTCTGAAAGAGATGCTGCATTAAGTATTATTCAAAATAATTTGTATGGTATGGATATTGATGAGCGTGCTTATCAGTTAACCTATTTTGCGTTAATGATGAAAGCGCGCCAGTATAATCGAAGAATTTTGAGAATGAATATTGATGGAAAAAAGATTGAACCGAATATTATATATATCCGGAACAGTTATCCATTAGAAAAATATGAATTGAATTTGTTAAGTGATAGTAAAGATATTGCTACACGATTGATTCAAGATTTTGAAGATGCGGAAGAATTAGGAAGTATTATCAAGGTCAATTATTCTTTGGAAGAATTACTTGAATTAGAGAACAAGATCGAACAACTTCAAAATGCAGATGGAACTGGAAATTTACTTGATATGATCGATACTGAAACTATTGCCGATACTTTATTACCATTGATCAAACAGGCAAAATACTTAAGTCAGAAGTACTGGATATGCGTAACTAATCCCCCTTATTTAAGTGTGAGGGGAGGTATGAACACTAAATTAAATAAATATGTGACTAAGAATTATGTATTTTCTAAAAATGATATGTTCACAGTTTTCATGGATGTTTGTTATGCGATGCTTAAAGATGATGGAATTTATTCGATTGTAAATCAGCATTCGTGGATGTTTTTATCTGGATTTAAAAAATTTCGAGAAACACTTTATGATCGTAATGTGATTTTAAATTTATTGCATATTGGAGCAGGGGCATTTGAAGGTATAGGAGGGGAAGTAGTTCAATCAGTTGCATGTGTTTTCAGAAAATATCGTTTAGCTAGTTACAACTCAACATTTCTTGATTTAACACATTTTAAATGGAAAAAATATATACAAAATTCAAAATATATAGACAACATCTATTTTATTTCTATTAAAGAATTAAATAAAATTCCAAATAAAATATTATGTTATCAACTAGGTGGCAATGCGATCAAAAAATATAATACATGCAAAAGACTGGACCAATTTGCTGATCCTCGAGTAGGAATGGCTACTGGAGAAAATGAAAAATTTGTTAGACTTTGGCAAGAAGTGGAATTTAATAAAGTAGGTATAGGCTATCTTCGAGGAACAGATACCATCGGAAAACCGGTAAAATGGTTTCCATATAATAAAGGCGGTGAATATAGACGCTGGTATGGTAATAGAACACATCTAGTAGACTGGGAGAATGATGGATATAATATCAGAACATTTAAAGAAGAGCGTTTACAAAAAGGTGAAATCGAAAAAAAGAATAGTGAATGTTGGAATAGAGAATATTATTTTTTAGAAAGTATTAGTTGGTCAAAGGTATCATCAAATAGGTTTTCTGTAAGATATTACGAACCAGGATTTATTTTTGATGTAGCTGGATGTTCAATATTTGGTCTGTGTGATAATTTGTTTTACATTATGGGAGCGTTAAATTCTGAATTAAAATATTTATTTATTGAATTATTAAGTCCTACTTTAAATTTTGAAACAGGAGCTATTAAATCTTTTCCAATTATAATTGCTAAGTCAAAAGAGCGTATAATCAATGATATAGTAAAAAAATGTATTAATTTTGAGAAAATTGACTGGGATTCTTTTGAGACATCGTGGGATTTTGAAGAACATCCATTGGTAAAGAATAGAGAGATTGTGTTTACTATTCAAGATTCCTATTCTTTGTGGAAAAAAGAATGTAATAATCGTTTTTCTTCCTTGAAAGCAAATGAAGAGGAATTGAATAAGGTTTTTATAAATATTTATGGATTAAAGGATGAATTAACGCCTGAAGTAGAAGATAAGGACATAACAGTACATTGCTTATATGATACAAAAGATGTTGTACCTGAAAATATGAAAAACAATAATTATGCTCTTACTAAACGGGATGTGGTAGTATCTTTTATATCGTATGCAGTTGGTTGTATGTTTGGTCGGTATTCATTGGATGTTCCTGGATTGGCATTTGCAGGTGGAATGTGGGATACAGGCAAATATACGTCATACATTCCAGATGCGGACAATATCATTCCAATCAGTTCGGATGAATACTTTGAAGATGATATCGTGGATCGGTTTGTGCAATTTGTAGAAGCTGTTTATGGAAAAGATACTTTGGAAGAAAATCTTAATTTTATTGCTTCTGTTCTTGGAGGAAAGGGAACGTCTCGTAAAGTGATTCGGGATTATTTCCTGAAAGATTTTTATAAAGATCATTGCAAGATCTATCAGAAACGGCCGATCTACTGGCTGTTTGACAGTGGAAAGAAAAACGGATTCAAAGCATTGATGTACATTCATCGTTATCAGCCGGATCTGATTGCGCGCTTGCGTACGCAATATGTTTTTGAACAACAGTCTTGTTATCGGAACTTGATAGAAATGGATGAAAAACTGCTGGATGGTGAACTTACATCTTCGGAAAGAGTTCGTTTAAATAAAGAACTGAAAGCTTTAAAAGGACAGGATGAAGAACTTCGGAAATATGAGGAAGAAGTGCATCACTATGCTGATATGATGCTTCCAATGGATCTGGACGATGGAGTCAAAGTAAACTACGAAAAATTCGGCAAGCTGCTTGCCAAAATCAAATAAACCGCAATGTGTGTTTGGGAGGGAAATAAAATGATCAATAATTTAGAAATCAGCGAAATGATCGAAGTACCTAAGACAGATGATATTGTTGCAGACATGAAATATATTATTGAAGCCTCTCAAAAGACAGCGTATCAGGCTGTGAATGTGGCATTGGTGTATCGAAACTGGCTGATTGGGCAGCGTATTGCCGATGAGATTCTGGATGGAGAAGATCGGGCAGAATATGGAAGTGAAGTAATTAAGAATTTATCTAGAAAACTCACTGAAATTTTTGGAAAAGGATTTGCATAATCGAATTTATACAGTTATTATCGCTTTTATATCTACTTTCAAAAGATATTCAACTCACTGAGTGGAATATCTTTTGGGAAGTTGCTATCGTGGACTCATTATCGGACTTTGCTTCAGATAGAAGATGAAACGGCAAGAGACTGGTATGCGCAGGAAGCAGGCAATGAAGCATGGAGCGTGCGCACCTTGCAGCGGAATATTTCTTCTCAGTATTATTATCGATTGCTGCAGACGCAGAAAAAAGAGGTTGTCAAAGAAGAAATGGAATCCTTGACGGCAGATTATCAAAAAGACAAGTTGGGATTTATCAAAAATCCCGTCATTGCCGAGTTTCTGGGATATCCCAACAATACCGACTTTTCAGAATCGAATCTGGAAAAAAGCATCATCACGAATTTACAGAAGTTTTTGATGGAGCTTGGAAAAGGATATGCGTTCGTTGCCCGACAGCAGCATATTCATACGGAAAAACAGGATTACTACATCGATCTCGTGTTCTACAATTACATCCTGAAGTGCTTTGTCCTGATCGATCTGAAAACAAGCAAGGTTTCCCATCAGGACGTAGGACAAATGGACATGTATGTCCGGATGTACGATGAATTGAAAAGGACAGAAGGCGACAATCCTACGATCGGGATCATTCTTTGTTCGGACACGGACGAAGACATTGCCCGATATTCGATCCTTAAGGGAAATGAACAGTTGTTTGCAAGCAAATACAAACTGTATCTGCCAACAGAAGAAGAATTAAGAAATGAAATTGAGACGCAGAAAATGATGTTTTATTTGCAGTATGATCTAGGAGGTTTGGAAAATGGCAATGGATGATATAAAAAAGAAATTGGAACAAAGGTTTTCTGATCCTTTGCCAGAATTTTATGAGCGTAGGATCATTTTTTGGAATGATGAAGATAAAGAGTTTCTGGGAGAAATCGTTGAATTTGTATTAAACAATGCGAAAAAGCTTGTACTGACAGAAACAAATAACTTCGAGATCAAGAAGATCCTGAATCATGATGATCTGACAAATAATTATCTAGTCTACAATCCGATCAAGGTAGAGATGGAAAATGACTGGCTTCTTGATATCAAATTGTACAGTGAAGAGTTCAGAGCGGATCAGCTTTCCATGTGGATGCAGGAAATGCATATCGAACAAAATCCGGCTATTCGTCATGAAATCAAGCAATATCGAAGCTTTTTAAATGCGGCAAGCCGGAGAAAGCTAGTATCTCAGTTTGGCGAACAGATCAATTCACCGTCAAAACTGCATATGGCTATCCTTGCTTCGATCTGCAAAGTTCAATCCTTGGATCCGAAAGCAATCATCAAAGCGGTCATGGAAGGTGGGAACGATGAAACCAATTCTTTGAAAATGGAGCTGTATAAATACAATGCGGCTGACAAGTTCTGGACCATGGTCAGTAGAACAACGGGATATTCAAATGAAACGGTACCTAATGTCGACGAGATGGATACACATATTGTGCTGAGCGCTTTGACTAAAACAATGCCGGAGAGATATCTTGCAGGTCTCGAAAACCGCTACAATTCATTTCAAAATGGATTCTGTTATGAAATGCTTGATGAGTGGCTTCATAGTGACAAAAAAGAGGATCTAGTTCCTGTATTGCGAGCGGTCGAGAAAAAGCTTCATCTTTTCGATCGATTCAATAAAATTGATGTTCGTGTTTTGGCAAATTCAGAAATTCTTCCATGTATCGACGAGGTTGTACTGAATAAATTGATGGAACATGTCATTGATCATACGATCAGTGCAGATGAATTGATCAAAACAATCGAAACGCGCAGGATCATGGTGTGGTATGAAGAAAACAAAGAATATTACAATGGTTTATTGCAGGTAGCCGAAATGCAGAAGTTCCATGATAATCACATTGTCGGGTTCCATCATACGAATGGAAAAGAAATATGGAATGCCTATATAGAAGATTACTGTTCGATGGATACGTATTATCGAAAATTTCATGTTGCTTTTGCGCAAAGCTTAACGAATTACAACCCAATTCTTGATGATCATTTCAGAAAAGTTGTGGATGAAGTAGAAGGATTGTATGAACATTGGTTCCTTGATCGACTGGCAGAAAACTTTACAAACGTTACCGAGACAGATCTGGCTGAAACGGGAGAAATTTCCGGAATCGACCAGCAGTCTAATTTCTACGAAAGAGTCGTTTCATCGTATGAAAACAAACTGTACGTTATTATTTCAGATGCTTTGCGTTATGAAATCGCAACAGATATTGCGGAACTGTTAAAAAGCGAAACAAAAGCTGATGTGAAATTGGAATCACAGCAATCAATTTTTCCAAGTATCACGAAATTTGGGATGGCTGCATTGTTACCGCATCGTGAGTTGTCGCTAGTAAAAAAAGGAGAATCTTTAAAAGTGCTTATTGACGGGAATCCAACAGACATGGCTGATCGTGATGACATTTTAAAACGAAGAAAGCCGAACAGTGTAGCAGTTCGTTATAAAGATCTCATATTGATGAAAAAGGTCGAGCAGAGGGAATTAATCAAAGGTCAGGATGTGATCTATATCTACCATGACACGATTGACAGTATGGGACATCATGATGAAATAAATACTTTTACAGCATGCGAAACAGCACGATCGGAAATTGTCAATTTGGTAAGAATGCTGACAGGAAGTTTGAACGGTTTAAATATCGTCATCACTTCAGATCATGGTTTCCTCTATACGTATCAGCCTTTGAGAGACTCCGATAAGCTGGAACGGTCATCATTCAAAAAAGATATTATTGAACAGGGGCGAAGGTACGTTATCACAAACGATCAAGCGGATCCAGAGTTCCTGATGCCAGTCAAAGGTTTCTATAACAAAGATGGATACAAAGCATTTACACCAAGAGAAAACATCCGGATCAAGGGCTCGGGCAGTCAGAACTTTGTTCATGGAGGAGCCAGTCTTCAGGAACTTGTCGTTCCTGTCATTCGGTATAAATATGTAAGATCAGACTATAAAGGATATCAAAATAATAAAGAGAAGTACGATACCCAACCTGTAACGATCGGTATCCTGTCAGCCAGCAGGAAGATCAGCAACATGATTTTCAGTTTGGACTTCTACCAAAAAGAAGCTGTAAAAGACAATTATGTGCCATCTACTTACAATGTATTTATGATGGATTTAAACGGAAATATTATTAGCGATATTCAAAAAATTGTTGCTGATCGAAAGAGCTTAAGCGGGGTTGATCGGATATTTAGGCTGACATTTAATTTAAAACAGCGGCCGTACAATAGTCATGAATTATATTATCTTGTGATTCAGGATGAAGAAGGACTGCAGGCGCCAGTCAAAGAAGAAATGCAGATTGATATCTCAATGGCATTTGACGATTTTGATTTCTTTAGCTAGGAGGAGATTATGATGGACGAAACAGCAGCAAACAGGGAAGTAATCAAAGAAAAGCTTCGGGAGCATTTTGACGGAAAAATTGTCCGCAAAGATCTGACAAAAAAGATCAAAGAAGGTGCCAATGTTCCTGTGTATGTTTTGGAGTTTCTGCTTGGTCAATACTGCAATTCAGACGATGAAGCGATCATCCAGGCTGGAGTAGAAAAAGTGAAAAAGATCCTTTCCGATAATTTTGTTCGTCCTGATGAAGCGCAAAAGATCCTTTCCATTCTTCGACAAAAAGGATCATATTCTGTCATTGATCGCATGACCGTACGGCTGGATGTGAAAAAGGACACGTATTTTGCGGAGTTTTCAAATTTAGGTCTAAAAGACGTTCCAATTGCCGAAGATTATCCAAGCCAGTACGATCGGCTGTTATGCGGTGGAATCTGGTGTATGGTCTCGCTTGAATATGAGTATGTGGAAGAAGACAAACAATCGAGTCCGATCAAGATCCGCAATTTGAAACCGATTCAAATGCCACATGTAGATCTTGAGAATCTGAAAGAAAACAGAAAGCATTTCACCAAAGAAGAGTGGATCGATATTCTGCTTCGATCGATTGGTATGGAACCAGACGAATTGTCGATAAGAGAAAAGTGGCTTCTACTTTTAAGAATGGTTCCTCTTGCCGAAAACAATTTTAACTTGTGCGAACTCGGGCCAAGAAGCACCGGGAAATCGCATTTATATAAGGAAATATCTCCAAATAGTATTTTAGTTTCCGGAGGCCAGACGACTGTCGCCAATCTCTTCTACAACATGGGAAGAAAAACAGTCGGCCTTGTCGGACTTTGGGATTGTGTTGCGTTTGATGAAGTGGCAGGAATTAATTTTAAAGACAAAGATGGAATCCAGATCATGAAAGATTATATGGCTAGCGGTTCTTTTGCTCGCGGAAAGGAAGAAAAAGCAGCGCGCGCGTCTATGGTCTTTGTAGGGAATATCAATCAAAGCGTCGATGTGCTTTTGAAAACATCTTCCTTATTTGATCCATTTCCGCCGGAAATGGGAACAGATACTGCCTTTCTTGATCGAATTCATGGTTATTTGCCCGGATGGGAAGTACCAAAGTTCCGACCGAATCATTTTACCAATGATTATGGATTTATAACCGATTATTTGGCCGAAGTTTTAAGAGAACTAAGAAAAGATCAGCGGACCGATGCACTGGACAGATACTTTTTATTAGGAAATAATTTGAATCAAAGAGATACAATTGCTGTTCGAAAAATGGTATCTGGACTTATAAAGTTGGTTTATCCGGATGGAAACTACTCTAAAGATGAGCTGGAAGAAATCTTAAGACTGTCTCTTGAAATGCGACGCCGCGTAAAAGAACAATTGAAAAAACTTGGCGGAATGGAATTTTACGATGTGAACTTCTCATATATTGATAATGAGACTTTTGAGGAAAAATATGTTTCTGTTCCGGAACAGGGAACCGGTACACTTATTCCAGAAGGTACGCTGAATCCAGGCCAAGTATATACTGTATCGCAAGGAAAATCAGGAATGCTTGGCCTGTTCCGCCTGGAAAGTCAGATGTTGCCCGGGACCGGAAAATTTGATCGAAGCGGTTTGGGATCTAATACAACATGTAAGGAAAAATCGATGATCGCCTACAATTATCTGAAAGCAAACGCAAATCGGATTAGTGCATCAATCAGTACGACTATGAAAGATTACATGGTCAATTATCAGGATCTTCAAGGCATCGGTATGACGAGTACATTAGCATTGCCGACATTGGTCGCTCTTTGTTCGATTGCTTTAGGAAAGTCATTAATCAGCAGTTCTGCTGTGTTAGGGGATATTGGACTAGGTGGTTCGATCATCAAAGTTAATGAATTAGCCAATACGCTTCAAGTTTGTCTCGACAGCGGAGCAAAGAAAGTTCTTCTGCCAATCACATCTGCCGTAGATCTGACAACTGTACCTGCTGAATTGATAGGACACTTTAATTTGATTTTTTATCAGAGTGCAGAAGATGCTGTATACAAAGCATTAGGTGTTGAATAGAATTATCAATTAAATAAGTGAAAATTTACTACAATGCTCATTAAAATATCAAATATAAATATGATCAACATGTGTCTGAGGATAATGAATTTATCGTTTACTTTTTAATGTATTGTGATAGAAAGAGGAGTATGATTTTTTACATAAGATAAATTTTTAAACAACTATCCTATTGCTTGTGTTAATAATAGAGAGTATAAAGAATCAGGAAAGCAAAGGGGAAAATATGCTTAGAAAACTTAGATATTTATTTTTTGGCGCATTGACGGGAATGACCCTGATAGGCGGATGTGCGAAACAGGAACCCGAAAAAATGCCGGAGGCACCTGCTGAAAAAGAAGAGGAAAAGATCCCGGCCGATCCGCAGCTTGATCGCCGGATCGACTGGGAAAGTTTGTGGAACCAGAACAAGGACATCGTCGCCTGGATCAGCATTCCGCAAACGACCGTTGATTTTCCAGTCCTTCAGTCGCAGGACGAAAAAGACGATTACTACTATCTGGAACGCAATCTCGATAAAGAGCCGGATATTTTCGGATCTTTGTTCATCGAAAAGTTCCAGCAGAAAAGCTTCGATGATCCTGTGACAATCATGTACGGCCATACGTCGTTTATCGAAACACCAGCTGGCAAGGAAATGTTCAGCGATCTGCACAAATATGAAGACGCGCAGTATTTGACCGACCATCCTGCGCTGTATATTTATACGCCCGAAAAAGCAATGAAATACGAGATCTTCTGTTCATCGGTATTTGATGACCGCTATATTCCCGGAGAATATGAATTCAGCGATCCTGAAGAAGTGAAAAAGTTCATTTCAGATCTGGAAAGCGCCGGACAGCACAGTGTGAATGAAACTATCACACTGCCCGAAGACGGGAAGTATCTTATCCTTTCCACATGTATGGGTGTGGGAAGCAGCCAGCGCCTGATCGTTGCTTCTGTCCTGCAGGAAACAAAGGAATTATAGAATTTGAAATGACGCATTAAAACCGGACCAGGTGAGATTTTTCCGATCCGGTTTCTTTGTATGTGGTAGGTCACAGAAAGGAGACAGAAGACCAAATGATCAAAGCGATCAAAAGATGAACAGAAAAACCTCCAAATTCATAGGAGGATTCTTTACCATTGCGGGCAGAGCAGGAAGTCGGCAATATGCATTGTTTTTATGCCTTCATAATTTCCGCCTGCGAACTCATTGGTGGTCAGAACGTATTTTGGGTAATTATCATGGATTTCGAGCAGACGGTCATATTCTCGTTTTTCGGTTTTTTCATTATTAATTTCCTGTGTCACCTGGATATAAACTTTTTCGTTTTGTCTTGTGGCAACAAAGTCGATTTCTCCGTCTTTCGTTTTGCCGATATTCACGCTAAATCCTCTGCGACAAAGTTCGAGGTATACGATATTTTCCAGACTTGAGGCGATACTGTCAGCCGTATAGCCAAGTACGCTGTAACGCAGCGATACGTCTGCCAGATAAAATTTCTCCTGTGTTTTGAGAAGTTCTTTACCGTGCAGATCATATCTTGAACAGCGGTGGAGCAGATACGCTTTTTCCAGTTTTTCAAGATATCTGTAAACTGTTTCGTTATCAAGAGTTCTGTGTTCTGATTTGAGAAAATTTGAAATAGACTTGGCTGAGAAAGTATTTCCTACATTGTTAAAAGTATATTTCACCACACGTTCAAGCTGATCGATTTTTTTTATTTGATTTCTCCGGACAATGTCTGAAAAAACTGTTGAATTGTAGATATCTCTGACGATCGTATAGATTTCATCCTGAGAATACGCTTGAAGATGGGTGGCAGGGAAACCGCCTAAACGGATATAATTGACCAGCTCTTCTTTTGGAGACCCGATACGTGTATATTTTGATTTGAAAGTCAGATATTCGGCAAAGGACAGTGTGAAGATCCGAAAAGAAATGTATCTTCCGGTCAGATAGGTAGAGATTTCAGAAGACGTCATTCGGGAATTTGATCCGGTAATATACAGATCGACATCAAAATCAGATGCCAGCGAATTAACCAGCTTTTCCCATCCATCGATTTCCTGCACTTCATCCAGGAATACATAAGTTTTACGATCAGACAGAAGCCTGCTTTTCAAAGTATCGTAAATTTCTTTTGATGTCATATCATCATATTCCATGGAATCAAAACGGCAGCTGATGATCTGGTCCTCAGCAACGTTGCGTTCTTTTTTAAGCTTTTCCATGATCATCTTAAGAATCGTAGATTTTCCGCATCGGCGGATGCCTGTCAGGATCTTAATGAATGGAGCATCTACATAAGCCATGATTTTGTCTGTATACATTGGTCTGTCGATCATGATCCTCACCTCTAGATATAGTATACCGCAAAACTTCTATTTAAAATATAGTATTGCGATTTAAAACCGCAAAACTTTTCAAAACATGGATCTGTTGCGGATTCAATAAAAAGAATCTTTGCGAGTGAAGGTAAATGTTCTCCTGATTCGATCGGAAGGTTCCGGAAAGTTGGCAAGGCGTACTTCGTTCTTTTCTGGCCCTCGGCTGTAAATCCCTTGTTTATGGAACGTTTCGCCGCGAATATGCGGTTGAGCAGTAAAAAAAGGAAGGAATCGTAATTCCTTCCAGAAAAAAACCTCTTACTGCATCGGCATCGATACCGGGCTGGCAAAAGTATGTTCAAATGGCGGCAGCGTCAGATCAAGCGCTTCCTTGAGCACTTCTTCGATCGTATGCACCGGAACGATATCCAGCTTGTCTTTGATTTCCTGCGGAACTTCATGCAGGTCGGCCCGGTTGTCCCACGGAATGAGTACCTTGGTGATACCCGCGCGCCGGGCACCGTACAGCTTTTCCTTCAGACCGCCGATCGGCAGGACCTGTCCGGAAAGGGAAAGCTCGCCGGTCATCGCAATGTGCGGGTCGACCGGTTTGTCAAGCACAAGAGAAGCCAGTGCCGTAAACAAAGTGATCCCTGCGCTCGGTCCGTCTTTCGGGGTCGCTCCGGCCGGCACGTGGATATGCAGATCGCGTTCTTTCAGAACAGCTGACTGCATCGGCAGCCGGGAACGCAGGACGCTTTGCGCGATCCGCGCCGACTCCTGCATGACTTCGCCAAGCTGTCCGGTAATGATCGTCTGTCCGGTGCCCGGCATATCGGTCGTTTCGATGAACAGGATCTCTCCGCCTGCGGCTGTCCATGCCAGGCCTGTCACGACACCGGCCGGATTGAACTCCTTGACTGTTTCATGACGGGCGCGCTTCGGACCGAGGATCTCTTCGACCGCTTCGTTGTCCACGATGATCGCGCCGTCGTTTTCAAGGATCGCTTCCGAACGGGCGCGGGCGATCGCTTCGATCCGCTTTTTCAGGCCGCGGCATCCTGCCTCCATCGTATAGTTTTCGATGATGTTGCGAAGCGCCTCGTCCTTGATCTGCAGCTGATCCGGCGTGATCCCGTATTCATCGAGAACTTCGGGCAGCAGATGGTCTTTGGCAATATGGAATTTCTCCTCGCCCGTATAGCCGGAAACTTCGATCACTTCCATGCGGTCGAGCAGCGCTCCCGAGATCGTATCGAGCGAATTGGCTGTCGCGATGAACAGGACGTCCGACAGATCATATGGCAGGTTTAGATAATGATCCGTAAACGTGTTGTTCTGTTCCGGATCGAGCACTTCGAGCATTGCTGCAGCTGGATCGCCCGAGAAGCCGCCCTGCATCAGCTTGTCCAGCTCGTCGAGGATGATGACCGGGTTGGTCGTTTTTGCCTGCTTCATGGCCTGCAGCACACGGCCGGCCATCGCCCCTACATACGTTCTGCGGTGTCCGCGGATCTCGGACTCGTCGCGCACGCCACCAAGGCTCATCCGCACATATTCGCGGCCGAGCGACTGGGCGATCGAGCGTCCAAGCGAGGTCTTTCCGGTTCCCGGAGGCCCGACAAGAAGGATCGCGCTTCCTTTGTTCGAGTTTTTTAGCCGCATGATCGCCAGGTGCTGAATGATCCGCTCCTTGACCTTGTCCATGCCGTAATGACGGCTGTCCAGGATCGTGCGCGCCTGTTTCAGGTCGGCAAAGGTCAATTCTTCCTTTTTCCACGGCAGGGAAAGGGCGAAATCAAGATAGTTTTTCAGCAGTTCCTGCTCGTTTCCGCCTTGAGGATTCGCGCTTTCCAGCTTCTTTACATCCTCCAGCAGCGCTTTTTCGATTTCGGCAGGCAGTCCGGCTGCCATGACCTTTTGGCGGTAGCTGTCTTCCGCATCCTCGCCATCCGTTTCATTGAGCTCTTTTTTTATTGCTTCCATCTGACGGCGCAACGCCTGTTCCCGGTAGTACTTGTTCGCCTGCTCAGAAAACTTTTCATTCATTTCCAGATTGATGGCAATGACTTCTTTCTGACGAAGCAGCAGGTCGATAAAAAGCAGCGCTCGCTGTTTCGGATTCTGCTCGAGCAGCTCATACCGTTCGCTCTGGCTCAGTGGCATGTACTGCGCCAGGTAGGAAATGAGGCCGTTGATCGTTTTCATCGTGTCGGCCTGGGAAACGATGACATCGCCGCCCCGGAAGGAATGGGCCATATCCGAAACGATGTTCTTCATGTAGAGGAGCATATCGTGCCCGGACTTTTCAGGAAGATCGTTTTCATCCGGAAAAGATGTATAGGCACATGTCGCGAAACGTCCTTCGACGACGTGCTCGATCTTTACACGTTCTTTTGTATTCACATAAATATTGGTTCCGTTTTTCGTATATTCGATCGAATTGAGCGCGCAGCACAGTCCGTACGGATAAAAGTCGGCTGCATCCCACTGTTCTTTATCGTGGTCTGCTTTGACCAGTGCAGCGACAAATTCGCCATCCTGGATCCGGTCCAGATCATCCTGCCGGATATTTCTTAACTGGATCGTCGTGTCCGGCAACAAGAGAGTGCCCCGAACAGGCAGCAAAGCTGCAGATCGCGTTTCATTGTATTCATTCATCAGGTAAATAACCTCTCTTTCTGGCACTTTAAAGCGTAGAGTGCTATAAAGTAAGTCTATTATAATCATAAGTAAGAAAAATGTAAATACTTATATTAATCTTACTTAGTTTATTTTTTTAACTTTTTGTGCTAAAGTTAGGTCAAAGGTGGTTATCATGAACGAGAAAAGAGCATTTACAAATGAAATGTGTCCGATGCGTGTCGCGTGCCGGACCCTGGAAGGAAAATGGAAGATCCCGATGATCTATGTGCTGTGCGAGCACGGAACGTTGCGCTATAACGAACTGAAAAAAGCGCTCGGCATCACGAATGTCATGCTTTCGAACACCCTGAAGGAAATGGAGCAGGAAGGACTGATCATCCGGATCCAGTTCAATGAAATTCCTCCGCGGGTCGAGTATTCCCTGACCGAGGTGGCACTCAAGCTGATGCCCATCCTGCAGGAATTTTATGAATGGGGCGAGCTGCTGATCGAAACCGAAGACAGAAGTTGATCTTCGGTTTTTTTGCCAAAGAAGTCAGAAATACGGCCAGTTTTGAAAGCGCTTACCATAATTCTTGACATTTGAAGTCTAAAATAATATGGTAGGAACAAGGAAGGTGAGATCATGAACCGCAAGACCGATTACGCAGTACGCCTGCTGCGCCATCTGGCCGATGGAAAAAAGCATTCCATGCAGTCCATATGCGAGCAGCAGTGCATTCCAAAAGCGTTTGCCTATAAAATTCTTGCGCCGCTCAAGGAAGCGGGCTGGCTGGACAGCGTGCCTGGACCAAAAGGGGGATGCCGGCTTCTTGTCGATCTGAAAGACGTGACCATGCTCGAACTGATCACCCTGATCGAGGAAAACGAACCGATCAGCAGCTGCCTGAAAGAGGGGTACCGCTGCGAATGGGTCGCTCAGCATGGCAGGATCTGCCCGGTCAGCTGCGCGCTTCGAAAAATGCAGGAGAAGATCGATGCGGTTTATTCCAGCTATACGCTGTACGATATGATCTTTTATACACCGGAACTTTAAATATTTAAGGAGGTTGCGACATGTTTCAAACGACACCTGAGCACGAAGCGCTTCGTGCCGAGATCCGCGAATTCGCGGAGTCCGAGGTAAAACCGTATGCATTCACGTGGGACAGAGAGAATCATTTCCCTCGTGAAGTTGTCGAGAAAATGGCCGAAAAAGGATGGCTGGGCATTCCGTATCCGAAAGAATACGGCGGAATGGGCAAGGATGTATTAAGTTATTCGATCGCGGTCGAGGAGCTTTCGCGTGTCGACGGCGGGACGGGCGTCATCTTATCGGCCCATGTATCGCTGGGCAGCTGGCCGATCTTTGCGTTCGGGACCGAAGAGCAGAAACAGAAATATCTTGTTCCGCTGGCGAAAGGAGAAAAGATCGGCGCGTTCGGACTGACCGAACCAAATGCCGGTTCGGATGCCGGAGGGACAGAAACGACGGCTGTTCTCGAAGGCGATCATTATATATTGAACGGGGAGAAGATCTTTATTACCAATGGCGGCGAGGCCGATACCTATGTCGTATTTGCGGTCACGACGCCAAGGATCGGTACGAGAGGGATCAGCGCATTCATTGTCGAAAAGGGCTGGGAAGGCTTTACGATCGGCGACCATTACGACAAGCTCGGTATCCGCTCTTCCGCGACAGCGCAGCTGCTCTTCGACGATGTCAAGGTGCCCAAGGAAAATCTGCTCGGAAAAGAAGGGGAAGGTTTCAAGATCGCGATGGCCACTCTCGATGGCGGACGCATCGGTATCGCTTCCCAGGCGCTAGGTATTGCCCAGGGCGCGTATGAGAGCGCGAAAAACTACGCGCTTGATCGCATCCAGTTCGGCAAACCGGTCGCTTTCCAGCAGGGATTGTCTTTCAAGATCGCTGACATGGCTACTCAGATCCGGGCAGCCAGGATGCTCGTTTACAGCGCAGCCGAACTGAAGGAAAACCATGAAAGCTACGGCATGGAAGCGGCCATGGCCAAACAGTATGCTTCTGATACAGCCGTCAAGGTGACAGAAGAGGCGATCCAGTGCTACGGAGGAAACGGATATCTCAAGGGGATGGATGTCGAACGGATGTACCGCGATGCTAAGATCACGCAGATCTATGAAGGAACCAACGAGATCATGCGCGTCGTTATTTCAGGACATATTTTAGGAAAGCCGCCTAAAAAGGAAAAGGCAGCGGCTGTTCTGCCAGGACAGAGCGTAAAGCCGATCACCGGCGATCGGAAAAAGATGATCCTGAAAAAAGGAACGGCCCAGGAAAGAGTGGACATGCTTGTCGAAAACCTGAAGGCTGACGGATATGACTTTACGGTCGGCATCGATATCGATACGCCGATCACGAAGGCAGAGCGTGTCGTGTCGGCAGGAAAGGGAATCGGGCCGAAGGAAAATATGGTTCTGATCGAAAACCTGGCCCGCTCGGCAGGTGCGGCGATCGGATCAAGCCGTCCGGTAGCAGAAACGCTGCAGTATGTGCCGATGGACCGTTATGTCGGTATGTCCGGACAGAAGTTTAACGGCAATCTGTACATTGCGTGCGGAATTTCGGGCGCGGTGCAGCATCTGAAAGGGATCATCAACGCAGGAACGATCGTAGCGATCAACAAGAACGCGAACGCGCCGATCTTTAAAAACTGTGATTACGGTATTGTCGGCGATGTCAACGAGATCCTGCCGCTGCTTACTGCAGCACTCGATACCGGGGAAAAGAAGCCAGCCGGAGAGATGAAAAAAGTCCGCCGTCCAATTATAAAGAAGGAAAAACCGGCTTACGATATCATGGTGTGCGATGGCTGCGGCTATGAATACGATCCGATGGCTGGCGATCCGGCAAACGGAATTGCGCCGGGAACGCTGTTCGAAAAGCTTCCGGAAGACTGGGTATGTCCGGAATGTTCGGAACCAAAAGCGAATTTTGAAAAGGCATAAGGAGGGAAACGAAAATGCATGTTGTACGCGAAGTGACAGACGGGCTGTACTGGATCGGAGCCAACGATCACAGGCTCACCTTGTTTGAAAATATTCATCCGATCCCAGAAGGGGTCAGCTATAATTCCTATGTTTCTTTAGGAGAAAAAACGATTTTGTTCGATACGGTCGACTGGGATGCCTGCCGGCAGATGCTCGAAAATCTCGAATATGTGCTGGACGGGCGCGATCTCGATTATATTATCGTGAATCACTGGGAGCCTGATCATGCCGCCAGTCTTCAGGAAGTGCTCGATCGTTATCCCGACGCAAAGGTCATCGGCAACCTGAAAGGATTCCAGCTGGCTGAACAGTTCGGCTTCCATATCGACGAAAGCAGAAAGATCACGGTCAATGAAGGCGACGTGATCGAAGCGGGCGACCACAAGCTGACATTCCTTTTCATGCCGATGGTGCACTGGCCTGAAGCTATGGTTACGCTCGATCTCAGTAACGGGGCCCTGTTCAGCGCGGATGCGTTCGGCTCGTTCAAAGCGCTGGATGGCAAACTGTTCAATGACGAAGTGAATTACGACCGCGACTGGATCGACGAGAACCGGCGCTATCTCACAAATATCGTAGGGAAGTACGGTCCGCATATCCGCAGCATCCTGAAAAAAGCGGAACCGGTCCTCGATCAGGTGAAGTTCATTTGCCCGCTGCACGGTCTGGTATGGCGCAATGATTTCGGCTATCTGCTCGACAAGTACAACCACTGGGCCAGCTATGAGCCGGAGGAAAAAGGGGTCATGATCTGCTACGCTTCCATGTATGGAAATACAGAACAGGCTGCCCAGGCACTGGCTGTCAAGCTGTGCGAGCTCGGCGTTCCGAATGTCAGTGTCCATGATGTGTCCAATACCCATGTTTCCTATCTCATTTCGGAAGTGTTCCAGAAAAGCCATGTCGTGCTGGCTTCGTGCACGTACAATCTGGGGATCTTTCCGGTCATGCTGAGCTTCCTGGAAGACATGAAGGCTCTCAATGTGCAGAACAGAACGTTCGCGGTCATTGAAAACGGATCGTGGGCCATTCGTTCCGGCGATCTCATTTCCGATTTCCTGGACAACAAGATGAAGACGATCACAGTGCTCAACGACCGGCTCACCATCGCTTCCCATTTAAAAGAAGGACAGGAGGAAGAGCTTGACAATCTGGCTTTGACGATCAAAGAGTCGATGCGCGATTAAGTCCTGTAATAGAAGCAGCCATCCATTGCGGTGGCTGTTTTCGTATGAATAAAAAAAAACGCCAGAGATGCTCTGACGCCTGCGAATTCAAAAATGGCGGAGAGTAAGAGATTCGAACTCTTGGTAACTTTCGCTACACAGCCTTTCCAAGACTGCACCTTAAGCCGCTCGGACAACTCTCCGTACTTTTGTATGATATATGATTCTTTTCTATTTGTCAAAAGGAATTTGGAAATTTGCGCACTTTTTTAGTCAGCACAATATTTTCTTTCTTTGTTCCTGTATACAATAAACAAAAGGGAGTGAAACAATGGTTCTGATGACAATCGATCTTCATGTCCTGTGGGAACACCTTGTTCCTTTTCTGGAAAAAGCATGGATCCCTGTAATCGAGATCGCTGCCGGCTTTGTGATCGGCCCGCTCGTGAAACGGATGTTCATGCGCGCAGCCAAGAAAGCGCCCGATCAGGGTACGATGACATTTATCGGATCCTTCTCGAGCATCCTGATCATCGTGATCGCGTTTATCATTGCGTTCGAGCAGCTTGGCGTGCGCATGACAAGCATCGTCGCGCTGATTTCCGCGCTCGGTCTGGGCATCTCGCTGGCGCTCAAAAGTAACATGGCCAATGTGGCCGGAGGGATCCAGATCCTGCTGACCAAGCCGTTCATTATCGGCGACTATATCGAGATCAGCGATCATAAAGGAAAGGTGACTTCGATCCAGCTCATGTACACGACGCTGCAGACCAACAACAATAAAACGGTCATTGTGCCCAATAACGAGCTGGTGACCAGTCTTCTGACCAATTATACGCGCTCGCCTGTACAGCGTCTCAAGCTGCTCGTTCCGATCGAGCTGCCCAACGATATCGAAAAGGTGTGCGAAGAAGTGGCTTCGATCGTGGCGGCTGATCCGCGGATCCTCAAAGATCCGCCTATGGAAGTGCGGGTGGCGAAGATCGAGGAAGGATACGCCAATGTATGCGTGCTCGCTGCTGTGGAATGGAAAGATTACGAAGCCTGCCGGTATGATCTGTATTATTCGATATCGGCGAAGCTGAGCGTGTTTCAAAAGCCGGAGAAGCCGGTAAAATAAAGAGCCGCTCCGGCTTTGCCAGGATCCGATCCGGCAATTCATGATTGACTAAAAACTTGCTAAGAATATATAATTGTTTCATGTCTAAGAATTCAATATTTCAATTAGCTTCATATAATATCAAACGTACCATGGAGCTGGATCCGGCTGCCAAAACAAAATTCGAAGTGCTGTTCATATATCCGCACATCAAGGCGCTGTATCATTACCGCATTGCCCATCATTTCTGGACGCGGGGCCATCATCTGCTGGCCAGATGGATCTCGAACCGGGCCCGTCATAAAACGGGGATTGAAATTCATCCGGGAGCGCAGATCGGCAAAGGGCTCGTGATCGACCACGGCATGGGTGTCATCATTGGCGAAACGACCATTATCGGAGATGACTGCCAGCTCTATCACGGCGTCACTCTGGGAGGACGCGGATCGACCGATGTCAAACGTCATCCGACCCTGGAAGATGGCGTCTATGTCGGTTCGGGCGCGAAAATACTGGGCAATATCACGCTCGGCGCCCACAGCAAAGTAGGTGCCAATGCCGTCGTTCTGGAAGATGTGCCGGCCCATGCCACAGCCGTCGGACTGCCGGCAAGAAATATTATCAAAGAGGGAAGATAAGAATACAGTATGTGGAAATATAAGTGTAAATCGCAGTTTTTTATCCTGCTTGGGTCGTTCGTCGTTGGCGTCCTTCTGACCGTCATCATGTTTTCGACCACGTCGTCCGTCATGCTTTCGGAAATACTGCCGGAAGAAATGCTCGGTTTTATCAAAAACAATTTTGTGCTGACGTGTGTTTCGGGCGGGCTCGGTATTGCCGGCATCGTCAATGTCGTGCTTATTTCGCAGCTGCTCATGCCGCTCAATCAGTGGGTCCCGATCATGATCTTCATGCTTCTGTTCATAGCGCCAAGCTATGTCTTCATGATCAGCACGATGCTGGTCGTTCCAATGATGATCGTGGATCTGTACGGCTGGCTGACGCTGCGCTCGAATACTTCCAGACAGGTAAAAATGAGCAAGATCAGCGATGACAAGGAGTTTGTCCGCGTCTATCAGATCCATCATAAGCTGCTGCCTGAATACGAGGGGCTGGCAAAAGAGTGCCGGAAAAACGTGACGACCGCCTCGCTTGTTTATTCGCTTGGCGTTGTCGCGATCTTCTGCGTGCTGCTGTTTATCGAAAACATCATCCTGCTCGTGCTCCTGCTGCTGTTCTTCATGATCGCGTTCAATGCGCTGCTTCGTTTCCGTTCGCAGCAGTTCATTCCGATCACCCGGCTTCTTTACGAACAATGCGATCCGGAAGCCTGCGCTTCTGCCATTATTTATTATTCGACACGAAGAAGCGGAAAAGTCCGTCTGACTCAGCGGGCCTTGCTGGCGCAGTGCCTGATTTATATGAATGATCCGGATCTGGCGCAGGATATCCTGATCACGTTCCCGAAAAAGGATCCGGCCAGCACACTGACCTACTGGAGCCTGATGGGATATATCGATTACATGCTCAAGGACGAAGATGCTCTGGATCGCGCTTATGAAGAAGCTTCGAAGGTCCGGATGAATTTCGGACCGACAGGGGTCATGATCCGCTCCAACGAGCTGGCTGGGATCAAGAACAAGATCAATCTTATGAATGGCGACTTCAACACATGCAAACAGTACTATCTGCAGGAAGTCAAATCCAAGCCGTTCCCGTTCCAGCAGGTGGATGCATGCTACTACATTGCGCTGATCAGTTTTGTGGAAGAGGAATACAAAGTCGCCCAGATGTATTTCCAGAAAGTCGTTGATCACGGCAATAAAATGTACTTTGTGCAAAACGCAAAAACCTATCTCGATAAGATCGATTCCATGGATCTGTCGGATGAGGATCTATAACGAACGATACATATGGCGAACCTCCGGCGACGGAGGTTTTTTTATCAGACAAAACAGGAAAGCACCATATTGACAAGAACGCTGAAGGACACTTCGCAAAGCGCGTTCACATGCCCGGCAGCGCTCATGCATAAAAAGCTGGCGGCAAAGACAGCGAGAAGAAGGATACATAAAGTGTGATAGGATCCCGATGTCGTGAAAACCGGATCGAACATGGTCCGGATCCATTCAAAAATGTACAGGCCTACACATACGACAGCGATCCATACATGCAGGTCGTTAATGATGCCGGGAAGGGAATCAGAGTATGGAATAATGCAGGAAAAAGGCATCCCGCAGCAGATGAGCCGATGAAAAGCTGTGTTCCAGGCAATGCGGTATTTTTTCCAGATCGACCGGGCGAAAAAGTACATGCCCAGGCAGCTCGAGACGGCCCATAGGAACAAATACCAGGGGCGGCCAAGCGCGTTACCGATATAGGACAGGTTGTCATAGGCGGGATCGATCCATAAAAAGACCGGCAGATTGATCAGAGGGTTGATGACAAAAGCGTAAGTTTTCGCAAGTGTTTGTAATGTTTTTGGTGCCATGACTGCATTATACTAAAGAGCAGGAGAAGTATAAAATATGTTTACAATCAAAAATCAGAAAGAAAATACGAATATCATCATGAAAGAGACGGCAGGGCCGTTTACGGTATGTGAACACATACAGGATTGCTCGATCGATCCGGCCAATGCGGCTGCACAATATTATTCATCCAAAATGAATATCCGTCAGAGGTAGCTGTTGTGCCAGGTAACGGCTCAGGAAGGAATCGTTCTGCAGGCTGGCGCGATGCAGTGGATGGCAGGCGATGTCGCGGCGACGACCGGCATCAAGGGCGTGGGCGATTTCTTTGGAAAAATGATCGGAGGCAGCGTGAGCGGCGAGGCAGGGATCAAACCGGAATATGCAGGAAATGGTGTCATCATGAGCGAGCCGACCTACAAGCATCTGCTGACGATCGATGTTTCGAAATGGGGAAGCGGGATCGTCGTGGAAGACGGCATGTTCCTGGCCTGCACAGCCACGCTGAAACGAAGCATCGTTTCAAGAAAATCGCTGTCGGGCGCAGTCGCAGGCAATGAAGGCCTGTTCAACCTGTGCCTTTCCGGAACCGGCTATGCGGTGCTCGAAAGCGTGTGTCCGGCAGAAGAGCTGATCGAGATCGAACTGGACCGCGATGTGCTGAAGATCGACGGATCGCTGGCTGTGGCATGGAGCGCCGATCTTGAATTTACTGTGGAAAAGGCGGGCAGATCCCTGATCGGATCGGCTGCCAGCGGCGAAGGTCTGGTGAACGTATACAAAGGGACAGGAAAAGTGCTTCTGGCACCGGTTGCCTGAAAAATTTGCTTGTTTTTTCTGTTTTTGTTATGGTTTAAAGTGAAACGTAAGAACAGAGGATGTTATGAAAAACAATTTGATAAAAAGACCATTATTTTATATATGGCTTCTGCTTGCAGCCCTGCTGTGCTTTATGTATTACTGTCTGATCCGGCTTGGTGTAATGCCGTTCCGGATGCTTATCCTGCTTGTTGTCATCGGCGCGCTCATGCTGCTCATCCTCGGCCTGCTATGGCTGAAAAAAGGAAGCGGCATCTTTTCGAAGATCTTCGGCTGGATCCTTGCGGTCGTCCTGGCCCTCACTGCGGGAACAGGAAGCTACTATTTGTGGGTGACCAGCGGCGCTCTGAACATGATGACACAGAGCAGCGGCGAGCTGAAGAAGGTGGCATCGGTCTATGTGCTCAACAATCATGTGATCAATGATCCTAAGGAGCTGGAAGGCCGTACGATCGGCATCCTGAACCACATCAATACAGAGGGATCGAAAGGGTGCATCGAAGCGCTGGATAAAAAAGGAATCCGTTTTAAGACAAAAGGATATGATTCGAGCATCCAGATGGTCAGCGACCTGAAAGGGCAGGCGATCGACGGCGCGATCCTCGACCAGTCCTATATTGCTACGATCGAGGATATGGAAGGTCAGCACAATATCCGCGAGGAAATCGTTCCGGTATTCGATTATCAGTATGCTGTAAAGAAAAGCGGTTCGGCCAATAGTGTCGACACCCGTACGGAACCGTTCAATGTGCTCGTTTCCGGTATCGATACGTATGGAGCGATCGAGGACACATCAAGAAGCGATGTGAACATGATCGTATCGGTCAACCCGAAGACTCATACGATCCTGCTCGTTTCCATTCCGCGCGACTATTATGTCGAAACGATGTGCGACGCCTCGGCCGGCTGTGCGCAGGGGAAAATGGATAAGCTGACCCATACAGGACTTCACGGGATCGAAACGACAGAAATGACGCTCGAAAAACTGTTCGGGATAAAGATCAACTACAATGTCCGTGTCAATTTCTCGAGCCTTATCGAAATTGTGGATGAGCTGGGCGGTATCGATGTGAACAATGCGGATGATTTTGTTTCCCAGCATGGCGGATATCATTTCGAGCCGGGCCTTATCCATATGGACGGGGACCAGACGTTAGGGTTCGTGCGCGAACGGTACGCTTTCGCAGATGGAGACCGCCAGCGCGGACAAAACGAGATGCGCGTGATGCAGGCCATGATCGATAAAGCAACCTCGCCGGCGATCCTTGCCAATTTTGCGGGCGTGATGCAGACGGTCGGACACTCGTTCCAGACGAATATGAGCATGGACGAACTGACCGGGTTCGTAAACCAGCAGATCGCGGACGGCGCGAAATGGAAGGTCTACAGCTATTCGGTCAATGGTTCGAACGGTACGGATTTCGCCTACGAGCTCGGCGATCAGGAGTCTGTCATGTATCCGGACAAGATCACAGTTTCCAATGCCAAGGCCGATATGGATGCGGTACGGAAAGGGGAGGTACCACCCTATGTCAATGTTCAATGATGAAAAAGGAATACGTACGGTGTATTCCTTTTCTTTTGGATTCAAAAGACATAAATAAAACGTTTTTTTATTT
>Michael_p2__coassemble_1184_pt1 | contig 37376 bp, 41 predicted proteins | sample Michael_p2__metabat2_high_PE_032 | metagenome-assembled genome bin Michael_p2 | reverse complement strand
AATGGAACCATGAAACCATTAGTAACACGCAGGATCCTTAAGGAATATCCTTTGACATTAAATAAAATTGCTGACCGGTTTGTTGCGATTGACTTTGAGACGGACGGACGCGACTGCGAGAACGGAAGAGTGATCGAGATCGGTGCCTGCTTCTTTGAAAACGGACAGCCCGTAAAGACTTTTTCCTCGCTCGTTTATTCGGTCGATTACCTTCCGCCCTTTATTACCGAACTGACCGGGATCACTATAGACATGGTCCGCAATGCGCCGGCAGAACCGGGCGTATGGAAGCGGTTTGTCGAATTTCTGGACGGAGCGCTGGAAGGGCAGGAAATTATCGTGGCCCATAACGCCGCGTTTGATACATCGTTTCTGAAAGCTTCGCTAGAACGGCTCGGGTATTCGGGTACGATCCGCTATCTCGATACAGTCGATCTGTCTCAGAAACTTCTGCCTTATATGTCAGGCCATGCGCTCAATAAAGTATGTGCCGAGCTGCAGATCGAACTGGAAAACCATCACCGCGCCCTGGACGATGCGGTAGCATGCGGAAATATCCTCGCCACCCTGATGAATGATGAAGATTCGCTGAAAAAGTATACGAAAAGAGCGGTTCAGAAGCTTTCAAAACAGGAAATTGAAATTGCCTCAGTCATCTTTTCCATGCAGGAGGCAGACTGGGGGATCCTGCGCCACAGCAATGCCGTCGTGACCTTGTATGTAAAAGGGCTGCCGGTATTCAGCTTCGTAGCCCGCAGCAGCAAGTTTTATTTCCTTGCTGACGCCGATCTTCTCGAACACTATCCGTGGGCATGGACATTTGCCAACCAGAAGGAGTGCGAATACGGTTTGTTCCGGATCCCGATCGATACGATCGACCAGCTCGGATATTTCAGACCGTATGTGATAAAAAAGATCGAACAGGCTATGGAAACGCCGTTCGAGTATGCAGGCAGACATAACGAGTGGAAATATGGTATCGCGAAACAGACGTATAAAAAGATCAAGCCCCATATTCATGAGGTCGGGCTCAGCAGTACCTATTCCAAAAGAAAGGGCCGGCCTGTCGGCTTTGCCCGACAGCTTGCCTGTGAAGAAAACCGCCTTTTTGACAGGATCGACTACGAACACGGACTTGTTTATAAATTTTATCTGACCCGTGCCATCGATGCCAGAAAACAGCATCAGTATGAGCTGGCACATACCTTTCTGCGCCAGGCGTACGGAAACGGCTTGCGCACAGCCGAAATGTTCGTGGAAATTGCCAATTTCTATAAGCACCATCACAAGCCTGAAAAAGAAGTCGAATGGCTTCTCAAGGGCGCGCAGTGCATGAATGCGATCGATCTGGTCAAGGAACGACAGCTTCTGCTGCTGCGTGCAGCCAAGCTCATGGACCGGCAAAACAGCGAGAACAGATCAGACAGGAAATAAATGATCCTGTCTTTTTTCTGAAAAAACTGATTTTGTGCAGAGAAGGCCAAAACATCCTCATAAAATGTGCAGAGAAGGCTAAAACATCCTCATAAAATGTGCAGAGCTTATTAAGCTGTGTTAAAATTAAAAAAAGCAGCCGTTTGGTCAGTTGTTTTTTTACCGAAACAGGAGGGGATGAATGATGGCATATCTGAAACGTAAAGTGGATAAATATCTGGCTGACTGGAAAAAGGATCCTGATAAAAAACCTTTGATCATAAAAGGATCAAGGCAGGTCGGAAAAACAGAATCGATCAAAAGATTCGGATATCAGAACTATAAAAACGTGATTTATATCAATCTGATAGAAGAACCGAGGTTTAAGATGATCACTGCTGACGGATATAAAGTGCAGGATATCATAAAAAATATATCCAGGATCGATCCTTCCATACAGTTTTTAAAAAAGGAGACGCTTATTGTATTTGACGAATTGCAGGATTTTCCGGAAATCGCGACATCACTAAAATTTTTCAAAATGGATGGCAGTTATGATGTGATATGCAGCGGATCTTTGTTAGGAATAAACTATCAAAGGATCGAAAGCAACAGCGTCGGATATAAAACAGACTATGAAATGTTTTCTCTGGATTTTGAGGAATTCCTCTGGGCAAAAGGATATGATGAATCCATTTACTATGAAATGCTCGACCATATGATCCAGTTGAAACCATTTAACGATCTGGAAATGTCTGTATATTCTTCTATGTTTTTAGATTACTGCATTCTAGGCGGTATGCCAGCAGTCGTTCGGGAATACATCGAAAAGGGAACGTTTGAAGGCTCTCTCAGTATTCAGAAACAGCTTATTGCCGACTATAAAGAAGATATAAGAAAATATGCAGACGGAATGGATCAGACCCGGATAATGAATGTGTTCAATCACATACCGGTCCAGCTAGCCAAAGATAATAAAAAATTCCAGATCACAAAAGTTGCATCCAATGCAAGATTCAGAGATTACCGGGGATGTATTGAATGGTTAAATGATGCAGGGATTATTAATATCTGCTACTGCATGCAGTTTCCTGAGCTCCCCTTAAAAGGAAATTATGATGAGACAAAATACAAGATTTATTTTGCAGATTCCGGACTGCTTGTTTCGATGCTCGACGATGAAGCGCAGGAGGATCTACGGGTCAATAAAAATCTTGGTATATATAAAGGGGCGCTTTATGAAAACATGATCGGAGAAGCTTTAAAAAAAGCCGGCTATGAACTTTTTTATTATAAAAAAGATAACTCTACGCTGGAACAGGACTTCTTTGTCCGTGATATCGATCATTTGATCCCTGTGGAAGTAAAAGCAGCGAATGGCACTGCAAGATCCCTGAGAACTCTGATCAGCAGCGATCACTATCCCGATATTCAATTCGGAATCAAGTTTATATCTGGAAATATCGGATATGCTAGCCACATCTACACATTTCCTTATTTCTGCGCTTTTCTGCTGAAACACTATTTGAGGCACGCAGAAAGAACCGAAAATCTGATACAATAAGACCAGTCACATAAAGGAAATAAAGTATGAAAAAAAGAACCCCGATCACGATCTGTCCAAACTGCAGGAGCGCCATCCCCGAACGCGTGCGCTACTGCCCTCAATGCGGAGCAGCCAACAGAAAATCTCAAAAGAAAAAAGCGCTCCCCCTCCTTGTATGTATCCTTTCTCTAGCCGTCATCATCATCGCTTTGACCGGCATAATGAGTGGAAACACAAGACCCGGCTATGAAACGCTGGACTGGAATATGGTCGAGCTTTCATCCCAGGCACCCGCGCCCGATTTCAATAAAGCGGACGTATGGGAAAACAGCACCGAATCCTTTATGGCCGATTTTTCCGGCCTTTCAAAAGAAGAATTCGAACGGTATGCCTCTGCCTGCGAGCAGGACGGATATACGATCGAACGTCAGAAAGACAGCACGATGTTCCGCGCTTTCAATGAAGCCGGCTACAATATCAGCCTCAACTATTATGAGGACGAACAGACCCTTTACTACACATTGAATGCCCCGGTGCAGATGAGCACGCTGAACTGGCCGTCCACCGGCCTTGGAGCCGGCATTCCTGTGCCTCCTTCCGGTTACGGCCGGATCACTGCCGATTCGCAATATGCGTTTAATGCGTATATCGGCAATATGTCCCTCGAGGATTTCGATTCCTATGCCCAGCAGTGCCGGGAAGCCGGATTCGATCACAACTATTACAAGTACGAGGATGTGTTCAGCGGCGAGGATGAAAAAGGAAATATGCTCAGCGTCACATATAACGGCAACCATGTCGTTGCCATCGACCTGTATGCCGCCGAGAACTGATCAAAAAATGCCTGCATGATCCATGCAGGCAAAACTGTTTCAGGAATTCTTTTTCCCCAAGAAAAAGCCGACACCAAGTCCGACAAGAAGCGCTACGACAATCACGATAAAAAAAGCCAGTCCGTTAATGGTAATATACATAAATGATCGATCCTTTCTTTACTGATATCGTACGTTTAATCGGTTTCGACGTCAAAATAATTGCCTGTGAAAGCGTAATAAACTAAACTGGAACAAAAAGGAGGAATCGCTATGAATATTTGCGTATACGGCGCCAGCAGCAACCATATCGACAAATGCTATCTGGATGCAGCTTATGAGCTCGGAAAATACATGGCAGAAAAACATATCACATTAGTCTTTGGCGGAGGGGACACCGGCATCATGGGGCAGGTCAACCGCGGCATCATCGAAAACAAGGGACAGTCGATCGGGATCGCTCCGAAGTTTTTCGAACAGCCAGGTATCCTCGCCAAAAACTGCACCCAGTTCATATACACCAATACGATGCGCGAACGCAAACAGAAAATGGAAGATCTGGCCGACGCCTTTATCATGGCACCAGGAGGAATCGGAACATACGAGGAGTTTTTTGAGATCCTTACGCTCAAACAGCTCAGGCAGAACCACAAACCGCTCGTTATCATGAATACGAACAATTACTATGATTCGCTCACAGCCCTGCTCAATACGACCATCGAACAGAAGTTCATGGATGAACAGGTGCTCGATCTTGTGAACATCATGGACGATCCGAGACTGATCATCGAACGTATTGAAGCAGAAGTCCAAGAATAAAATTGGAAAACCAACATTTTAAACTTGAATTCCAAGAAAAAAGTGTTGTTTTTTTTATGAATACATCAATAATATATTTTAAAAAGCAATAAAAACAACTATAATGAAATCAGGAAGGAAAAGGATCAATTATGAAACTGCAAGCCGCACTGGATACTTTAACTACTGAACAATGCATCGATCTGCTGAATCAGACAGGACATGCCGTAGATATCGCCGAAGTCGGGACCCCCTTTATCATTGAGCAAGGAATGAACCCGGTAAGAACATTCAAAAAGCTTTTTCCCCACATCGAAGTTCTTGCCGATGCCAAAATAATGGACGCCGGGGAATTCGAAGCCGATAAATGCTTTGATGCCGGAGCCGACATCGTTACCGTACTGGGCGTATCCTATGACGAGACGATCGAAGGAGTCGTCCGCTCTGCCCGGAAACATAATAAGAAAGTCATGGTCGATATGATCGCCGTAAAAGATCTTGCAAAAAGGACCCGCGAAATCGATCAGATGGGCGTGGACTACATTTGTGTGCATACCGCGTTTGACATTCAGGGCAGCGGACAAAAGGATCCGCTCACCGATCTCAAGGTCGTAAACAGCGTGATCAAGAACGCCCGAAGCGCGGTAGCCGGAGGAGTAAAGCCCGAAACGGTCGATGCGATCGTAGCCGAGCATCCTGGCATCATCGTCGTGGGCGGCGCCATCTGCAATGCCGCCGACAAGGCAAAGACAGCACAGGAAATGAAAGAGAGGATGCAGAAGCATGAATTATAAGGAGATTGAAACGACTATCCTTAAGGAACTCGCGCAGACCCTTGGCTCCGTTTCTGATCAGAAAGCCGCTGAATTTGTCGATCTGATCGATCAGGCTGGCGAGATCTACTGTGCCGGCGCCGGCCGAAGCGGATTTCAGGTCAAAGGGTTTGCCATGCGCCTCATGCATATGGGAAAGAAAAGCTATGTGGTCGGGGAAACATGCACTCCGAATATTGGCGCGGATGGTGCGCTTGTCATCTGTTCAGGCTCCGGATCGACAAGATCGCTCGTCTGCCATGCGGAAACTGCGAAAAGGAACGGCGCAAAGATCGCACTTATTACGATCGACCCCACTTCGCCGATCGCGCAGATGGCCGATGTGGTTGTGGAAATCAGCGCACCATCCCCAAAATCCGCAAAAGCAGGACAGATCTGCTCCATTCAGCCGATGGGCAGCCTGTTCGAACAAAGCGAAGGATTATTCATGGATGCCGCCATTCTCATGCTCATGGAAAAAAATCACATGGACAGCGACACGATGTTCGGACGCCATGCCAACCTTGAATAAGAGAGAGCCTGAATCAGCAGGAAGCCCGCAGCTCCTGCTTTTTTTGTGCCGTTTATGTCCGGTTTGTGTGAATGAATCCCGTTTTTTTCGGTCATTAAATTGGAGAAAACGATGTGAATAAGCTTAACTATATTCAAAGAAAGGTGCAATGTTTGCAACAAATTTGATAGAAAGCTATGAAGAAAAACAAGCCTTATCCTTTATATCAGCTACATGAAATCAGCGATCTCAAGGAACTGATCGACTATCAGGCACAGATCCATCCGCAGGCACCCGCCTTTCAATGGAAAACGCGCAAGGAGAAATTCACCCGGACCAGGAAAGAATTTCAGAACGATATCCGCCGGCTTGTGAATTCCTTTGCAGAACGCAATATAGAAAACGAGACCATTGCCATTATTGGCGAAAACAGCTATATGTATCTCGTCGTGTTTTTCGCGATCGTCATTTCCGGCAACATTGCCGTGCCCATCGACAAGGACGCCAGCAAGGAAGATATCGTGAACATGCTCCGTCTTGCCCGGGCCGGACAGGTCATTTATTCATCCGGCTATGATGAATTTGTCAGCAGCCTGCCCCAGCCTATCCAGGCCGTATCGATCGACCAGCTTTTCGAAACATATCCAAAAGCCGCAAACGATCATTACGATCCGATCAAGATCGATCCGGACGCGATCTGCGCGTATTTCTTTACAAGCGGCACCGAAGGGTTTCCGAAAGCTGTCATGCTGTCGCACAGAAATATGGCTTTCGACATCAATAAAGCCTGCAGAAACTTTGTGCTTAAAGGCGACACCGTCTCCTTTCTTCCGTTTCATCACTGTTTCGGGCTCATAACCGCTATATTCAAAGTGTTCAATTACGGCAAAACGACCTTTATCGATTCGTCGCTGCGCCGCATTCAGAAAACGCTTAAAGAGGAAAAGCCGCAAACGATCTTTGTCGTTCCTTTGTTCCTTGAAACGTTCCACAAACGAATATGGACGACGATCAGAAAGGAGGGCGCAGAAGCGAGGATCAGACGATCCATGCAGCGCGCCGAACAGCTTTTAAAGCTCGATATCGATTTCAGAAGAAAGATCTTCAAAAAAATAATCGACGAGCTTGGCGGCAATCTGCAGTATGTGATCTGCGGCGGCGCCTTTCTTGATCAGGACATCATCGACGACTTTCACGCATGGGGCATCAGTGTGCTCAACGGATACGGGATCACCGAATGCTCTCCGGTCGTCGCCGTCAACCGCAACCACTTTATCAAAAAAGGAAGTGTCGGACAGGTGCTCGAGGACGTAGAGATCCGGATCAGTCCGGACGGAGAGATCTGCGTCAAAGGCGATCTGGTCATGCAGGGATATTTCAATGATCCGCAGGCAACCGCACAAGTGCTCCAGGACGGCTGGTTCAATACCCGCGATCTAGGAACGATCGACAGCGACAGGTTTCTGTTTCTGACAGGCAGAGGCAAGAATCTGATTATCCTGAGCAACGGGGAAAACGTTTCTCCCGAACAGATCGAGATGGTGCTTTCCCGTCACGATGAAATCGCTGAAGTCGTTGTTTTTGCTAAAAACAGCCAGCTGTGCGCATCCATCTATCCGGACCCCGGTCTTGATCGTCCGCAGGAAAAGATCGAGGAGATCATAGCCCGCTACAATGAACAGCAGCCAGCCGCAAAACAGATCGCGTGCACCATGCTGCGCAGCGAACCGTTTGAGAAAAACGCATCGCAGAAAATCGTTCGCAGCAAAGCGACAGGAGAATAAATAAATATGAAAAACGAAAAGAAGATCATCGAGATCCTTTCCGAATTTACCGAAGTGGATCCCGCAGATATTAAACCGGACTCCGGGCTCGTTACCGATCTCGGGCTCACATCTCTCGATGTGATCGATATGATCACCGCCTTCGAGGATGAATACGATATCGAAATCAAAGACAAGGACATCAGGCAGCTGCACACCGTACAGGATATCGACAAGTATATCGAAGCGCATGCTTGAATGGCAGATCGTCTGGTTTGACGAAAAGCCGCCCGCCGTTCTTTCTGATCTGTGTCCCGCCTTTCAGAAAAGAGCCGGACGCTACACAGACAGAACCGCCAGGCAGCAGTCGATCGAAGCGTATACGGCCCTCGAACAGCTGCTCGAAGCACGCCACGTTCCGGTCACAGACATCGTGGAACTTGCCAGCGGCAAATGGCAGATCGGCTCTCTGTACGTTTCCCTGAGCCATACCACCAGCGGAGCCGGCGCGCTGATCAGCACCCGCAACGCGGCCATCGATATGGAAACGATCCGCCCCGTAAAGAAGAGGCTTCTTCAGCGGGTGCTCAATGAAGCCGAATACGAGCAGTGCCGCAGTCCGGAGGATTTCATGCGGATGTGGACCGTCAAGGAGGCGTGGATCAAGCTGCAGAAAGACGGAGCAGCCGCATACAAACAGATCGACACGACTAAGCTGAATGCGGATACATTCATTTCGCACAACACGGCCGTTGCGATCCTGGAGGAAACGGTATGAAGCAGACGATCGAATTTGATACCTATTCGGATGACGTGGTCAAAGCGCCTGTCCAGGACAAAAAGCTTCCGGCCAGCTACCGGTGGGAGCATCATTCCCCACTGTACGATACCGTGTCGCACATGCTCTACAAACCGTTTTATGGATGGGCCTGCCTGTATATCCGACATATCCTTCATACCACGATCGTAAACAAACAGCTTCTCGACAAGGAGAAACGCGGCTTTTTCCTTTATATCAACCATACGCAGGTGATCGGCGATCCGTTCCTTGCCAGTCAGCTTGTCACGAAAAAAAGAGCCTATGTGATCGCTTCCCCAAGCAATCTTTCGGTCCCGCTGATCGGACGGCTGCTGCCCATGCTTGGCGCTCTGCCCGTTCCGGACAATCTCGATCAGATGCGCATGTTCCGCAAAGCGATCGAGGAGCATATCGGTCAGGGCGACTGTATCGTGGTTTTTCCGGAAGCGCACGTATGGCCGTATTATACGAAGCTGCGCCCGTTTCAGAACGGCGCTTTTCAGTTTCCTGTCGATACGAACGCTCCTGCGTACTGCGCCGTCGTAACCTATCAGGAAAACAAACACCGGACCGTATACATTGACGGACCGTTTGAGCCGGACAGCACGCTGCCCCGGATCAAAAAAAGAAAGAAATTAGCAGAAGAGGTCTTTGAGCGGATGAACGAACTGACCGCGCACAATACAGTCGAGTACGTTCAATACATTCAGCGAAAGGAGAGCCTATGAATATTTTATACTGTGGAGATGTCCATATCGTTTCAGGACTGGCTCTAAGCGCCATTTCTCTGAAAAATCATGTGGACGAACCGCTTCATATATACATTCTCACCATGTCCCTGACATGGAATGATAAAAAATACGATCCGATCCCTGAGGAACCGGTCAAAAGGATCGAAGCGATGCTGCAGGAAAAAGATCCGCGCAGCAGCGTGCAGATCCTGGATGTTTCCGATCTGTTTTTAAAAGAAATGCCTTCATGCAATATGGGCACCCGCTTTACTCCGTACTGCATGCTTCGTCTTTATGCCGACCTGCTGCCTCTGCCGGATAAAATCCTTTATCTGGACACAGATGTGCTCTGCCGGCAGGATCCGCTCCCGTTTTACGATACGGACCTGAAAGAAGCGGAGGTGGGCGGCATCCTGGACCATTACGGAAAATGGTTCTTCCATCAGAAACCGTTTTGCATGGACTATATGAATTCCGGCGTCCTGCTTTTGAATATGAAGAGGATCCGCCAGACCGGCCTGTTCCGAAAATGCCGTCAGTACTGCAGGAGCCATCAAATGTTCATGCCCGATCAGAGCGCGCTGAACAAGCTGGTCCAAAAGAAGGTGCTTTTTGCGCGCCGCTATAATGAGCAGCGCAAGGTCCATCCGGATACGGTGTTCCAGCATTTTACGACAAGCTTCCGCTGGTTCCCGGTCTTTCATACCGTCAGCGTGAAACCGTGGGACAGACAAGGCATGCATGAAACGCTGGGCCTTTATGAATACGACAGCATTTACGATGAATATGATAACCGCTTTATGAAAATCCCCGCATAAAGCAGGAAAGGACAAACAATGAATACAAAACCCATTATTCCCGTTTTTTTTACTATTGACGAATCGTACGCTCCCTGGCTTTCCGTCGCCCTTCTGACCATGAAGGAAAACGCTTCGAAAACGTATCAGTACGATGTGCATGTTGTGTATCACGAAATGAGCGAAGACGCGATCAGCAGGCTCTCGGCCATAGCGGACGATGATTTCTCGATCCAGTTTACGCCAATGCCTGAAACACTAAGCCAGATCGGCGAATGGAAAAGTGCCAACAAGCTGCGCGCCGACTACTTTACGCTCACCATCTTTATCCGTCTGTTCCTGCCCGACCTGTTCCCGCAGTATGACAAAGCCATTTATCTGGACAGCGACATTTGCGTGCCGGGCGATATTTCCAAAATGTACGAGATCGATCTGGGCGACAATTATCTAGGCGTGATCAACGATTACTCGATTGCCGGCGTGCCTGATCTTGTCCGTTATGTGGAGGATGCGATCGGCGTCGATCATACCCGCTATTTCAATTCCGGCATCCTGCTCATGAATTTCAGGGAAATGCGCGAACATCATCTGACAGAACGCTTCCTCGATCTGATGGCCCGCTATCACTTTGACACGATCGCCCCGGATCAGGACTATCTGAACGCCATGTGCAAGGACAAGGTCGTCTATCTGGATCGTGTCTGGGATTCGATGCCGTGCGAACTGCCTGAATTTGCCGATCCGCAGATCATTCACTACAATTTATTCGACAAGCCGTGGTGCTATGACAATGTGAAATACGAAAAGTATTTCTGGGATGCGGCTAGACGCTCCAATTTCTACGACGAGATCGTGGAGTATAAGAACAGCTATTCCAGCGAACAGAAGGAAAAGGACAAAGAGTCGCAGATGGCCCTTGTCATGAACGCAAACAAAATTCTCGATGAACCGGTCACGATGAAGACCGTGTTCGAAAGCGGCCAGGAGGCCCGCTTATGATCATTGGCGGCAACCGTCCGGCAGTCATCGAGCACATCAGGCAGCTTGCGCAGGAAAACGATCTGAACGGCAAAGCAGAGCTGGACGATCCGCAGGTCAGCGAAGAACAGAAAAAAGAGCTGGTCCGCAGCTTCCTGGCCAGATATGGAACAAAGCCGCAGGAACGGGATGCCAGGCTGGCTCGCTATATCATCCGCTACTATACGAAACTCGTGAATGCAAAGACGCAGATCGAGGGGCTGGAAAAGATCGAAAAGATCGATGGCGGGGCTGTGATCGCAAGCAATCATTTCAATCAGCTTGACAATACGGTCGTCAAGAAAATGATCCAGGAAAAGGACGACCGGCGGGTCTATACGGTCATTCAGGAAACCAATCTGGCTATGCCCGGGTTTTTCGGCTTTCTTATGAATAACGGCGACAATATTCCCATCAGCAGCGACTATGATTATATGCGCCATGAATTTGTGGATCTGCTCGAACAGATCATTCGTCAAAAGGATTATATCCTCATCTATCCCGAGCAGGAGATGTGGTTCAATTACCGCAAGCCGCGTCCAGGCAAACGGGGCGCGTACTACTATGCCAGTAAGCTGAATGTCCCGGTCATTTCGTGCTTTACAGAAATCAGGGATCTTCCCGGCATGGATGACGAAAACTTTACGAACGTGCAGTACATCGTGCATGTTCTCGATCCGATCTATCCCGATCCCGGATTGTCGGATCATAAAAACAGCATCAAAATGGAACAGAAGGATTACGAGCAGCGCAGAGCGGCTTATGAAAAGATCTACGGCAAGCCTCTCACCTATGATTTCTCCTATGAGGATATTGCCGGATTTGTTCCGGACAAATGAAAAGAAGCGGCGGCCGGCAAATGTTTGGCAGCCGTTTTTTAATGCGCTAAAATAAAGAAAACAAAAGAAAAGGAAAAAAGATCATGAAAGAACGAAGAACATTTCAACGCGTTATCGTGCTTGTTGTCGACTCCTTCGGGATCGGGCGTGCCGCCGACGCACACGAGTACGGCGACAAAGGAGCCGATACATATGGGCATATCGTACAGTATTTTTCCGATCATCAGAAAACGCTGCATCTTGACAGCATGCGCAGCCTCGGACTGGACGTGCTGACAGGACAGGCCAAGGATCATGAGAAAGGGATCTGCTGCCGTCTGAAAGAACGATCGAGCGGAAAGGACACGATCACCGGCCACTGGGAAATGATGGGGATCCGTACGACCAGGCCTTTCGTTACGTTTACGGATACAGGTTTTCCGGATGAACTGATCAGTGAACTGGAGCGCATCAGCGGACATACTGTCATTGGCAACAAGGCAGCAAGCGGGACCGATATCCTCAGGGAACTTGGCGAAGAGGAGCTCGCCTCGCATTCTGAAAAAATGATCGTATATACCTCGGCCGACTCGGTGCTGCAGATCTGCGGCCATGAACAAAGCATGGGCCTTGCGGAACTGTATCGTGTGTGCGATCTGGCCAGGAAACTGACACTGGATGAGAAATGGCGGGTAGGACGCGTCATAGCCCGGCCGTATACGGGCTTTGATAAAGACAGTTTCGAACGGACGCCCAACCGGAAGGATCTGGCGCTGGATCCGCCCGCCGACACAGTGCTCGACATTCTTGCACAGCACGGGCTGGATGTGATCGGGATCGGCAAGATTTCCGACATTTTCAATGGCAGAGGGATCACGAAAAGCCTGCATTCGCAAAGCAGCGTTCATGGCATGAAGCAGACGCGGCAGGAGCTGGAAAATGATTTTACCGGACTGCTGTTCGTGAATCTCGTGGACTTTGACGCGAAATGGGGCCATCGAAGGGATCCTGCCGGCTACGGGCATGAGCTCGAGGCGTTCGATGAACAGCTCGGCCTGGTGATGGAGCAGATGAAAGAGGACGATCTGCTTCTTGTAACGGCTGATCACGGCAACGATCCGACATGGCACGGGACCGATCATACCCGCGAACAGGTGCCGTTGCTCATCTATTCCAAAGCGATGAGAACAGCGCGGCGCTTGAACGATCAGGAAAGTTTTGCGGTCGTCGGCGCGACGATCCTCGACAATTTCGGCCTCGAAAAGCCGGAGGAGCTGATCGGGACCTCGCTTCTGGAGCAAATTCTGGCGCAATAGCCGTCTGCAGGATTATACTGAAACCATGAACCATACAATTTACAGGATCAACGAAAAAAGACCGTACTTCTCGCCGGACGGGACGAAGGAAAACCGGCTCGATATCCGGGCGGACGGACCGTATTCTTTGGATATGCTCGGGATCTATGTGCCTTCCTTGAAAAAAGAGTTTTCGATCACGAACATCATGGCTGCTGCGGCAGTGTATGAAAAAGGAGGGCCGTATGTGGATCTGTACGGAACGGCGCCCGAAAAAGCGAGGGAGGATGAGCGCCTGAAAACGTCGGGAGCCCTGCTTTCCTATCAGTTCGAAAAACAAACGTATCCTTCGCAGCCGGATGATCTGTTTCTGATCTGGCTTGTTTTTCTGGCTCTTCAGGAAAACTGGATGCTTTCAAAAAAAGTGTGCGGATACGAAAATTTCTCCTGTGCTTTTGATGAGCGGATCGCCAAGGCGTATTGTCTTTACGCTTCTCTTTGCGTGAACGGCCTGATCCGCAAGATCCATACATTTTCCGAGCTGGAAGCGGCCCTGTATACTGTCCCGGTGTCGGTTTCTGTCGAACAGCGGCCCGAAGATGGGCCCGCCTCTTCGCTTTCTTTGCGAAAGCCGGTCCGGAAAAGGTCGTTCGCGATCGGGGAATGGATCATGCATCCGAAGCTTGGCAAGGGCGAGATCATGAAAAAAGATGCGAAGACATATACGGTCTTTTTCAAGGTTTCCGGTCCGAAGGTCCTGCTCAGACAATTTGTGGAAGCGCAGTGCAGACCATTGTAAAAATACCTGTTGACTTGGAGTTCGCTTCAGCCACTATAATTGCTCTGAGGAGAAATCTACTATGTATATCAAAGAAGTGAGCAAGCTGTACAATATCCGGGAGGAAACGCTGCGCTACTATGAAAAAGCCGGGATCATTCCCAAGGTCCGCCGCAACGAGAGCGGGATCCGCGACTATTCCGAACAGGATCTTGGCTGGGTCGAAAATGCGATCTGCATGCGCAAGGCCGGGATGCCGGTCCATGCGATCGCGGAATATGTCGAATTGACAAAACAGGGAGATCAGACACTGGAAAAGCGTCTGACGCTTTTGATGGAACAAAGGGAAAAGCTGATCGAGGAGCAGGAGCGGATGAATACGATGATCGACCGGATCAGCTATAAGATCCGCCATTTCCAGGAAAAGATCGAAGCGGCAAACAATCCGGATTAAGACATATCTAACGAAAGCGTTAGAAAATATTAAGAATTGCCCTTTACAATAGAGGCATGAAAACGCTTGTTTATGATGAGGAAATTTATTATGAGGGAAAGCCGCTGCACCTTACGCCGTCGCAGACGATCCTGATGAAATGTCTGATCGAGGCGGATGGAAAAATTGTCACCCGCAGCCAGCTGATGATCGAGCTGTGGCAGACGGACCAGTATATCGGAGCGGGAACTTTGACGACCCATATTTCCAGGCTGCGCAGGCAGCTGAAAAAACAGACTGGACGTCCCTTCATTTATACGAAAAAAGCAGGAGGCTATTTCCTGCGGGATGAATAAGTGTTCGTGAATAGCGGATCGAAAGATCCGTTTTTTGCATGCCGCAGAGCAAGCCTCCTTTTAATATAATTTGATCAAAGCTTTCGAAATATCTGTAATGGTGCGGATGAGCACGTCGTCGCCGTCTTTGTAGTTCAGATACGTATGGAACGCTCCCTGGATCTGGTAGGTGAGCAGGATATCTGCCTGGGGCGTCGAGAAAAATGACGGATATTTCGAACCGACGACCTGCCGGATGGCCTTTTCGAGCTTGACACCGAACTGGGCTTTCGAGCTGCCCGGGAAAAGCAGATCCATTTCGGGCCCGTACTGGATCAGGGCCTGATACAGATCCGATGCAAACTGTTCGGGCTGGTCGATCGAATACGTGCCGGAACGAGGCAGCGTCGACAGGATCTGATCGATCAGCTGGTCTTCGAGCTGTTCGTGCAGATCGCGCAGGTCCCGGTAGTGCGCGTAGAAAGTCGATTTGTTGATATGGGCTTTTTCGCAAAGCTCTTTGACTGTGATCCGTTCCTCGGGATCTTTTTTGATCAGAGCCAGAAATGTCGCAATGATCGCATTTTTTGATTTAAGCGCGCGCTTATCCATAAAGTAATTTCCTCTCCTTTTCCTCCTATGATACCTTACCTTTTTTTCAACTGCTCATAGGTTGCCTGCATATGTGCGCTCAGGACAAGCTGCCGCTTGCCGCGGGCATGTTCATACACCAGGCACCACAGATCGTTTTGATCGATCAGTGCAAGCCGGTACAGAAGGTCCGGGATCGTTTCCTGCCTGAGATCGGTGATCTTTTCTTCCGCTTCATCGAGCGCGTGATCGAGAAGAAGGTGCAGGAACGCCAGCCGTTCGTTTTCCTCTTCGCCCTTTCTTTGATCGATCAGTTCGCGCATGATATCTTTTGCGGCCATCGTTTTCAGGTCGTTCACGACCGATGCCGCAAAATAGACGAAGGTTTCCTTTTCTTTTGTCCGGGTCGTACAGTACAGATCGAGCACGCGATTCATACGGCTCCTGGTTTTCCCGCTATCCAGTATCCGGAAAACAATTTCATCGAACATGGCGGCCTGGCTCGTTTTCAGGGCGGCAAACGGATCGGAGACATCCATGAAGAGCGGAAAAAACAGACCGCTGGTCATGGTCCTGAAAAACAGTATCATAGGCTCGACCGTTTCTTTTGTATTCGCTTTGTACAGGTTCATATAGATTGTCTGCGCTTCTTTCTGCCACGCAGCACGGGCATAGGCTCCCTGTTCGGCCTTGCGGCAAAATGTTTCGACCTGTTCGATCAGGGAGGCAAGCGGTTCTTCGCAATCTGCCAGAAGAGCGGTAAGCGCAGGCTCGATTTCTTTTTTTTGGGATTGTCCCAGATTGTCGTAAATGAACAGCAGCGCTTTTTTGATCTGGCTGCTCTGCGATGAATCAAGCAGCTTTTTTAACTCGTTTCGTCTCATAAATAAATTATGCCACCTGTGTTACAATAAAGCCAAACATATGAAAGGATGAATAGTATGAATTTTGATCCGATCGCGCCTCTTTATGCGCAGGCAAAACATAAAATATCGATTCTTGGCATGGCGTGCTGGCTCTATCTTGTGATCCAGCTGTGCGTCAGTGCGGCTGCCGGAGGCTTGTTCGGCGCTGCAGCCGCTTCTGTGATGAACGGAATGAGCTATTCGATGCTGAGCGTGCTCAATATTGCGGTGCTGCTGATCGTCACTCCTGTTTCGGGAGGTTTATCGGTATGGTTCGTGGCAGATAATCTGAAACTGACTTATAAAGATCAGTTTCGCACCGGCTTCAGAAAGCTCGATATTGTTGACGGGCTTGGTGTCCTGCTGCTTTTTTCCCTGACGTGCAGCCTCGTTTTTTCGATGATCAATCTGTTTCTGCCTCAGGGACAGATCGCTCAGCCTGATTTTGGATATTCGTCGAATCTTTTTTCCAATTTTCTGCTTTTTGTGACGATCGTTCTGGTGGGGCCGTTTTTTGAAGAGCTGTTTTTCAGGGCCACGCTTCTGCGCAGCCTGACCCGGTACGGAAAGGAATTTGCCCTTATTTTCAGCTCGCTCTGTTTTGGCATGATGCATCTGAACTTTGCCCAGGGCATACCTGCCTTCTTCATGGGGATCGTGCTCGGATGGAGCTATGTGCGTTCCGGCTCTTTGATCGTGCCGATCGCGATCCATATGCTCAACAATGCGATTTCTTTTCTTGGGATGAGCGTGTACGGCACGATCATCGCTTCGGTCCTTATTGTCGGTCTGGCTATTTACGGCCTCGTTTATATCGTGCGTCATGCGTCCATGCTCAGAAACGAGATCCGATCCGCACAGTCCGATCCGCACTTCTATGCGCTTGCTTTGAGCAATCCGTGGATCATCGCATTTATCGCCGTCTACGTGATCGCCTCCTTGATCGGGGTATTCGTGTTATGAAAATGATGCACATTTCCGATCTGCATCTTGGCAAGACGGTCCACGGCTTTTCCATGCTCGAGGAACAGGCGGATATGCTCGATCAGATCGTAGAGCGGGTGGAAAAAAACGAAATCGAGGTCCTGCTCGTTTCCGGCGGCACAGAACGGTCATAAATATCGCCGGAAAGTGCGGTGCTGCTGCTGAACTCGTTTTTGAATCGGCTGAGCGGACTGCATGTCGAGGTGTTCATGGTCGGCGGCAATCACGACTCGGCCATCCGTCTGCAGTTTGGTTCGGAATTTTTCGAACAGGCCGGGATCCATATCGTGTCGGTGTATGGCGGTACGATCGCTTCCTGCCGTTATAAAAATGCAGATATTTACATGATCCCGTTCATCAAACCGTCGATCGTGCGGCCTTATTTTCCCGAGGAGGAGATCAGGACGTACGAAGAGGCGATGCGCTGCGTGCTTTCAACGATCCGGCTTGATCCGCAGACGGTGCATATTGCGCTGGTCCATCAGTTTATAGCCGGATCGAAAACATGCGAGTCCGAGACGAAAAGCGTGGGCGGGATCGATCAGATCAGCGCCGGGCTTTTTGATATGTTCGACTATGTGGCGCTTGGCCATCTGCACTCGTACCAGTCGGTGCGTGAGCACATGGTGTATTCGGGGACGCTTTTAAAATATTCGGTCGACGAGATCAGCCAGCATAAATACTGGGTGCTTCTGGATGTGAAGGATACGGTTTGCTGGCATACAGAAGCTTTTGTGCCTCTTCATGACCTGGTGGAGCTTAAAGGCTCGTATGAACAGCTGACGCGGCGGAGCACATACGCGTCTCTTGATCCGGCGGATTATTACAGTATCGTCCTCACGGATGAATACGACGTAGTCAATGCGCAGGCAAAGCTGCAGACCATTTATCCAAAGATCCTGAAGCTGACTTACGCCAACAGGAAAACGGAAGCGAAAGAAGCCGGGACGAGCGTGAAAAGGATCGAACAGACAGATCCTCTCGATCTGATCAATGCGTTTTATAAAAGCCAGAACGGCAAAGATCTGTCGGCTGTTCAGAAACAGTATCTTATCGATGAATGGGAGGAGATCCAATGAGACCGCTTCAGCTGACAATTTGCGCGTTCGGCCCTTACGCCAGAACCCAGGTCATCGATTTTGAACGGTTCGGCACGGGCGGATTGTATCTGATCACCGGGGATACAGGAGCGGGGAAGACAACGATTTTCGACGCGCTCGTCTATGCGCTGTACGGAAGCGTGAGCGGCGATGTGCGCGAGGTCAATATGCTGCGTTCCCGCTATGCGGATCCTAAAGAACAGACGTATGCCGAGCTTGTGTTCCAGGTCCGTGATCAGACGTACAAGGTGTATCGCTCGCCTGAATATGAAAGGCCAAAGGAAAGAGGAACAGGGTTTACGAAACAGAAGGCAGTCTGCGAGCTTGCGTTTTTTGATGGCAGGGCGCCGCTGACGAAAACGGCTGAGGTCAACGAACAGATCCGCCAGATCATCGGGCTTTCGCGGGATCAGTTCAAGCAGGTGTGCCTGATTTCCCAGAATGATTTTTTGAAGGTGCTGCTGGCAAAAACGGACGAGAGGACAAAGATCCTGCGCAGCCTGTTCAAAACAGAAGCGTTCAAAAAGCTTCAGGAACGCCTGAATGCGCAGGCCAATGAAAAGAAGTCGGCTCTTGCAGCCATGGAACGTTCGCTTGCGGACAAGATCGGGCAGCTCGAAACGTTTACGGCAGACGAAGTCTTCGAGCTGGAGGATCTGAAGCATTTTCTGCAGATCTGTCATGAACGGATCGGGCAGCAGAAAGCCGGTCTGGAAAAAAAGCAGGCTGCCTACAATGAGGATCTGGTACGGCTTGGCGCGCTTGGGGAGCAGCAGAAAAAGCGCAAGGCGCAGCAGGAGGCGGCATGCAAGCTGGAAGAGGCGAAGAAGAAGATCGCCGGTCTCGAAAAGGAAAAGGAGCGTCTCGACGAACAGAAAGAGCTTTACCGGAAATGGATCGGGGAAAACAGCCGGCTTTTGGAAATGGCAAGGCAGTCCAGGCAGTATGAAGAGGCGAAAAAACAGGCGGCGCATTATTTTGCGGGGATGAACGACGTGAAAAAGTCTCTTGACGAACTAGCCGGGAATATGGAAAAACGTTCAAAAGCGCTTGAAAAAATGAGGGCGGATCTTGAAAACGAAGCCGAGCTTACGGCGCGCCGGGAACAGCTGCTTCATGAGATCGAAACGGTTCGCCAGCTTGAACGGCTCAGAAAACAGCTGGAAACGGCCAGGAAGAATGCGGTTCGCCAGCAGGAGGAATACGGAAGGCTGCGAAAAGCTTTTGTTGAGCTGGAACACACATTCCGACAGAGTCGGCTTTCCTATCTGGATGATCAGGCTGGTGTGCTGGCGCAGCTGCTTGAGGAAGGAAAGCCTTGTCCGGTATGCGGCTCGTGTACCCATCCGGCGCCGGCAGCGGTTTCTGGGCATGTGGTGTCCAAAGACGATGTGGACCGGCTTGAAAGACAAGTGGAGCAGGAGCGGGAGGTGCTGCAGGCGCAGGCCAACAAAGTGGCGCTTGCGCTCGAGGAGCAGGATCGGCTGCGGCGCGAAGTGAAGGAGCGTTCTGAAAACGGGCAGGATGGCAAGGTGCTTGAAGCGGAACTGGATTCGATCAGAAAGAGGCTCGAACGGTTTTCCAGGCTGAGCGGGCAGATCCGGAAAGAGGAGGCGCTGGCCGCCAAAGACGTGGCGGACAAAGAACGTGTGCGCAACGATCTTCAGCAAGTATCTATGCTGTATGCGCAATGGAAGGCGAAGGCGGAGCAGCTCGATAAAAGCGCAGAAGATCTCGATGTGCTCGAGAAGCGGATCGCGGAAAATCAGCAGCGTATTGCGCAGCATGAAAACGATGCGGCTCTCAATGCGCGCGAGCTTGCCCGCTATAATGCGCTCAAGGCCCAATGCGAAGGCATGCTGGGGGATGAAACGATCCGGGATGACGGGCTGCAGGAGCAGATCGACCGGCTGACTGCGCATCTGGATAAAAAGAAAGAGGAGATCGGCTGCGATAAGCTGGCTTTATCGAAAGAGGAATACGGCTATGCCCATGACCGTAAGCTTCTTGAGCAGATCGAGGCGGAGCAGAAGGAAACGGAAGAGTTCCGGACAAGGCTTTCGGAGCTGAACAACCTGGCGGAAACATTGAATGGCAAGCTGAGCGGGCATGCCAAGATCGTCCTGGAATCGTATGTGCAGGCTGCCTACTTTGACGAGGTGATCGATCAGGCAAATGTGCGTTTTATGCAGATGAGCCAGGGACATTACGAACTGATCCGGCTGCAGAGCGGCAATAAAGTGTCGCAGACTGGTCTGGATCTGGGTGTTGTCGATCATTATAACGGTTCGGTGCGCAGCGTGCGCAGCCTTTCGGGAGGGGAGTCGTTCGAAGCGAGCTTGTCGCTTGCGCTTGGCCTGGCCGATACGGTGAGCGCGATGCATGGCGGGATCTCGTGCGATACGATGTTCATCGATGAAGGATTCGGTACGCTGGACGAGGAGACACTTTCCCATGCGATCGATATGCTTGCGCAGCTGGCTGCTCACAAATCGATCGGGATCATTTCTCATGTGTCTTCGCTCAAGGAGCGGATCGATGCGCAGATCGTGGTGCGCAGAAAGCCTGGCGAGGGCGCTCTGGCAAAGGTGATCGTCTGAAAAAGAAAAACAGCTCCGGTGTTTTGCCGGAGCTGTTTTTATACAAAAAAGCCGCAGATAAAGATGGCGCCGATGCACAGGGGCAATACGTACCGGCAGTAGTTTTTCATCCAGCCTTTCACTTTCAGGCCGTTTCCGGTATTGGCTTCCTGAACGAACGCATCCCAGCCCCAGCCGATCCTGGTGGTGCAGTACAGCACAAAGAGGAGGGAGCCGAGCGGCAGGATGATCCGCGATACGATGGTGTCGAGCAGATCCATGATGGTCGAGCCTTCGCCGAGCGGTGCTACGTTTTCCAGTATGTTGAATCCTAAAGCGCAGGGGATCGACAGGAAAAACAGGAGGATCCCGCAGATCAGACATGTTTTTTTTCGGCTCCACGGGAACAGGTCCCTGACGGAACTGATAATATTTTCGAATACGCCAAGCACGGTGGAAAAGGCTGCAAATGTCATGAACAAAAAGAAGAGCGATCCCCACAGTCGTCCTAATGGCATGGCGGCGAAAATATTGGGCAGGGTCAGGAAAATGAGCGATGGTCCTGAAGTGACTTCGACCTGATAGGCGAAGCATGCCGGGATGATGATCATGCCGGCCACGATGGCAACAAATGTATCGAGGGCGGCGACGTTCACGCTTTCTGTCAACAGGCTGTGTTCCTTATCGATGTACGAGCCGAAGATCGCCATGCCTCCCATGCCAAGCGATAAAGTAAAGAAGGCCTGGTTCATGGCCGTAACGATGACCTTTCCCGATCCTGCATCCTGGACCCTGGAAATGTCGGGGAGCAGGTAAAAGGCGAGGCCTTCCTTTGCGCCTGGCAGAAAGACCGAGTTGACGGCGAGGATGGCCATGATGATCAGAAGCAGGGTCATGATGACTTTGGTCATGCGTTCGAGCCCGTTCTGCAGCCCGGCGGCGCAGATCCCGAAGCCGAGCGCTACGATGATGCCCATATAAAGGATGAGTGAGGCCGGGTCGGCGTTCATCTGGACAAAATGATCGGCGACTTCCTGGCTTGTGACATGGACAAACTGGCCGGCTGCTGTATCGACAAAATATTTGAGCATCCAGCCGGCGACGGTCGTATAAAACATCATGAGCAGAAAATTGCCGGCGAGGGCTAGTTTTCCGTGCCAGAACCACCCTTTTTTACGGGGCGTAAGTGTCTGGTACATTTTTGTGCATGACTTTTTCGACGCTCTTCCTAACGAGAATTCCATGCAGAGGACGGGGATCCCGAGCAAAATCAGAAATAATAAGTATATCGCAATAAAGAGGGCTCCTCCGTTCTGACCGACAATATACGGAAATTTCCATACGTTGCCGATTCCGATCGCGCAGCCGGCTGACAATAAAATAAAGCCGAGCCTGGAGCCTAAATGTTCGCGTTCTTCCATAAGTGTTCCTTTCTTTGATACATAGTTTCGATTCTACCATATGGAAAGGAAAAAGGAATGGATATTTTGTATGTATTTTTCATTTGTAAAAAGATACGGGATGGATCGTGTGCATGCGCAGCGGGTCGAAGTCGGTCAGTTCCTTGTCGAGCAGGAGGCTGGCGGATCCGATCGAACGGGCACCGTACCGTTCGCGGATCGTTTCGATCACGGTCTCGAGTGCTTTTTGTCTGGGCCGGTCCTGCTCGGTCTCGAACAGGGACAGCTGATCGATCTCATCGCTCACGAGCCCGGATACGGCGATCCCGACCGAGCGCAGCGGAATATCGAAATAGAAATGCCGTGTGGCCAGACGGAAGGCGCTGGCCAGGATTTCCTTTGCGATATTGGTGGGCCGGCTCAGCTTGACCTGACGGACCATGCCGTGCAGATCGTTTCCCCGCAGATAAATGGAAAGAACACTGCCTTGCCGGCCAAGGCGGCGCAGCCTGGCTGCGATGCTTTCGCTCAGTACCCGGAATACTTCATAGAGCTGAGTGAAGTTTTCGATATCATGAATGAGGGTCTTCGAATTGCCGACAGATTTGACAGGGCGCCCATGATCTGTGGTCTGGACTGGGGTCTGGTCGAGCCCGTTGGCGAACTGCCAGAGTTCCATGCCGGTTTTGCCGAATCGTCTGGTCAGGATGTGATGGGGCGTGCTGGCCAGCTGTCCGATCGTGGTGATGCCCATCGCTTCGAGCTTGAGCGTGGTGTGCCGCCCGACCATGAGCAGATTGCTGACCGGAAGAGGCCAGATCCTTTCTTTTACATGGTTTTCGTCGATCACGACAAATCCTCTATCTTTATCGAGATCGGAGGCGAGCTTGGCAAAGACCTTGTTGAAGGAAATGCCCATCGATACTTTCAGGCCGTATTTTTCGAAGACTTCGTCCTGGATCTGTTTTGCGAGATGGATCCCGTCTGTGAACAGGGCCTGGCTGGCGCTCAGATCGAGCCACGCTTCATCGAGCCCGAATGATTCCACACGGTCAGTATATTTGCGGTAGATGTCTTTGACTTTTTCGGTGTAATACGAATAGGCGTCATAATCGGGATGGATGATGAGAAGTCCGGGACATTTGGCGTATGCTTCGCGCAGGGATTCGCCGGTCTTGATGCCGCAGGATCTGGCCAGATCGTTTTTTGCCAGGATGATCCCGTTTCGCTTTTCCTCGCTGCCGCCGACTGCCATCGGGACGAGGCGCAAAGACGGGTCTTGCATTTCTTCAATTTGCGCATAGCAGTGATTTAAATCAGAATGAACAATGATTCTGTGCATATTTTCACTCTCCTTTTGATTATTGTAACATTTTCTGAACACCGAAGAGACGAAGAGAATAAAAAAAGAATCAGAACTGAAATTCTGATTCCGGCTGGTCAAAATGCTGTCCGAACACATTCCATATGTGGGTCAGGATCGATCGTTTGCGGTCCAGGCTGCTTTTTTTGGCGGCGGCCTGTGCGCTCTGGGCGTTGGCCTGATCATAAGCATTCATTATTTCCTTATGGTAGGCTTTTGCGGCCTGGAACCGGTCGAAACATTGGCGTACTGTGACGAAGGAATGCTCATACATGGCGTCTCTTGCCTGATCCCACTGCTTTTTTGCGGCCTGTACATCTTCAGGAGTAATGGCAAGTGCTCTTTCGTAAATGTTCTGGCAGTACTCGCAGATGGGTTCGCCAAAGTGATAGCGGTAGGCGCTTTGATAATTGGCGGCAATATAATCGAGAGCGATCTCGATCGTTTGGTGATTGCCGGTCTGGATGGCGTCATAAATGCGTCTGGCGTGAATATAGTTTTGTCCGGCGGCCTGATACTTTTCGATATAGCTCTGCTTTTTTGACAGTTCCTGACGCAGGGCCCTGCCTGCTTTTTTCATGGTGTCGCCGCTTTCGAGCAGGATGTCATAGAGCTGATCGCATTGTTCAGCGGCCTGGGCGGCATTGTTTTCCCATTGGGCCAGTTCCTGCTGAATGGATGAAATGATATCGCTGAGAGATGATAAAAATCCCGGCTGGTTTGTGTTTTCGTGCTGTTTCATTAATCTGAATTCCTTTTCTTTTTCCTTTTATCAAAAGGTCTTTATAGAGTATAACATACGTATTTTTAAACACAATATCACATATTGGATGTAACCGTTTTCGAAATGAAAAAATTTTCCCGATACATTGTACCGGTTTAAAAATATTGCTTGGATTGCAGTTTTTAATGTGTTATGTTGGTTATGGAATATAGGAGTATTAAATGTATGGAAACATGGGAACAACGATTAATTGACGAAATGTATTCCATAATTGACCAGCTGTCAGTGTGCCTGTCGCGGCAAGATCCCCGGCTGCAGGGCAAACTGGACAATTTGATCATCTTGTGCGAGCTGGCTTCCTACCTTTCTAAGAGATCCCGGAATGAGGAAAAGATGGAAATCAGTTCTGAACTTGAATCAACAATCAAAAAGGTCGTGGAGTTATGGGAAGAGCAGCATGATTCCGGGTTTCACGAGCGTGAGAATATAGTTTTAGATGAATTCGTCATGCATTAAAAAGGAGTGCCTCGTGCACTCTTTTTCTTTGCATGGATAAACAGACGGCTGTCTGTTGTGGGGTAAACATGCTGGTTCAGTATAACATTTCCTGATCGGATTTGTCTAAACTTATTCCCGGGGGATTTTTGGGATGGATCGTTTGGGGAACGCTCAAAAGGGTCAGCTTCGCGATTTCCTGCAGCGTATGGGCGAGAAAATGCTTCGTGTCGGGACTCAGGCTGCTGGCGGTCTCGATCATCTTCGGCAGGCTGCGGGGCAGGTTTTTCCTGAATTCGGCTGAGGTTTTTGACTGGTCGGCTGAAAGGATCGTATACAGGGTGTCAAGAAAACGTTCCCGTTCCTGCACGGATATGTGTTCGAGCCATGAGCGGACGGTCGTGCTGACGTAGGCTGCGCCGGTCGTCAGATGGGAGAGGTGGATGAAGCGGGTGCCTTCCACGAGCCATGAATACGGGTCATGCTGCCATACGCTGAACCGCGAGCTTTTGATGACATCATAATTTTCCTGATATTCGAGGATCATGCCGATGACACACGACTGCGGGACGGTTTTGCGGATCTTGGGGGCAGTCTTCAAAAAAGGCTCGCTTAAAAAGATTTCCTGGGGAAATCCTGGTCCGTCATGCGAATAGACGGCCTGGATCCGTCCGGCTTGTGCGGGGGCGATGTGCATGGCGGCATAGACGGCTAGATTGCCGCCTTTGGAGTGACCGCCCACGATCACGTTTCCTTTCAGATCGGGCAGCACGCTGCAAAGATAACGGGCAGCTTCCTGCTGGCTTGGTACCGGATAGGTAAAGGCCATGTTGAAATCTTCTTTCCATCCGACGATGGTGGCGTCGGTTCCGCGGAACGCCACATAGGCGAGGGTGTCGCTGAGCTGAAAGCATACGGCGGAAAACTGCTTGGCTTCGGTTTCGTCCATATCCTGCACATAATGGAAGACTTTCATGTTCCGATAGCGCGGGCTGGCACAAAGAGCAGTAAAGAGTTCTTTGGAAAGCGGGGTGGAATAGACGTTGTGAAACATGGTGTCAAAATGTTCGGCGCAGAACATGTCCTTGAAGCAGACTTTCTGCGCGGAGGTGATGGGCAGGCGGACATAGGACATACAGGAAAGGATGAGGCTGTCGATCTCGTTGAAGCCAAGCTGGTCGAATGATTCGAGATGGGTTTGTGCATACTGCACGATTGTGTTTTCTGTCATAAGAGTATTATACAAAAAAAAGAAGAAGCAGTGCACTTCTTACAATTTGAGGATGGGTGTGTCGCCTAAAGCGCTGACGGCCTGGGCATAGCTTTCGATCGCGATATTCTGCTCGATGGAGTGCTGAAGGCAGAACATGAGCAGCCTGGTATCATAGGCCTGCAGGTCCTGATGGCATTCGACGGCCGGATATTCTTCCAGGGCATGGAGAATGGCACTTTTCTGTTCGATCCGAACTGGCTTTGAGAGGCCGACGATGAGCACATTTTCCTCGGTTACGGCTTTGAGCCCGTTGACAAGCGACACGTAAGGGTGCTTTGCCATTTTTACAAGAGTTGTCTTGGGCTGCGGAGAGAGGGCGAGCGTGAGCTGCAGGTCGCTCAGACAGCTGACAACGATCTGCGAACAGTCGGGGTCCTGGACAAAAAGACGGATATCGGTTTTCAGATTGTCGAGCGAATTTGTTTCATTTTGGTGAAGATCAAAAATCAGGGCGGAATAATGCATGTTCTGTTCCATTCTCTTTTCTCCTTCTTTATTTCAGATCGGCAGGTACGGTGATCTTGATGTTGGCTTCGTCGCCTGTCACGACGCGGACCGGGACATCCGAGTACCATTCGACGAGCTGGGCATCGTCGGTTGCCTGGCGCCTGTCGAGCGCAGCCTGTTCGTGGCACGACCGGATGAGGCTTGTTTTGAAGCACTGGGGAGTCTGGGCGCGAAAGACATCATCGCGTCTTGGGGTGCGGACGACATAGCCGTTTTCGACCAGTTTTACCGTATCGATGCTCGGGATCATGAGCAGGCAGGCATCTTCATGCTGCAGGGCGTCTTTCAGATCGGCAAGGCTTTCTTTTTTTAAATAAGGGCGGGCCGCATCGTGAATGAATACATAGCTGTTTCTGACTTCTTTCAGACCGTTTGCGACAGAGTCCTGTCTTGTTTCTCCGCCGGTCGCAAAACGGATGCGCGCATCGGGCGTGATGAGCTGTTTCATGGCATCGATCTCGTGTTCTGCGCAGACAATCACGACTTCCCGGCAGTCCGGATCATTTAAAAAAAGGTCCAGGCTCGTTTCGAGTACGGTTTTTCCTGAATCCAGTTTATAAAATACTTTGTTGTAGGAAAGGTGCGTGCGGCTTCCTTTGCCGGCCGCAAGCAGGATGGTACTGTAATTCATGGCCAAATTATACCACGTGTCTGGACAGAATGAAAAGAAGCTACTACAATCTGTTTTATGGATATTTTATATAGAGAAATGGTGCAGGAGGATGTGCCTTATATTAAAAAGCTGTACGAAGATTCTTTTCCGGCTTCGGAGAAGAAGCCGTTTGAATGGATGATGGATAGCGAGGAGCGCATGCTGGTTGTCATGGCGGATCAGAAAGTGTGCGGGCTTCTTTTTACGCTCGAGGATGAAACGGGGATCCTGATCGACTATTTTGCGATCGATGGCAGATTCCGGCAGAACGGGGTGGGGTCGCGTGTGCTTGGCCTGTATCTTGAGCAGGCCGGAAAGCCGGTCATTCTGGAGATCGAGGATCCGGGATCGGCTTCCAATGAGCAGGAGCGTAAACTGCGTCTGCGCAGGAAGGACTTTTATTTGCGCGGCGGCTTGAAACTGCAGGATTATCGTGTCGATTTGTTCGGGGTTCGTATGGAAATGCTTGCAACGATCGATCAGTTCACGTATAATGCATATGTCGCTCTTTTGAAGAACTGTCTCTTTGAAGGAGTGGAAAATCACGTTTCCAAAGTGTGAAATAAAAAATTTAAAAAAATTAAAATTTCCGCTTGCAATGATATGGATTCGGTGATAGTATAAATGAGCACTTGATGTTGTGCACATGCGCCCATAGCTCAATTGGACAGAGCGTTTGACTACGGATCAAAAGGTTGCGGGTTCGACTCCTACTGGGCGCGCCATTTTATTTATTTTAAAAATTAATATTTATTGTCGGGACGTAGCACAGCTTGGTAGTGCACTTGATTTGGGATCAAGGGGTCGCAGGTTCAAATCCTGTCGTCCCGACCACTCTTCGGCTGGATAGCTTAGTTGGCTAGAGCATCCGGTTCATACCCGGAAGGTCGTGAGTTCGAGTCTCACTCCAGCCACCAACTGTTTTTGGACCCTTAGCTCAGTTGGTCAGAGCATCCGGCTCATAACCGGCGGGTCGTAGGTTCGAGTCCTACAGGGTCCACCAATTTATAAACTTATCCCATATTTATTTATGGAGAAGTACCCAAGTGGCTGAAGGGTCCGGTCTTGAAAACCGGTAGGTCGTGTGAGCGGCGCCTGGGTTCGAATCCCAGCTTCTCCGCCATTTATAACAATTTAATACTTTATTCACATCGCGGGGTAGAGCAGTCTGGTAGCTCGTCGGGCTCATAACCCGGAGGCCGTTGGTTCAAATCCTTCCCCCGCAACCATTGTGGTCTCATAGCTCAGTTGGTAGAGCAAAGGACTGAAAATCCTTGTGTCGTTGGTTCGATTCCGACTGAGACCACCACTTACAAATTCAGTCTTCGAAAGAAGACTTTTTTTTGCTTTTCTGGATATTGAACGCTTTTATCTTTTGAAATCCCAGAAATATTATGAATAAAATGCAAAGTTCGTGTTAATTCGGACGGATATCTCCGGCAGAAAATGGATAAGCGGGAAAAAGAACCGCGGGTATTCAGTCTCTAGTTCATTGAGTATATTGATGCTATGAACTGGAGGTTTTTTCATGAGCGAATCAAAACAGAATTCGAATACCTATTCTTCTTTTGCTGAAGTCTGTCTTCCGTAAGCACGAAATAGAACGCCGTATAGTAAAGAGCTCTTGCTTGCGAGAGGCTTTAGGCAACAGATCTCCTTTGCTGCGCGATTCGATTTTCTGCCTGCGTCTTTTCTGCCAGGAATTATTCCGGTACACTAAAAGAAAGAACAGGTAAATTAAGGAAAGAGAGGGTCGGAGATGAGAGTTGCACCTTACACACTATATGAACGCCTGCTTCCGTTTCTGGATCAAAAAAACGATTCCAATCGGGCCATTGCGCAGCATGTTTTAAGACATATGCAGGAGATCCCATCGTGTTCGGTTTTTGAACTGGCCGAGCGAAGCAATGTATCCGCTTCGTCGGTATCCCGTTTTGTTCAGAAGATCGGTTTTGAAGATTATATTTCTTTTCGGGATTATGTTGCTGAAGAAATTGCCCGGAATTCAAGGTATGGTCTTTCGCATCCCGAGGAAAATATTCCTTTCGCACCTCCTTATACCGGGGATTCGATCGAAAAGTTTCTCCATACCATTCCGAAAGCTCTTGCGGAATCGTTTTCTCCTGAAGCATGTCAGCAGATCGAAACCTTGTGCCGCAGGATGAAAGAAAAGGAAAATGTATATTTTCTAGGTTATCGCAGCATGGATGTGATCATTGATCATATCAAAAATGAGCTTCTTCCTCATGGACTGGTCATAACGAGGATCCGTAATCTGGAAGAAATCCAGACGCCGAAAAACACGAACCTGATCGTTTTGTTTTCCATGCACGGATATTACTTTTCAAGAGATATATCTGAACAAAAAGTGCGGCTTGCACGATGTGCGGATACGGTTTTTGTGGTATCTCAAACGAGTCAATCCGGCGGATTTCCGATGATACGGCTGAAAAAATGTGCCACATCCTGGGCCGATTCGATCGTATGGATCCTTCTCGCGGAACAAATTGTATATGCCTATAAATATTTGATCAAATAATGAATTTCAACTTTTGAAATTTTCGTGATTTTTCTTTCTCTGTTTATATAATGAAATTGTGAAAGCGCTAACACAGAAAAACAAAAAGAAAGAGGAACAAAATCATGAATGGACGATTTATGAAACTTTTGGCAGGAGCGAGTCTGATTTTCTCGCTCAGCGCCTGCACAAACGCTCCGGAAACTTCGCAAGAAGTGGGAACATCTGAAACCGAAGATCTTGTTCGCACTACCCAGTATGGCCAGGTCAAAGGAACCGAAGAAAACGGGGTGGAAGTGTATTACGGAATTCCATACGGAAAAGAACCGGTCGACGATCTGCGCTGGGAAGCACCTCAGGACCCTGAGGCCTGGGATGATATAAAAGATGTCACCCATAAAGAAGAGGTGGCTCTGCAGGCAGCTTCTACAACAAACGAAGAAGGGGAAACGGTCGTGGAAGCGACAGGATCGACCGATTGCCTGAATCTGGATGTGTATACAACAGCTGAAGCAAAAGATAAACCAGTGCTTGTCTATATCCATGGCGGAAATAATCAGACCGGAAGTTCGTTTGAAATTCCAGGGTATGATATGGTTGAAAAGGATGATCTCGTATATGTATCGGTAAATTATCGATTAGGGCTGCTTGGATTCAACAATCTGCCCGCATTGCTGGATGATGAAAACAAGACCGGCAACTTTGCGATGCTTGATCTGGCCAAAGCGCTTGAATGGGTAAAACACAATATCGAACAGTTTGGCGGAGATCCGGATAATGTGACAGTTTCCGGCTTCAGTGCAGGAGGACGAGATGTAATGGCCATGCTGATCTCGCCAACGTTTGAAGGGCTGTTTGATAAAGCGATAGCGTTCTCGGGCGGGATGACGATCGCAGACGAAGACGCTTCGATCAAAAAGATCGCTGAAACGATTGCGCCTCTTGCTGTAGAAGACAAGAAAGCAGACAACGAAGAAGAAGCGGCCGAATGGCTGATGAGCGACAACAAAGAAGTGCGCGATTATTTGTATTCGATCGATTCGGATCGTCTGGTGAAGCTGTTTCCGAATGCAGGGATCCGGATGGCGAAGTTCCCTCATCTTTACAACGACGGGATCGTGATCCCGAAAGAAGGATTTGACAGCGATTATGTAAATGATGTGCCTGTCATGATGGTTACCGGATCGGAAGAATTCACGATGTTTGGCGGATTTGATCCATCGATCGAAAAAATGAAAGATCCGGATGCAGCTAGAAAATTTATTGCGCAGTACGGAGGTGATTTCTATCGTATTTTCAATACCCAGCTTTCTGCAGAAAAGATGAGCGATACATATAAATCAAATATTTATCTGTGCCAGATCAATTACGGAGACCGGAATTCTGATCATCCGATCGATGGGCTCGGCTCTTTCCATGGTATTTTCGTGCCGGCTATTTCACCAACTCAGAACAACTATTCCGAAAGTTATGATTTCACGGAAGCCGGTTATGTCGATATGTCAAAGGATCTTAATGAGTATCTGGCAAGCTTTGTAAAGGATGGGACCCCGGTTTCCAGCTCAGCCGGCACAGACTGGACGCCATGGACCGTAAAGGATCCAAAAACACTGGTGTTAGATGCCAAAGGCGAAAAAGGCGAAGCCAGGATGGAAGATGTATCGACGACCAACGAAGCGATCATTGAAGCGATCGAAGACGATCGGCTCGATGATACGGATAAGAAAGCGATCATTTCTACGATCATGAACGGACGCTGGTTCTCAAACGATCTCGATCAGCATTTCAACACTCCAGGGTTATGGTAGATGTCGTATGAAAGGTGCCGAAAGGCATCTTTTTCGGTATAATACGAAACAGGGGGACAATATATGAATATACTCTTGATCACAGGCTTGCTGTGGGGGTGTTCTGCTCTGATCTTCGGACTGGTCATGTGGCGAAGGCCGCGGACGCTGTGGAGCGGGTTCACTTTTTTCTGGCTGCTTGTCTTTACTGCCATATTTATGATCTCGATCGTTTTTACGTATTCCGGCTGGATCAGTGTCCACCCTTTTTTGTTTATGATCCTGGGCATCCTGGCCATTCTCGCTCTGTTCGGACTGCTCCTGTTTCCGTTTCTTGTGATCCTGACCTTCTTTGTTGAAGGGATCCAGGTCATAGTGAAAGAAGGAGCGAGCTGGACCAACTTTCTGTCGCTCGCGTTTGCTCTCGGACTGATCGTCTATATGATCGGTTTTCCGTTGCTGGCAGGCGGTTCGGCCAGCTCGGCCGCTCTGGCCCTTTATGCCGTTGTCGGGCTGGCCGTCCTGTATATGCTGTGTGTATTGACTGTTTTCTGCTTCTCGGCCCTGCTCAATCTGATCCATGTGCGAAAGCGCCATGACCTCGATTATATCGTGGTGCTTGGTTCGGGCATCATGCAGGATCGTATCACGCTGCTGCTTGCCGCCCGGATCAATAAAGGGATCGAACTGCTGAAAGCCAATCCATGCGCCACCCTGATCCTTTCCGGAGGACAGGGGAGCGGAGAATCTATTCCGGAAGGCGAAGCTATGTATGAATACTGCCTGCAGCAAGGCGTCGATGCGCTGCGCATGAAAAAAGAAACGGCATCGAAAAACACAGAACAGAATTTACTGTATTCCTATGATCTGATCAAGGATCCGGATGCGAAGATCGCGCTCGTAACGACACGTTATCACGTTTTCCGTGCGCTTGTCCTGGCGCGCAGGCTTGGCATACGCTGTATCGGGTACGGCTCCAGAACAAAATGGTATTTTACGCTCAACGCTCTGCTGAGAGAGTTTGCCGGCTACCTTTCGCTGACATGGCGCTTCCATCTGCGCGTGCTCGCCGTACTGGAAATACCAAATCTTCTTATTCTTCTTGTGATGTGGACGTTTCAGTGACATCCTCCCCCACCTATAGAGGTGGGAGTCTTCTTGCCTATAGTTGATAAATGATAAAAAACTGAGGCTCCAGCGGCTGCTATATGATACCTCAGTTTTTTTGCGCTAATTTTTATCGATCCAGTGATAAATTATATCCGGGCTCAGTGCCATGATCACAAAGTAAGCTCCCATGCTGCATAATCCGATCGTACGGAACATATCCAGAGGATCGTTATTCAGCTTTATGATCGCAAGGATCACGGCAAGCGGAATAAGGACCGCGATAAACATGGAAAGCGGGGCCGTTTCTTTTTTGTAGAAGCAGAACAGGATTCCGGACGAAAGGCCCAGACCGATAAAGATCAGCAGAATGTACATGTTGATCTGAAAGCTTTCTGAAGAAAATTCGACCCCTGTCAGCCTGGATACGATCGCGTAGAGAATGATCGCAAGTAATGTGCCGATCGCGCCCAGAAGAAGACAGAATATGTATTTTTCGTACACGATCCGTTTTCTTCGTACGGGTAGGCTCATGGCCCACGGCCACCATCCCGAAGACTGGTCGTTCATGATCGTTGCCACCCCCTGATAACTTAGAAGAAGGGCCACGAAGTAGAGCAGCATATCCGGGATCCTGATATATACGGCAATAGCGCATCCGCATAAACCGATCGCAAGCAGGACAGGCCAGTTTGAAACGACGATCTGGAAATCCTTTTTCAGCAAACCTTTCATTTTGATCCTCCTTTCGAATAGAGACGCATCACATCTTCGAGCCGGAGCGGGTCGTATGGATAGTGCGCTTCCTCTTTTTTGATGAGCACATCGATCTGGTACGGCATTTCGATCCAGCGGATGATCTGCTTCGGATCGATCGTTTTGAACTGATCTTTTGTCACGCGCATGAGCACATAGCTTTCGAGCAGTTCGTCCTTTGACTCCATGAACATTTTCTTTCCGTCATGAATATACATAATATAGTCGGCAACCTTTTCCAGATCGCTCGTGATATGCGTGCTGAACAGGACCGTGTGGTCTTCTTCCTGAATAAAATCGAGCAGCAGATCAAGGATCTCATCGCGGACGACCGGATCCAGTCCGGATGTGGCTTCGTCCAGGATCAGCAGACGCGCATGATGGGAAAAGGCGGCACAGAAACAGAATTTCACCTTCATTCCTTTGGAAAATGTTTTCAGCTTTTTGCGCATCGGAATGCTGAAACGGGCACACATGGAAGCAAACGTATCGTGATCCCAGTTTGTGTATATATCTTTCAGATCGCTTTCGATTTGTACCGGCGTCAGGATCCCCGGGTAAGGACAGGCGTCCGGAATAAAGCTCAGCGTGTCAAGATCAAGGGATGGAGGATCCATTGTTCCTGAATCGGCTTTGGCAAGCTGCAGGATGCAGCGCAGCAGCGTGCTTTTTCCTGCTCCGTTTTCCCCGATCAGCCGACGATCGAGCCTTCGGGAATCTGAAAGGAAATGTCCTCGAGCGTGAACGAATCATATCGTTTCGACAGATTCGCGACAGATAGTTCGTAAATCATCATAACTCTCCTTCATATAAAATATCGATCAGTTCCTTGAGCGTATCCTTTTCGATCCCGGCTTCTCTGGCCAGCGTGCAGGCCTGATTCAGCGTATCCTCGATGCGGCGCAGATTTTCCTCCCGGATCAGTTCGGTGTTGAGCCGTGCGACACACGATCCGCGGCCGACGACAGTTTCGATCAGTCCGGCTGCGCTTAGGTTTTCATAAGCCTTTTTGACTGTGATCAGCGATACATGCAGTTTTTTTGCGAGCATACGCATGCTCGGGATCGCCTCGCCCGGCTTGAGCCGGCCGCTTAAGATCATATCCCGGAACTGGGTTTCGATTTGTTCATAGATCGGCTTCTCCGATCTTGATGAAACGATTATATCCATTCGACGTCTCCTTGTTTATAATGTGTATATACAATATATACAATAAATACATTCGGATTGTTTGTCAACTGCCAGAAAAGAAAAAACGATCTGTGGATACAAATCGTTTTCTTTTTTGGTAAGGATCTATGGGCACGTCGATGCCCGGACGATCAGCTTTCCGTTATATATCGTTTTGAACGGATAATCGTGATTGTTGAGCGCCTGCATGATGGCCATCATCCCGGAACGGCACATGAATTCGACCCGGTTGTCGAAACTGGTCAGTTCGGGCGAACAGGCCTGGGCAAGCACCGAATCATTGAACCCTGTGACCTGCACGTCTTCGGGCACTTTGAGTCCGTGGCGGGCACACGATTTCAAGGCGGCCACCGCAATTTCGTCGTCTACCGCAATGAGTGCGTCGCACGGTTGCGTGCCGGCAAGAAGATCCTCGATCACGTTGAGCATTTCGTCGAAAGACTCAGAAACCTGCTGCTCGCGAAACGGTATATCATGCTGCATGCAGGCCTGAAGGCATCCCTGGCGCTTCTTTTTTGTCGAATGCGAATCCTGCCGGAAAAGAAATACGGGTGCCCGCGCCCCTTTTTCGAGCACATGACTGGCGAGCTTATGCTGGGCATCGCGGTCGTCGTGCAGGATGCAGAAAACGTTATCTGCTTCCAGGTAACCGTTAAGCAGGCATACCGGGATCCGGCGGGCGGCCCGGACGATGTACTCGTTTTTCTTCGGATCCTCGCTGATAAAATGGGATCCGATCAAAATGAGCGCGTCCACATTGCGCTCAAGCAGCATCTGAAGGTCTTTTTCCTGGCTTTCGCCATTATAGCCCGTACAACTTACGATTGCCGCAAACTTCTCCTTTTTAAGCAGCGGCTCGAGAAAATGGATGCATTGCGCCTGATACAGATCGCCTGCGTCCGAGCACAGTATGCCGATCGTGAACATGGTCGAGTTGGCCATGCCTCGGGCAAACGCGTTGGGGGAATAATTGTTCTGCTCGATCACTTTCATGACTTTGGCCCGGGTTTTTTCGGAAACATAACCGGAATTGTTGATGACGCGCGACACGGTGGCGATGCTGACACCGGACTGGCGGGAAATATCATAAATATTCATTGTGGCACTCTCCTTAGTCTTATGATACCTCACCGCAAACTGATTTCTACTCATTTATACGTTTTTTATCGGTAACCGGATAACTGCCGTATCCGGGATCATGTAATATGTCTTAATTCAATGTGTTCACTGTTTCTCCTCCTGTGATGCGGGTATGGAAGCTGGCCGGATCGAGGTGTCCGCGGCTGCTTCGTTTTTGAATATGGTGTAACGGCTTACACAACATAACAATCCCTGAAAACAGGTTAGGAGAACAAGATGAAGTATATTCGAAAAATTGCTCTGGCATTTGCTTTATTGTGCTTTGCGGTCAGCTTAAGCGGATGCTCTGTTACGGATGGAAAACGAATTATCCGGATCGACAGATGGTATCCATCCAGCCAGACCTGCTCTGTATGCGGGAATGGGAGTGCCCTCGATGCAAAAGTCATCATGACAGGGATGTGAATGCCGCAATCAATATAAGAGCGGAAGGCATGCGGATCGTATTGGCATAGCCTATGAATAAAAGAACCGTGAGACACACGGGGATAGCTCGCTTAGGCTTGACGAGATATTGTCATCGAACGAGAACCGACTGTTCGCTTTTTAAGCAAAAGGAAGCCCCCACCTCTTCAGGTGAGGGAGGATGTCACCAAGGCCGTACCGGCGCTGCTGCTGATCATTGTCGTGATCGGAGGCATTATTGCGGGCGTATTTACCGCAACCGAAGGACCGGCTGTGGCGGTTGTCTACTCTCTGATCCTTTCGTTCATCTATAAGACGATCCGTGTAAAAGATCTGCCGCAGATCTTTGTCGAAAGCGCGGAAATGACAGGAATCATCATTTTCCTGATCGGGGTATCCTCGATCATGTCCTGGGTCATGGCGTTTACAGGCATCCCGCAGTTGGTCAGCGGAGCACTCCTTTCGATCACCGACAACCGGTATGTTCTGTTCCTGCTGATCAATGTCATCCTGCTTATTGTAGGCACATTCATGGATATGACACCAGCTATCCTGATCTTTACGCCGATCTTTATGCCAGTGTGCCTGGAACTGGGAATGAATATGATCCATTTCGGGATCATGATGATCTACAACTTGTGTATCGGAACGATCACTCCGCCGGTCGGAACGACCTTGTTTGTCGGGGTCAAGGTGGGCAAGGTAACGATCGAATCTGTGTTCCGCTACCTCCTGCCGTTCTTCGGCGTGATCATCATCGTGCTGATGTTCGTTACATACATTCCGCAGCTGTCCCTGTTCCTGCCAGGACTTATGGGACTCGTATAATAACAGGGAGGAAAAAATATGAAACAGTTTATGGGACCAGATTTTCTTCTGGATAATGAAACGGCAAAGTATTTATTTCATGATGTGGCCGATCAGATGCCGATCCTGGACTATCACTGCCATCTTTCGCCAAAGGAAATTGCCGAGAACCGTCAGTTTGACAACATTACTCAGATCTGGCTGGGCGGCGACCATTATAAATGGCGTCTGATGCGTTCGCACGGCGTCGACGAATATTATATTACCGGGGATGCGCCGGACCGCGAGAAATTTCAGAAGTTTGCCGAAACGCTGGAGAGCGCGATCGGCAATCCGATGGTGCACTGGTCGCATCTGGAACTGAAAAAGTATTTCGGATAGAGGCTGCTGAAAAAATTAGAGTAATTTAGCACATAAGCTGAATTACTCTTTTT
>Michael_p2__coassemble_1176_pt1 | contig 37719 bp, 34 predicted proteins | sample Michael_p2__metabat2_high_PE_032 | metagenome-assembled genome bin Michael_p2 | reverse complement strand
GCAGGAACGATCCTGCCGTTTTCGATCTTCGACAAGTAGGACACCGCGCAAAGGCCGTGCGCTACACTTTCCTGCGACCAACCTTTCGCCTCCCGTGCCTGCCGCAGCAGGATCGGAAGGTACGGACTGTCATATTATTTCTGTTTGTATTTCTTTCATTCAAGATCCCCCTGATAGTCCTATCTTACCAAAAAAGACCGCAGCACCCGCGGTCAATTTTCAAAACCTATTCGTATGTGGAAAAAGACAGCTTTTCCACCACCGGCCGGATCGATTCGAACGGGCTCGCCGAACTCAGGATCATCCCTGCTCTTTGCGGACTGATCGGACACAGAAAGACCGTCTCTCCGTCCTGTTCGCACCATTCATAGGAAAACGGCTCGCTCTCCTTCCGGAACGAATAGTCTTCGCGCAGCCGGTCCAGAAAATCCTCATAGCCCTCTCCGCTCACGATCACGCCCTCCAGTTCATCCCTGCCTTCATACGATATGCGCAGCAGATTATCAACGTAGCGCATATCATGACCATCCGTCGTATCGAGCGTGATCCGGATCCGGTCATTACGATCCGTTTCCAGATACAGGCTCTTTGATGTCGTGCACCCGCAAAGAACGATCACAAGCACCGCCAGCAAAGCCGCTTTGACCCCTCTTCCTATCCTTTTCACGCTCATCTTTTTCTTCTCCTGATCAGCATCCCGATCCCCAGCGCCGCACACACGCCAGCCATCATATACCCTGCGGCATGGCTCGCGATCCCGGTCGGAACAGAAGGAATGCTTTTGATCTTCTCATTTTCATACGTCATTTCGATCGTGCCGCCATTCGGAACGATATCGTGATCGTTGACCCGTATTTCTCCATCCTGTTCCTCCACCTTGATGATCTCATCGCTCAGTCCGTAGCCTGCCGGCGCCTTCGTTTCCCGGACATACATCACATCATGTGCGATCAGAAAAGAAGCCGTCCCTTCGCCCTGATCTGCCCGCACGCTTTCGATCTTTTTCGTGCACGCTTCATCCTCGAAGCTCGTAAATTCAAAATCCCTGTCCGTGATCGGCTTTTTCGTTTCCCGGTCCGTCTTGATCACCTTCAGTTCGGCAAGATCGGTCTGCTTCGGCTCGATCGTAAGCGAAAGCACCATTTCCCCGCTCGCCTCGTCATATACCGGCAGGGCAGCGATAAACGGCATCACCCCTCTTTTTTCGCTCCAGCAAAGATACGCCCCCGGCTCGAGATCCTCAAAACGAGCCACATGCTCTTTATCCGTCCCTTTCGTCACGATGCGCTCTTCATACGCTGCCAAATTTGCCACGACCTCTTTTCGAAGAGCACCAGCCATCTGGTCGAGCGCATGCGCCGTATCGATCCCGTTCAGATCATATCCGCTCCATTGCTCATGCATCACGAAACGGCCCTCTTCATAAACAGCGATCGGCAGCAGCGAAACACGCTGTTCCTGCTCGAACACGACCTGAAGCACCCCCTTCTTTTCCTGGGCAGCTGCCGGCATGCACAAGCCAAGCAGCGCCAGGAACGCAAATACACAAAGTACTATTTTTTTCCGCATTTCCTTTTTCCTTTCCAAATACTCATTCCAAAAAGAAGCACGCCAAACGGCAGGCCGCTCATGACCATATGCCGCACAGACGGCATTCTTTGAACTTCCTTTTGTTCCTGCGGCGCACCGCACCGCACAGCATCCACCACCAGGCGGTGCGAATTGATGCCGTACGGCGTGCACGTGATCAGTGTCAGCATATCCTTCCGGGCAACCGCCTCAAGCGCCTGCGCCTGCTGCGGAAGCATGGTCCTGACCTCGCTCACCTCGTACCACAGCTCGCCGTCCGATCCGTCAAGCATGATGCGATCTCCCTTTTTCAGCTCGTCCAGTCTTGTAAAAAAGCCATGTCCCGCCAGGCCCCGGTGCCCGGTCAGGATCGTACGCGTCCCGTCTCCTCCATAAGGAACATGGGATTCAGGCCAGTGTCCGATCCCTTTACCAAGAACTTCCTCGCCGCAGCCCGCGTACACCGGCAGATCCAGACCGATGACAGGGATCGAGATCCGTGCCATGATCCCTGCCGCCTCGATCTGTTCATAGACCGATCTGTCAAACGTTTCGTTGTACCGCTTCCTCAATTCTTTCTGTTCGTCCTGTGCCGGCACGGACCGGGCCGCAAACGTCGACAGCGTGTTTTTCATCAGCACTCCATTGACGGTCTGACAAACAAGCGGATAAAACGCGCAAAGCAGGCCGAAACAGAGCAGCAGCTTATTTTTCATCTTTCTTCTTTTTCAGCGCATACAGCGTGGCAGCCGAACCGATCCCGACCAGCAGGATCGCTGAATTCGAGCCGGTCCGCGGCAGCAGCATCCCTTTTTTATTCACCACTTCGAGCTGTACCGAGCCATTCGCCGCATCCGTACCTAACGCAGCCGTCTGATTCCATCCTTCCCGGAAAGACGCTTTGGCAGCAAGCTGCTGCAGGATGCGCTCTGTCGCCCCTTCCCCGGCCGCATAGGAATCCCGCTCCTGCGTAAACGTCGGGATCAGCTCGATCCGGATCGGATCGAGCAGCGGACGATAGCCCTGCGGCGCCTTCGTTTCCTTTAGAAAGTACGTTCCCTGATCGAGCCCGCTGATCACGAACCGCCCCTTGTCGTCCGAAACGATTTCCTCGCTGCCATCTTTCGAGACCGTATATCCGTTTTCGGCCTTTTTCATTTTCACCTCATCCGTACATCGTTCGTCGCGGTACAGGCGAAACCGTGCGTCCTGCAGCTTCGCGGCATCCTCATTGACCTTGGAGCCGTCGATCTTGTACGTGAAACATACGACCGTGTCCCACGGCGTCTGTCCCATGTCCCCTTTGCCGTCGGTATCCGGATTGTTCGAATACTGCAAACGTACGCTGTTCTCGAATCCCGGACGCCCCGTGTCCTGGCAGGCGTCTTCTGTCAGCCACCCGTCATAGCGGATGGTCATCTTCTGATCACGTTCGCTGCCGAACTGCGCCTCGACAACCGCTTTCAGGTCCTCGATTTCGAGCTCGAACGTATTCCCGTTGACATCATGCCGGATCTCATATTCCTCCTTTGCCAGCGTAATGGCTGTTTTTTCTCCCTTGATCTGAATGGAAAGCGAATCGGGATCCCAGGCGATCCGCGGATCCATCCGGTCCTCGAACACCATCTTGTACGTGTCATAGCCGTCCATGGCCGGTACGAACGTTTCGTATTTAAAAGGGATCGTCTGTCCGATCTCGAAATCGGCTATATCGTTCCAGCCGACATCCTGATCATCCTCTTCGATCTTCTTGATGAGCTGCGGATGATCCGACTTGATGTAGACCACCATATTTTCATTGGCCGTCCCGCTCATACATAACGAAGCGGCGCCGTGCGTTCCATGCGCGCTCTGCTCGTCGAGCAGATAGTAGCCATGCTCAAGCCCTTCGATGACATACTGATTGTTTTCATCGGTATGATCCACTTCATGGATCACGCCGCTCTGACCGCTGCGCACGATCTCATCGCGCAGATCCTCCACAAAATAGCGCATCTGCGCCTCGTCAAGCGTGTTCAGATAATCAATGACCTCGTATTCGCTGACCGTCTTTTTCTCTTTCTTCAGCGCAGCCCCCGCAACGTTCTGCAGAGCGTTCTTATACGGTTCGTTCCATTCGTAATGCACAGAAGCCTGATCGGGCGACGTGACGACATGAAAGAGCTTGTAAAGCATGAACCGCTTTCCGCTCAGAGGCTGCCCTTCGTTGCCGGCGATCGTGATCGAAACATGATCTTGTGCCAGCACCGAAACGGGCGAAACGAGCAGGCTTGTCAGCGCGATTGCAGCGCACGCCATCATTTTTGATAGTTTTTTCAGTGATTTCGTTTCCATTGTTTATTTTCCTTTTCTTTTATACAGTGCGTACAATGCGCTCAGGCAGCCGGCTCCGGTAAGCCAGAGCGCGCCGGCGCTTCCGGTCCGCGGCAGCTGGACGCCCGTGTAATTGATCAGATCGAGCACGATCGTTTTTTCGCCATCCGCTTCCTCGATCCGCAGCGCTTCATGGTCCTCTTTTCCGTTCAGCGACGCCTGCAGCCCTCCCTGGGCCGGGACTGACTCGAAATAGAGCGTATACGTTTCGTCTTTTGGAAGCCGATACCCTGCCGGCGCTTTCGTTTCCCGGATCCAGTATTTCGTTTTTGGTTCCAGGGCCTTGAATCCGGCCAGGCCGTGCTCATCGGTTTCGACGGTTTCGATCGCTTCTTCCAGCTGTTCGTCCGCATAGACCGTGAACTGCGCTCCCCTGAGCACATTTCCTTTTTCGTTTTTCTTTACGATCCGGACCTTGACCGGTTTTTCCTTATTGAAGACGGTCATCACATGATCTTTCAGAGCGATCGACGGATGACTGGTCAGAAGACGGATCCCCTGATCGCCCGCTTCAAAGCGGATCGGCTCTTCGAGCAGCTCGTATCCGGATGGCGCCGACTGTTCCTTGAGCGTGTGGATCCCTTTTTCCAGATGGGTCCAGCGGATCATTCCGTTCTCATCGGTCGTGACTTCTTTTTCCGCTCCGGAAGGAGACGTATGAAGAAAAACCACATTGGAGATCGGAATATCGGTTTGGCGCTGCAGCTTTTTGAGCGACAGGGAAATATTCGTATTCGGCACCGAAACGCTCTTAAACACCGAAAGGATCTCCTGCTGTCCGGTTCCGGGCGAAATCGTCTGCGTATGTACAGCCGGATCGGCATAATAGCCTGCCGGCGCTTTCGTTTCCTGGATCGTGACCGTGCCGATCGGGATCACCGCCTGTCCGTGTCTGTTTTTGTAAAACGCATCGCCCGACACCTTATGGGCTTCATCAAGAAGCACATTTCCTTCCTTGTCGCTTTTGAGCACCCATGTGCGTTGCGGCGCTTCCTGCGCGCTGGCATAATATTTCACCGTAAACTCTGCATCTGCCAGCCCTTCCCTGGTATTCTTGTCGAATTTCTGAACAAGGATCGTGACAGGATTGGCCTGCGGAACGTCCGAGCACGTCAGTACGGACAGCGCATCCGCATTGACCTGCAGAGGATAAATGGTCTGATCGAGCGCGTATCCCTGCGGCGCTTTGATTTCCTTCACATAGTATGTCTGCAGGTCAAGACCGGAAATAATATTGGAGCTCAAATCGGAGCGGATCGTAAACGTGCCGATCTGGTTCCCGGCTTGCGGATCCGAATACAGGCCGTACTGCGCTCCGGCCAGGGAATAATTCGGGTTGTCTGCGCTGATGGCCGGATCAGCAGACACCTTGCGGATCTGCGCCTGTCCTTTCGGCGCGTACATGCCAAAGACGAGCGGCTGCAGCGCTGTCTGGGTGCCCGCCCAGTTGATCCCGCTTCCGGAGACATTGACCATATACGCCTCATAGCCTTTCGATTTCGGGTCCGGCTTTGCCTGGATCTGGTCGTAAAGGTTTTTGATCCACGTGTTCCAGTGCCACCCATTGGCAGCCAGCTGCCCGACCGATGTGCCGGTATGAGCCATGGAAACAAAATCGTTCGTGGCCACGATCATCTGCTCGCTGGTGTAGCCTCGTCCTTCCATGATGTTTTCGGGACCGTGCACACCGTAATACAGGGCTTTTCTCAAGGCCGCATTGTTCACCGGGAAAGGATCGCTCGTTGCGGTCCCTGCGTTTGGCGGAGCAAGCCGTCCGTCGGCACAGAAGGCAAACTGGTTATTGGACAGTTTCCACAGGCCGTTGGAAATCGTCCCGGGCCCCCAGATGGCCGTGACCACGCTCAGACCGGCAACGGACAAGGCGCGCACGCTCTGATACGTGGTGCCGCTTTTGAGCAGCTCGTCAAGACGAGTCCGGTGCTCGGCTTTCTGGGTGCGGTCGATCAGCACGAGATGGCTTCGCGTGATGGCGAACAGATCGTGCGTATCATAAAAGCGGCTGGTAAGGAAGCCGTCTTCATCCACATACGCTTCGAGACCGTTTTGTTCGATGATCTCCCGGCGTCGTTCAAGACCGCTCTCTGTATTGCCGTCATGATACTGCTGAAGAATCTCCTGATCCTGCTCGCTTAAAAATCCGGCTTCCTGCCCGTTGGCCAGAGCGGGTGTGCCGAATGTCGAAAGCATGAGGATCAAGGTCGAAATGAAAAGAGAAAATGAACGGATTATTCGTTTGATCATAAGTAAAATTCCTTTCTGAAGGGCATATGCATGCCATTAATGAATAAAAAGTTTTAGAATGAGATTACTAAGGAGTTGAATAGTTATGAATATCATGAAAGTAATGGAAGAACGTCACGCTGTGCGTAAATATCAGGACCTTCCGATCAACGATGAAGATCTGAAACGATTGAAAGAAGAAATTGCACAGGTCAATAAAGAAAGCGGATTGAACATCCAGCTGATCCTCGACGAGCCGAAGGCTTTTGATCCGGCTTACGGTCATTTTGAAGGGGTAAGAAACTACATTGCCCTGATTGGCAGAAAAGGTGAAAATCTGGAAGAGCGCTGCGGCTACTACGGAGAAAAGATCGTATTGTTCGCGCAGTCGATCGGATTAAACACATGCTGGGTCGGCGGAACGTATAAAAAAATAGACAATGTTCTTGAGATCGCCAAAGACGAAGAGCTCGTATGCATGATCACGATCGGTTACGGAGAAGATCATGGTCAGCCTCACGCTTTGAAGGAAGTTTCTAAATTCAGCAACGAAGATCCGAACCAGCCGGAATGGTTCAAGCTCGGTCTGCAAGGTGTCCGTCTGGCTCCATCAGCACATAACGAACAGAAATGGCATTTCTTCTATGATGAGGAAAATGGTGTCGGAAAAGTAGATGCCCGTCCTGGAATCGGAAATTTTGCGAAGATCGATCTTGGGATTGCCAAGTACAACTTCGAACAGGCGTCCGGAAAAGATTCATCCATCTGGATCAAATAAAATAACTAGAAGGCCCGAAAGGGCTTTTTTTACTCCGCTGTTATTTCTACTATATTTTCTCCGATTTGAAAAGTCCTTTTTTTAAATTTGATATAATTTAACGCAAATTGCGGCCTGTTTTTCACACGATTTGTGTTTTTTATTTTCGTGATCTGCCGGGTCCGGCGAATGAGGCAAACCACGAAACAAAAATAAAAGCGATCCGTTTCAGATCGCTTCGATCGGGACACGCTTATTCGGCGCTGATCTCCTTTGCGGATTCGAGCGCTTTTGTCAGCAGCTTCTTGAGCTCTTCCTTGTCGTGCTTTTCCATGTTGTAGAAGAGACGGTCGTTGATCACATCGTCCTCTTTGGCATCGTGGATCGTATGCGCGATTTCCATGAAGTATCCTGTGATGCTGTCCTTCTGCACTTTATCTCTTAAACATTTATGTTCTGCCATATCCTGTACCTCCAATGTCTAAATGTATTATAAACCGAATGAAAAACAGGACAAACTCATGTGCCCTGTTTCACTTGTTTCCTTTTATTTTTTGACAGACAGGATCCAGTACCCTTTTTCGCGATCGACCCGCTCGGCAGAACAGTTCTTCTGCTCGAAATAGCGGATCGCGCTCTGCGCGCCATGCTGCTTGCGCATGACAAGCCAGAGCGTCCCGTTGGCGCTCAAATGTTCGATGCACTGATCGAACAGCGCGTACATGGCGCTTTTGCCGATCCGGATCGGCGGATTGAATACGATACAGTCGAACACACCTTCTCGGATGCCGTCCTGCTCATAAATGTCGGCGTCCAGCTTGTATTTTTCCATATTGGAACGAGCCAGGCAGACAGCCCGGGCATTGATGTCGATCATGGTCATGCGGGTATGATAAAAGCTCTGCAGGACAACACCGACCACACCGATCCCGCATCCAAGATCGAGGATGCTTTCCGGCCTGCTTTCATGCTTCAGCACCGTTTCGATCAGAAAACGGGTGCCTTCATCCAGCTTTTCCTTTGAAAACACGCCCTGATTGGAATGGAGGACAAACTCCTTTCCAGCGATCGAAAACGAAATGTCGAAAGGCTTGTCCTCGACCGCATCATTGGTAAAATAGTGGGCCATTATGCGTTTTCAGCTTCTTTTCGGATCGCTTCGGCATCGAATCCGAGCTTGTGATACAGTTCGTCCGGCTTGCCGCTTTCGCCAAATACATTCTGCACGCCAAGACGAACGAGCTTCGCGTTCCCCTGCGTCTCAGCCATGACCTCGGCAACAGCCGAGCCAAGACCGCCTGTCACCAGATGATCTTCGACCGTAATGATCTTTTTATATGTTTTGTTCAACTCTTCGATCAGCTCGCGATCGATCGGCGCGATCGTATGGATATTGACAACTTTCGGTTTGACATCCATCGCGTCGTGCGCTTTCAGGCATTCCTGCACCGAGCTGCCGGTCGCGACAAGAACGACATCCGAATCCGGATCGCCTTCTTTAAGAACGACACCTTTTCCGAATTCGAACACATAGTTTTCGTCATTCACTTCTTCTACGCCGCTGCGGCCAAGACGGACAAAGAACGGACCGTCCTGATAGGCTACATATTTTACGGCCTGCAGGGCCTCATTGTAGTCGCACGGGACAATGACACGCATTCCGGGGATCGTGCGCATCAGGGAAATATCCTCGATGCACTGATGGCTCGCACCGTCTTCGCCTACGCTCACGCCGGCATGGGACGCGCAGATCTTGACATTGAGGTGCGGATACGCGATCGAATTGCGGATCTGTTCATAAGCGCGGCCGGTCGCGAACATGGCGAACGTGCTCGCGAACGCGATCTTTCCGCTCGCTGCCAGTCCGGCAGCTACGGCCATCATGTTGGCCTCGGCAATTCCCATGTCAAAATGACGTTCGGGTGCCACTTTTTTCGCTTCCGCACCTTTGGTGCTTCCGGCCAGATCAGCATCGAGCGCGACGATATTTTTGTCCGCTGCCATCAGTTGTTTGAGTGCGTCACCGTAGGCGACGCGGGTTGCGATTTTTGCCATAGGTTATTTTGCCTCCAGTTCTTTCAGGGCGGCATCCTTCTGTTCCGTGTTCGGTGCCACGCCATGCCAGTTCACCTGGTCTTCCATGAAGGATACGCCTTTTCCTTTGATCGTTTTAGCAATGATCGCCGTCGGCTTTCCTTTATTTTTTCGTGCCTGTGCAAACGCATCGCGGATCTGGTCGAAGTCATGTCCGTCGATATTGATCACATAGCAGCCGAATGCCTTGAACTTCTCGTCAAGCGGAGCCACATTCATGACATCATGCACATGCCCGTCGATCTGCAGATCGTTGTTGTCGACAATGATGCACAGGTTGTCCAGCTTGTAGTGGGCAGCTGACATGGTCGCCTCCCACACTTCGCCTTCCTGACATTCCCCGTCTCCTAAAAGCGCATAGACACGATGGCTCGAGCTATCGAGCTTGTTGGCCAGGGCCATGCCGACTGCTGTTGAGATCCCCTGTCCGAGAGATCCGGTGGACATATCGATGCCTTTCAGGCATTTCATGCTCGGATGTCCCTGCAGAGGGGAGCCGAGATGGCGGAATGTCGGAAGAAGTTCAGGGTCGATAAATCCTTTTTCAGCGAATACACCGTAGAGTGCAGGGCTCGCATGTCCTTTGCTCAGGACGAAGCGGTCACGATCTGTCGTTCCCAGGTTTTCCTTATTGATGTCCATCTCTTCGAAATAGAGACTTGTGATCAGATCGGCGGCGCCAAGGCTTCCGCCCGGATGTCCGCTCTGGGCAGAATGCGTTTCAATGATAATATCTTTACGAATATTGTTTGCATGCTTTTCCAGTTGTGCGTTTTGCATAGTCGTTTTTTTCTCCTTTACAGCACAATCATTATATCAAACTTCTTCAATATTAGTGAGTAGTTCGCGTTATTTCACCAAAAATCACAAAAAGAAGTGCAGCTTTTAAGAACTCCACTTCTTTTTTCGATCAGATTTTCTATTTCACTTCGTTGCTTACTTCGAAGATCTGCGCTCCCAGAGGCGGAACATCGATCTCGATCATGTAAGGCTGATTGTTTCTTTTCAGACGCAGAGCCTTGACCTGCTGCACATTGTTGTGGGAAAGACTGCCGTTGTATTTGGCCCACTGCGTGTTCATGACTTCCGTATATACGCCTTTGTGCGGCACACCGAACTGCGCCTTGTACGGATTGGTCGAGAAGTTCAGCACCGTCACGAATGTCTTGTCTTTTGCAATCCGCATGAACACATACATGTTGCGTCCCGCATCATCGGCATCGATCCATTTGAAGTTGAGCGGATCGTATCCGTAATAATACGCGTCATTGTCGGCGTACAGCGCGGTCAGATCCGCAAAGAACTGCGCAAACGCGTCATGCATCGGATACTGAAGCAGGAACCAGTCCGTGCTCTTCTGCTCGTCCCATTCGCGAAGCATGCCGATCTCGTTGCCCATGAAGTTGAGCTTCTTGCCCGGATGCGTGAACATATATGTATACAGGGCGCGGCACTGCGCGAACTTGTCTTCGTAGCTTCCCCACATCTTGTCCACGATCGTTGCCTTGCCGTGCACGACCTCGTCATGCGAGAACGGCAGGATAAAGCGCTCGGAGTAGAAATAAGCCATCGAGAACGTGATGTCGTTGTGATGGTACTGACGGTAGATCGGATCCCGTTTCAGATATTTCAGGGTATCGTTCATCCATCCAAGATCCCACTTGTAGTCGAATCCGAGCCCGCCGTCCAGCGTCGACCTGGTAACGTTCGGGAAGTCTGTCGAGTCCTCGGCAATGAGCATGACCTTTCCTTTATATTTTTCGTTGATCATGAAGTTCGTGCGTTTCATGAAATCGCAGGCCCCCTCATTGACACCGCGATCCTTGTTTCCTTTCCAGAAGATCGCGTTGGAAATAGCATCCCAGCGCAGCCCGTCCATATGGTAGATATCGAGCCAGTAGTTGGCCGCCGACATCAAAAACGAGCGGACCTCCTCTTTCCACAGATCGAAATTGGCCGTTCCCCATTCAGAATTGGCATCATCCGGATTGGAATATTCGTAAAGCGGCGTCCCGTCGAAGCGGGCAAGGGCGAAATTATCCTTGACAAAATGGACCGGAACAAAGTCCATGATGATGCCGATCCCTGCTTCGTGCAGCTTGTTGACGAACTGCATGAGCTCCACATTCGTTCCGTAGCGCGATGTGGTCGAAAAATACGCCGTGTCCTGATAGCCCCACGATCCGTCGAACGGATGCTCGCACAGCGGCATGACCTCCACATGCGTGAAGTGGAATTTTTTGCAGTGGGCGATCAGATCGTCCACGATATCAAGATATTTCGGGAATTCATTCGGCCCCATCTCTTCCGGACGCTTCCACGACCCTAAATGCAGCTCGTAAATGCTGAGCGGATCATCGAACCCTTTTGTCCGGGAATCCATCCATTTTTTATCGGTCCAGCCTTTGAAGGTCAGATCGGCAATGACCGATGCGGTCTGCGGACGTAGTTCCGAGAAAAAAGCGAACGGATCGATCTTGTCGACCACATCGCCGGTCGACTGTTCCACATGATATTTGTACGACTGTCCCGGTTTCGCTCCTTTTACCTTTGCGCTCCAGATCCCTGTTTCATCCTTTGTCATCGGATCGGCTTCAACGTCCCATTTGTTGAAGTCTCCGATCACGGAAATGCTTTTTGCGTGCGGTGCCCACAACGTGAATTCAGTATATGTCTTTTTCGGATGTGCACCGAATAAATTGTACGCTTCTAATTCGCGGCCTTCGAAAAATGCCTGCGTTTTTTTCTTGTCCATAGCTGTATATGTTCCTCCTGGTTTTATTTTAACCTGTATGAAACCAAATAAAAAGCGCAAATGGCTATAAAAACTATTTGCGCTGCGCCTGAAAATCATTCAGGATCTTTTCAAGATCCGCAAGAGTATCCATCCGCGAAAAAGCATCCTTGTACGTATGGGAATTCGGCAGTCCTTTCAGATACCACGAAGCGATGCCCCGCATTTCCCGTATGCCTGCGCTCTCACCTTTCATGGCACAAAGATCGGCGGCATGCTCGAGACATACTTCCATACGCTCCTTCAAGGTGATCGCACGGCTTGTGCCATGCAGAGAGTCGACGATATCCTGGATCAGGAAAGGATTGCCGATGATGCCGCGGCCGATCATGACAGCGTCGCATCCCGTTTCCTCTTTCATCCGGTAAAAATCCTCGACCGTTTTCACATCGCCGTTGCCGATGACCGGGATCGACACCGCCTCCTTGACCTTTCTGATCCATTGCCAGTCCGCTTCTCCGTCATACATCTGCGTCTTGGTCCGGCCGTGGACCGTGATCGCTGCCGCGCCTGCCTCTTCCATCGCTCTGGCCATTTCGACACAGTTGATATGGGAAACGTCATAGCCGATGCGCATCTTTACAGTAACCGGCTTGTCGACCGCTTCCACGATCGAGCGCACGACCTTTTTCGCATAATCGATATCTTTCATCAAATAGCTTCCGGCTTTCGCCTTGATGACCTTCGTGACCGGGCATCCCATATTGAAATCGATGATGTCGCAGTCGGTGTGCTTGTCAAGATACCTGGCCGCATAGACGAGCGTATCCTCGTCATGGCCGAAGATCTGGAAGCTGACCGGATGATCCTTCGGATCGCTCTGCAGCATTTTCTTCGTTTTTTCCGAATCGTAATACAAGGCTTTATCCGAAACCATTTCGTTGCATGTCATTCCGGCCCCGAACCGGCGCGCGATCTTGCGGAACGCAAGATTGCTGACACCGGCAAGCGGAGCGGTTATGACCGGTTCGGCAATTTCGACAGAGCCGATCCTAAGCATTCATATCCTCCAGGATCTCTTTTAATTCATCTTTCGTGAACGTGTAGTGCTCGTTGCAGAAATTGCATGTCACCTCGCACCCTTCGTCCTCGTCGATCATTTTCTGGAGCTCGTCCCTGGACAAGGTCATCAGGATATTTCTGGTGCGCTCTTTCGAGCACGGGCACGAGTAGTGGATGTCGCTTGTTTCGAGCACTTTGGCATCGTCAAACAGATCGTGCGCCAGCTGGCTCATATCCGTATCGCCGTATTCCTTGATGATCGTCGACATCGGTTTGAGCCCTTCGATCACATGTTCCACGATGCGGATGTCGGTATCGGTCGCATCCGGCATCATCTGCAGCACCAGGGCCCCGGCCCCTTCCACCGTTCCGGTGCTGTCAAACGCCACACCGACCGAGACGGCGCTTGGTGTCTGTTCCGACAAGGTAAAATAGTACGTGAAATCCGAACCGATCTCCCCGCTCTGAAGCTCTACGGTCCCGGTAAAGTTTTCGGCCATGTTCAGATCCTTGATCACTGTGAGCGTTCCGTCGGTCCCGACCGCTTCGCCCACGTTTTTCGCGTTGACATGCGGATTGGATACGAAGCCGCGGACATTGCCGTTGGAATAGGCGTCGACCGTGATGCTTCCGATCGGACCATGTCCGTTGATGGAAATGGTCAGCATTTCCTTATCCGACTTGAGCATCCCTCCCATGATCGAGGCCACAGAAAGGACCCTACCTAATGCGTCGGTCGCCACAGGTCCCATATCGAAGCGGTCGCGCGCTTCCTGCACCATATTGGTCGTGCGCGCAATATAAATACGTACGTGTCCGTCAAGGGCAAGTGCTTTTACTAATTCATCTTTCATTTTAAGCATCTCCTTTTTGTTTATTATCGCTTTTCTTCTCCTCTTTTACATTTTATTTGCCTCGCGCAGAAAAAGCAGAAGGGTCTTCCTTCTGCTGGATTTCTAGTCTTTTTTCTTCGTCAGCTCGTTCATTGCCGCGTCAAGATCTTCCTCGCTCGCTTTTTTAGGAACAGCCGGAGGCATATCCGGTTTTACGTCCGCTTCTTTTTCGTCCGCATCCGGCTTTTTTTCTTCGATTGCCGGAGCGTTCGGATTCGTGAGCTGGCCGTAGTTCATCAGATTCATGATCTCTTCATTCGTCAACGTTTCGTTTTCGTAAAGATTCTTTGCGATCAGATCGAGCAGGCCGCGGTTTTCGATCAGAATACGGCGGCATTCCGTATGGCATTCATCCACGATCTTGCGCACCTCTTTATCGATTTCCTCGGCTACGCCGACCGAATAGTTTCCGCCCTGCGTATAGTCGCGGCCAAGGAACACGTTGCCCTGCGGGTTGGCGTACTGGATCGGTCCCAGCGAGGACATACCAAACACGCGCACCATGTTTTTCGCGATGCTTGTCAGCTTTTCGATATCGTTGACAGCCCCGGCGCTGATCTCTCCGAATACGATTTCCTCGGAAGTGCGTCCGCCGAGCAGACCGGTGATCTGAGCGAGATATTCCGACTTGCGGTGGAAATATTTTTCCTCGCGCGGTGTCATCAGGTTGTATCCTCCCGCTTCGCCGCGAGGAATGATCGTGACCTTCTGGACCATATCCGCATCTTCGACCTTCAGACCGATGACCGCATGTCCCGCCTCATGGTAGGAAACGAGCCATTTGTCCTTATCGCCGTATTTCTTGCTTTTTTTGGCAGGCCCCATCATGACACGGTCGATCGCTTCATCCAGATCATCCATCGTGATGACATTTTCCTTGTTTCGAACAGCAAGGATCGCCCCCTCATTGAGCACGTTGGCCAGATCGGCCCCCGAGAATCCCGGCGTCCGTTTTGCCAGATTGTCGAGTTCTACCCCAGGCGCGAGATGCTTGTTGCGCGCATGCACTTTCAGGATCTCCTGACGGCCTTTGATGTCCGGCAGATTGACCGTGACCTGACGGTCGAAACGGCCGCTTCGCAGCAGGGCCGGGTCGAGAACGTCCGGACGGTTCGTGGCCGCGATGATCACGATGCCGTTGTTGTCGATCATACCATCCATTTCGACGAGCAGCTGGTTGAGTGTCTGTTCGCGCTCGTCGTTGCCTCCGCCCATGCCGGCGCCGCGCTGACGGCCGACCGCGTCGATCTCGTCGATAAAGATGATGCATGGCGCCGCTTTCGCTGCTGTCTTGAACATGTCGCGCACACGGCTCGCACCGGTACCAACAAACATTTCCACGAAATCCGAACCGGAGATCGAGAAGAACGGCACGCCCGCTTCTCCGGCTACGGCTTTGGCGAGCAGCGTCTTTCCGGTTCCTGGAGGACCTACGAGCAGGATCCCCTTCGGAATATGCGCTCCCATGTCCGTAAACTTCTGCGGAGAACGCAGATAGTCGATAATTTCCTTGACTTCCTCTTTTTCCTCGTCGCATCCTGCCACATCCTTGAAGCGTGTCTTCACGTTCGATTCAAGACGTGCCTTGGATTTCGAGAACTCGAAGGCTTTGTTGTTGCCTCCGCCGCCCATCCGGGCAAACATAAAATAGAAAAACACACCGATCAGAATAAACGGAATGAGCTGACCGAGAACATTGAGCCAGACGCTCCCCTGATTCGGATCGACGATCGACACCTGGCCGCCATTGCTGGTCAGAGTCTTGTTAAGCCATGTAAGATTTTCCTCCGTATTCGGAATGAGCACGTTAAAGCTTGTCGCGTTCGGCGCGCTCTGCGTCGGGTCCGTATACGTTCCTTCCACATCGATGACGGTGGGAGAAATCGTCATGGACGAATTTCCGAATTCCGCATTTTCCGTAAGCTTCTGGAATTCCGTATAATTCATATGCCGCATCGTGCCCTGGGCACTGTACGCAAGCAGCGAAACGATGATGCAAACTATAAAAATCGTAGGAAGATAGTTTAGCCACTTCTTCTTCATTCATTGATCCCCCTATTCATAAATTTCAGGTTTTAATACGCCGATGAAGGGCAGGTTGCGGTATTTCTGGTTGAAGTCAAGGCCGTACCCTACCACAAATTCATTCGGCACCGTAAATCCAATATAATCCGCTTCGATATCGACAACGCGCCGATCCGGTTTGTCGAGCAGCGAAACGATCTTTACATCTGTCGCTCCTTTATTGAAAAACATCTTTTTTACTTCTGCGAGCGTGCGCCCTGTATCCACGATATCCTCGACCACGAGAACGGAGCGGGATTTTGTTGAAAGATCCATATCCTTTTCGATCCGGACGTCGCCGATCGATTCGGTCCCGTCATAGGAACTGACCGACATAAAATCGATCTCGCACGGAAACGTGAAACGTTTGATAAGCTCCGCCATGAACGGGATGCTGCCTTTGAGCAGCCCGACAATGATCGGAACCGTCCCTTCTTCTTCGTAATCGCGTTCGATCTGCTGAGCCAGTTCGATGCATCGCTGCTCGATCTGCTCTTCAGTCAATAATACTTTTTCAATATCGCTGCTGATCATATTTTTTGTTCTCCTCTAATTAACCTATATTGAAGATTGTAACATAAAGCATGTGGGTTGAGTAGAAAAATGTGAGACGTCGCAGCCGATCCCCGGCACGAAAATCACCGTTTTATGCGCATTTTCCATGACATACCACTGCCTTCTGCAAAGGCGCGGAATCTTGCTGTCGATCCAAAACCGATGCATACTTTTTGTTCCGAATCTCAGCCTGATTTTATCCTGTCCGCAGGCAGGACGAAGCGTGATCGGAAAATCCGCTTCTGTCAAAGTGACACCTTCGATCACTTTACCCCTATTATTAAGCCAATACACAAATTTTCCCAACTCAAATGATTGAAAATTTTTCAGCTGCTCCTCATTTTCTATCAAATAAGTAGGATATTGCGTTTTTTGTTCTATGATCACCAGATCATCATGGCGCTCGACTTCATGATCCTGCAGATCCACGACGCAGTTGCGGCCCAGCTGCACGACCAGCGACTTCAGGTGATCTTTCGAAAGATGCCGTTTCATCTTTCGCGAAAGGAACAGATCGAGATAAAAGACCGCTTCCCCGTCCTCGAGCAGAGCAGCCATGCCTTCTGTTTCGATCCGTTTCATTCCTTCGCTCCTTTTTTCTTCCAGAAGACGGTTCTCTTCCTCGATCTGCTGCTGCAGCGCCTTCTTCTGCGCACGTGTCATCGGATCGATGAGGCGATGACGCAGCTCATTGCGCGCATAATGGTCGGTCAGGTTCGATTCATCGATCCCGTATGCCACCCCGTGATCGATGCAGTACTGTTCCAGCTCCTTTTTTTCATAGGCAAGCAGAGGGCGCCGGATGCAGATCCCTTTGTAGTTCATCTGTTCGCCTAGACCGAACCGTTCGCACAGCATACCTCTTTTTTTCTGAAACAGATACGTCTCCAGGCTGTCGTCGAGATGATGGGCCACGTACACATCTTTTGCCCCGTATTTTTCAGCCGTATCCGCAAAGAAAGCGTACCGCACGTCCCGGGCCCACGCCTGAAAATTTCCGGATCCCGGATAATAGGCGTCCAGAACGACGCAGGGAATATCATGAGCAACGCAGTATTCCCTGACAATGTTCTCGTCCCGCTTCGCGCTCGCTCTTTGATGATAATTCACATGCGCGGCAACGACATCATACTTTTTTTGTACCAACTGGTCGAGCAGGGCCATCGAGTCCGGGCCGCCCGAGCAGGCTGCGATCATTTTCATGGGTCTACCATAGCACATTTTTCAAAAAAACATCTACAATAAAGACATGGCAAATATACCTTTTGTGATGTTCTCGCTTTTGATCCCGGTCATGATCCTGATTTTCGGCGTGCTGATCTCCAGATATCCGCCGAAATCGCCAAGATCCCTGTTCGGATACCGGACGATCCGTTCCATGAAATCGCAGCAGAACTGGGACTTTGCCCAGAAAGAAACCGGCATCCTGTGGAAACGGATGGGCCTGATCGATATCGCGGCCGTATTTATCCTCGACCTTCTGTTCGCGCGCTCAGGAAGCGTCGATCTGCAGGTGTACGGTTCGCTCGCGCTGGTCGCGGCCCAGCTCATCCCGCTCGTCATCACATGGATCATCGTAGAAAGGAAGCTCAAAGATCTTGATGACAAAAAAGAATGAGCGCATCTCCAATACGCAGATGGCTGCCGAGCTCAGGCGTCTGCCAAAACAAATGATCAGGGCCGCAAAGGGCCGGGCTGTTTTATCGGCCAAAAAAGCATACATCATCCTGACGACGCTGATACGCGACACCGCAGCGCGCATCACACACTGACAGCACCAAAGAGGTGCTGTTTTTCTTCTTCCCTTCAAATAAAAAGGTATAATAAAAAATATACGCGAAAGGAAAGAAAAGGAAATGCACAACAAAAATATAAAGAAAAGAAAGAAGCCGAGGATCCGGATCGGACGGCTTCTTCTCGTGATCCTCATCCCCGTCTGTCTGATTGCCGGGATAAGCAGCTTCTATCTATGGAAGATCAACCAGGAGCGGACCGAAGAGATCGAGACGATCATGGCCGCACGAAACGCCTACGAAAAGGAAATCGCGCAGACGGTTTGTCCGGACAATGCACCGCAGGAGCTGTTCGAGCAGATCAAAGCCAACGCTCTGGCCTGCGGAAAGTCCGATTACGAAAAGCTTGCTTCCTTTGAAGGCAAAGACATCAGAAAATATCATGACCTGGCGCTTGCAGCCAAGGAAAAAAACGAAGCGATGGAATCATGCTATCGAAAGATCATGAAAAACATGTCCCTCTACGACAATGAAAATTATTTTAAGTTCATGCTCAAGGAAAACGACACCCGGCAGCGCCTGCAGTTCATGTCCAGATTCGATCAGAAAGAGCAGATGACGGATGCGCCGGCCGCTTTAAGCGAAAGCCTGGATGAAGTGCCTGCCCTCATACAGTGGGATGATCGCTGGGGCTATGTTCCCTACGGAGACTGGTATATCGCCTTTGCGGGATGCGGTCCGACATCGATCTCCATGATCGCCTCGTATTTAAAGCAGGATGCGTCCATCACGCCGGTGGCTGTGGCCAGCCGCGCCATGGAGCTCGATCAGTACGAGAACGGAGCCGGAACGAAATGGTCGTTTTATACGGTCATGGCCGATGAATACGGTCTGAATCACGATGAAATGTACGATCCGTCTGCAGAAGATATCGTCCGTTCCCTGCAGCAGGGCAACCTGATCATCCTGTCTCTCAGGCCCGGCGACTTTACAGCCACCGGCCATTTTATCGTCCTGACCGGGCTCGATGAAAACAATCAGGTCACGATCCACGATCCGAACTCTATGGAAAATTCGAATAAGACGTGGGATCCGCAGCGTCTTGCCTCGCAGGCCGCGGCGATGTGGAGCTTCTGGAAGTAAACAGGCAAAAAGAACAAAGAGAAATCGTACCTCTTTGTTCTTTTTCTTTTACTTATGATGCTTTTTTGCCTGCATCCGCTCGATCAGACGGCATCCTCTCCGGTACAGGCCGAGCATCGGGTGAAACTTCGCCGAGATCATGGCCGACTTCTCGATGAACAGTTCGAGGAAGAACAGCAGGATCACGATCGTGAGCAGACCGATATTGCGGTTGATCATGTACACGTACGCGCTCAGTCCGAACAGAGCGGTCATGGCGCACATGATGATCACCGTATTGCGATGGCCGAACTGATTCATCAGCAGATGATGCAGATGGCTCTTGTCCGCCTGCGAAAACTTCATTCCCTTGAGCGTGCGGCGCAGGATGGCCGACAGCGTATCGATGATCGGCAGCATCAGCAGCAGGATCGGCAGTGCAAGCGTCAGGATCGTGCTCGACTTGAAGCCCATCAAAGATATGCCCGAAATCATAAAGCCAAGAAACAGGGATCCGCAGTCTCCCATAAAAATACTAGCCGGATGGGAATTGTACACAAGAAAGCCGAGCGTGCTGGCTGCCAGGATGAATGCCAGAGAAATGATATCGGGACGCCGCTCGATCAGCGCCAGACAGCCTGTCACCACCAGAATGATGACACTCATCCCGCCAGCCAGCCCATCCAGACCGTCGATCAGATTGACCGCGTTCGTTATGCCCGCGATCCATATGACCGTGAACACGAACGATACGATCCCGAAATCGATCTGGATGCCGAACGGCAGCCGGATCACATCCACCTGCACCCCGTAATAGATGAGCACAAGAGCCGCGACCACCTCGAAAAACAGCTTGACGACCGGCTTGATGTCGATCAGATCATCCACAAGGCCGGTAAAAAACATGATCGAGCCGCCAAGCAGGATGCCCGTGATGGCCCGGTCCGCCTTCGTGTAGACGGCCATCGTGATCATGAACGCAAGATACACCGCCACCCCGCCGATACGCGAGATCCTGCCATGATGCACCGTTCTTTTATTTTCCTTCGCATACGTTTCTGCCGGTACCGAATACCACTTCACAAGCGGCGTGAGGGCACATGAAATAAGGAACGGCAGCACCATAAAACTTAATTCCTTCACCTGAGTTGCTCCTTTAATGCTTTGAGCATACCATATTCCGGCTCCTTTGAACAAATGACCGGACATCCCAGCGCCCGGGACACCGTGTGGCTAAGCCCGTACAGATCGGCCAGACCTCCCGAAAGCTGCACGCCCTGCGACGCGATCTTCTGCTGGGCGCTGAGCGAAACCGTCTCGAACAGCGACTTGGCCCACAGAGCGATCTGATCCTCCACCTGGGCAAAGCAGGGCCAGAGCTCCGAGCTCTTCACATCCAGATTTACGAAATTCTGATACCGGTCAAAACCGGTCGCGCTCAGCAGAGCCGTCTTGTGCTCTGTCATCAAAGAAGACGCCGTGATCATCAGCGCATTGGCATCTTCCATCGTGATCAGGCAGTTCAGCCTGGACGCCACCAGCGTCTGGATCGCCTCGCACACCTGCTGGCCGGCAAACGGGATCGAGCGGCACATCGTGCACGTCCCGTTCACGAACAATCCGAATTCGCAGGAAGAATACCCAGCATGGATACAGAACATCGTTTCGCGGCCATGTCCGTACAGATCAGCCATTGTCGCGAACTTCACCTTTTTCGCCCCCGCACGAAGCAGCACATCCGTCCATTTTTCCTTCTGTTCCGTGCCAAGGCCGGCCGGCACATACACCAGCACGCTTGGCTTGAGCAGATGCTCGTTGGCCCCGATCTGTGCGAACCCTTCCTTCACGAGCGGATACAGATCATGAATAAGCAGACCGTCCGCCACCGGATAATTGAGCCGGTATTCGCGCTGATCTTTGTATACGTATCCCAGCGCTTCCTTGCCGACTGCTTCCACCGCTCCGTTGTGCGTGCCGTAGCACGCCGGGAAACGCACCATCCGGTCTGCCTTCCCATCATACAGGCGGAAAGCATACGCCCCCGCATCCATAATATACCAGCGTTCAAACATGTCAGCCTCCGAATCCGTTGTAGATCGTCAGCTCCAGGATAGCCTGCGTACATAAATAAGCCAGCGCAAGCGACAGCAGAAAAAGCATCACGATCGCTTTTCTGGGCTGGTATACTTTCATCAGCTTTTCAAAGCGCACGGCCGAGAGCGCGTAAAAGCTCGCTCCGAAGCACACCAGAAAAACGCAAAATTTCAATACCGCATATGTCATATCCTTATCCCCCTGATCCCGCCTGAACGATCTGCACGAACGCAAATTCATCGTGCAGCCTTTCAGCCGCTTTCTTTAAAACGTCGAGCTTGTCAAAGCCCATCAAAGCCGAGCCGGATCCGGTCATCATGACCCGGGAAATACCGGCCTGCCTCATTTTTCCGATCGCCTCTTCGATTTCAGGAACAAGCTGCTTTGCCGGCTCTTCGAGCGCGTTGACCATCGCTGCCTTCAGCGCCTCCATATCCTGATCGCGGATCGCCTGCTCCACCCGGTCCACATCCAGCTGCGTCCGGCACCCTTCATCCCATTTTCTGAATGCCTGTGGGGTCGATACGCCCTGCTTTGGCTTGACGAGCAGGACCGGAAAGGACCAGTCCGTGCCGAGCGGCCGGATCTTTTCGCCGATCCCCTGTACCCGAGCCGTCTCATTGACCAGACAGAACGGCACATCGGCACCGACAAGGACGCCAAGCCCGATCTTGCGCTCCATGGAAAGCGCCAGCCCTTCCATCTGATCGATCGCATCGATGACTGCAGCCGCATCCGCGCTGCCCCCGGCAAGACCGGCTTGTTCCGGGACCCGCTTTTCGATCCGGACCGAATAATTCGAAATGTGCGGGAAGGTGTCATGCATGACTTCCAGCGCTTTTGTGACCGTATTGTTTTCGGGAACATCCATGCCCGCAAATTCCACGTGATCGGTGCAAGAGGGCACGATTTCCACGATATCCCCTAAAGAAACGGGTGCCATGATCATATCGAGATCGTGGTACCCTTTTTCATTGATGCCGGTCACATTCAGGGCCAGATTAACCTTTGCGTTCGCGAATTTTTTCATAGTTCACCTCATACAGCCGGATAAAATCCTCCACCCGCAGCTGCTGGGCACGATCCGATGCCCCGATCCCGGCCCGCTCGAGCATTTCTGCAGCCAGCTCCTTATCTGCAAGCCATGCCTGCAGATTGTTGTAGATGGTCTTTCGCCTCTGCACGAAACAGGCACGCACCATATCGAAGAAGAGCGGTTCGTCCTGCACATGATATTTGTCATGGAACGTGAACTGGATGACCATCGAATCCACATTCGGCTTTGGCATGAAAACATGCCTGGAAACGTCCATGATCTTTTTCACATCACAGCGGTACCGGGTAACGACACTGAGATTGTTGTAGGATTTCGAACTGTTCTTTGCCAGGAAACGCTCCCCCACTTCCTTCTGCAGCATGACCGTGATCGTATCCGGATGTTCCTGCGCTTCGAAAAGCTTGAAAAGGATCGGTGTCGTAATATAGTAAGGCAGATTGGATACGAAATCGACCCGCTGCCCGCTTTTTCTTCTTTCGCGGATCACCTTGTCGATATCGGCTTCCAGAAAATCCTGCAGGATGATTTCCAGATGCTCGTCGCCGATCTCCTTGTACAGTATTCCGGGCAGCCGTTCATCGATCTCGAAGGCGATCACATGATCGGCCTTTTCGCACAAGTACTGGGTGAGCGCGCCGATGCCCGGTCCGACCTCGATCACAAGATCCTCTTTCGATCGGATGGCTGCATCCGCGATTTTTTCCACCACCTTCGGCTCGATGATAAAGTTCTGGCCAAAGGACTTTTTCGTGTGCACGCCATGCTCCTCCTGGATCCGGCGCGTGTTTTTTATCGTTGCGATCGGCTCTTTCATTCCACTTCCTCCAGTATCTTCAACAGATCTTCTTTTGTGATGTTCATTTCATTCAGGCGTTTGAAGCACGTCTTGGCATTGCACGGGCCAATATGAAACGCTTCGCAGACGCCAAAGCGCAGCGCCTTGCTGCCGGCCAGGCCGAAATCGATAAAATCCTGGCGGGAAAGCGATTCGTTGAAAGGCACGAAGCTCACGCAGTGCGACAGCGCCTCCTTCAGATCGGCGCGGGACGCATGCTCCACACCCACTTTTTTTCGTGTGCGCGCCTTTTTTTTTTCTATAAACGCATGTTTTGCATCCGGGACGCGTTCCTTGATCTGGCGCCGGATATGCTCGCCAGGCGTATCCGGGTCCGTGAAGACGATGACCCCTCTTTTTTCCTGTGCCTGTACGATCCTCTCGAGCGTCGCTTCGGAAAGCTGGTCGCCTCCTGTCTCGATCGTATCGCAGTCGAAATACATTTTCAGCGTGCTCGTGTCGTGTTTTCCTTCGACCACGATCATTTCTTTTATTTTCTGCTTCTTCATTCTATAACTCCCCGGCTGAAGCCTTCCCCGTGCACCGAATGCACATTGTTCACGATGATAAACGCGTTCGGATCCACATCATTGATGATCTGCTCCAGCTCAGGATACTGCTGCTGCGTGATGACACACATCACGACCGAAGCCGGGCTGTTGCGGTAGCCGCCCCGCGCATCAAGCAGGGTGACGCCGCGATCGAGCTGTTCCATCAGGCTCACGCGGATCGCTTCCCACTGATCGCTGACGATCATAACATTCATAGCTGCCTGCGCGCCAAGCATGATGATGCGGTTGATCATCACGCCCGAAACGATGACCGAAAGCACACCGATCAGCGCATCCTCCAGACCGTACGTATACAGACCGAGCGCCACCGTCAGGATATCGATGATCATGACGCTCGTGCCTTCGTCGAGCCGGGTGAATTTATGCAGGATCAGTGCCGGGATATCCATGCCGCCCGTGCTCGCATTGACCCGGAACACAAGGCCAAGACCGAGGCCTATGCCAAAGCCGGCAAACCCGGAAGCAATGAGCGGATCGAGAAGAAAGGTCGTTTCCGGAAACAAAGTGACGGTCCATGAAAAAAAGGTGACGAACATCGGATAGATGATCGAAGACAGCACGGTTTTGAAAGCGAACCGTTTTCCTAAAACGACGGCGCCGACAATGAAGAGCCCGATCGTCAGCGTATCGATGATCCAGATCGGATTGATGCCGGGCAGGATCGGCTGCAGCGCGACAGCCACGCCCGCCACACCGCCGGACAATATATTATTGGGCAGGATCAGATAGGCGACCGAAGCGGCCAGGATCGCATTTCCCAGAAGTATATAAATGATTTGTTTGATGGAACTAGATTTTTTCTGCATATGACGACTTCCTTTATCATTCAAAGTATATCACTCTTCATCACAAAATTGCATTTGTTCCTCTCTTCCATTATGCTAAAGAAAAAAGGAGGATTTTATTATGACCACACCCCACAACAAGGCAGCAGAAAATGCGATCGCCCCGGTCGTGCTGATGCCGGGCGATCCGCTGCGCGCCCAGTATATCGCCGCGAACTATCTGGAAGATGCCGTGCTGTTCAATGACGTGCGCGGCATGCTCGGCTATACGGGCACCTACAAAGGAAGACCCGTCTCTGTCATGGGAAGCGGGATGGGCATTCCCAGCATCGGCATTTATTCATGGGAACTGTATACCCGATACAATGTGGAGGCCATCATCCGGATCGGCTCGTGCGGCGCGTATTCAAACGATCTGCACGTCTTCGATCTGGTCCTGGCCGATTCGGCGTACAGCGAATCGACCTATGCGCTGACCATGTCGGGCGCTGAGAACATGATCCAGTTCCCGGATCCGCAGCTTCTTGCCGACATCCGGGCCCAGTCGAAAAAGCTCGGCCTTGATCTGACGGAAGCCCGCTTCCATTCGAGCGACGTTTTCTACAACCAGATCGAACAGCCTGTCGAGGATGCGAAAGCGCTAGGCTGCAAAGTGGTCGAGATGGAAAGCTTCGGCCTGTTCCACAACGCGCGCGTCTGCAATAAAAAAGCGGCTGCCCTGTGCACCGTGTCCGATTCGTTTGTCTATGAGGAAGAAGCGACCCCTGAGCAGCGCGAACGCCACTTTGATTCCATGATCCGGCTTGCGCTTGAAACGGCTGTATCCCTGTAAACCAAAAGAGCTGGCAACAGCTTTTTTCATTTTTCGTAACAACTTTCCGCTTATCGTCCTGAAAAAAGCACAGATAAATTTGATATTATTCATTGTTCTGCTACAATAAAACTATAAAACCGCATTCACTGGAAAGGAAAGATACCATGATCAGCATACCGGACCGATCGATCATCCTTGCCCCGGGCGCTTTGCACCTGAGCCTGTATGATACGATCTACAAACAAAAAGGAAACTGTCTGAACATTCAGATCAACACGATCAGCACATATATCCATTCGCTGACCGGCCCTGACGAGAAAAGCGAGATCGAGCTCCTCTATGCCTATAAACAGGCTTTGTGCACGCTGGACGAAACGAACGCGTTCGCTTCCTCCAGGGACGATCCCGATTTTCTGAAAACGTGTCTGGATTTCATACGGGAGATCACGCTTTACGATGTCCATGACTTTCCGGACACGACAAGAAAAGAGAAGAGCCTCAAACAGATCATCGACCGGCTCCTGCCCATCGATACCGGCTTTCTTTCGGCAAAGGATCTTGAAAACCTGCCGGTGCCGTTCGAGCGGATCTGGATCCTGAAAACCGATCTTTCCGTGCAGGAGCAGTACTGGGCGGATTTTCTCCTTGCGCGCGGAGCGCACAGGCTCTGCGGCGAAAACGAAAAAGAAAAGATCCGCTACTGGTCGTGCGCCAACGCCCGCAAGGAAATGGAAGCTGCTGCCCAGACGATTCTCGAAAGACAGTGGAGGGCGGACGAGGTATTCATTGCGGTTGCCGAGCAGAAGGACGAGGAAGTGCTTGCGCAGATCCTGGATGCAAGGCGCATTCCGTATACGATGCTGCACAAAAGGGCGCGGACCGCGGTGCCGGCCATGTTTACGGCCGTGCTGTCCTATCTGGCCGATAAAAACATGGATACCTACTGCACGCTGATCCGCACCTTGGCCCCGGACCAGAGCGGACCGGTCATCGACTGGCTCAGACAGTTTGAAGGTGTCGATCTGGAAACGATCCCGTATGAAGACAACGCCCTGATTTCTGAAGCGGATTATATTTCATGGCAGGAAAAAGCGGCCCAGGCCAAAGCATGGATGGCGCAGCACGCCTTCTTCGACGAGTGGACGATCAGCGATATGGAAACGATCGCACAGTACATCCAGTCGCTCATCGCGCAGCCGGATCAGGAAGATCTGGACGCATTCGACTGGATCCTTCATAACTACGTATCGGTCCAGGCACAGATCGTGTCCGAAGCCGATCTCGGGCTGTTCATCGCTTATTTAAAAAAGCATCCTTTTGCGCCGGCTCATGATTCGATCTCGGGCGTTCTCATCGGCACCAGACGGGAACTGAGCGCTCTGCGCCCGCACAGCTTTTTCCTTGGCGCCCACGCCAAAGCTTTTCCGGCCCTGCAGACATATACCGGAATTTTTGACGAAAGCTATGTGCGCCGCACGAGCCTGCCTTCCTTAAAGGAAAGGCTGAACAGGCAGCGGCAGTCTGTCTTCTCGACTTTGGAGCAGATCCCGGATCTGATGATCATCGTTCCCCAGTCCGATTATGCGGGCAAAACGCTGGAAACCAGCGCCGAGCTGGAAGGATGGATCGGCCGCTATCCGGATTTTGTGTATGTGCGCGATATCGATGTCCGTTCGGTGCCGAAGTTTGCGCTGACGCCTGCGGATGCGCAGTCGCTCTTTTTCAGCAGCTCACGCTGCACTTCGTCTTTTGCCAAAGTAAGCACCTATTCCAAATGCCCGCTGCGCTATTATCTGCGCTTTGGTCTTTCTCTTAAAGGAAGACACGCCACAGACGAGGTGCGCGTTGACGGATCGCTGCTTTCCCGGGTGCTGCAGAAAGCGAAAATGCTCCACGACAAGCAGTATGCCGAACTTTCCTACGACGATGTGCTGCAGCTCGTGCAGGAGGAATTCGCGTTTGCCAAAAAGGTGTTCCCGATGCGGGCGCGCGAATTCGACAGTCTGATCATTGAATATGCGCACCGTATCAGCGAGCTTGTCAAAACGCTCGATGTATTTGAAACGAAGCTTCATCTTTCCCTGCTCAACAAAAAATACGAGCTCGACCGCTCTTTCGACTGGAAGGGCACTTCGGTCGAGATGAAAGGGTCGATCGCGACCTATGACCCGATGGCGGTCTCGTTTACCGTGCTGGATCCGGCGCTTGAGAAAGCCGGGATCTATGACGATCAGGGAGGGCTTGGCATGTTCGACCTGTCGCTGAAACAAACGGCGCAGCAGCAGCCGGCCTATAAAACAAGCTATCGTTCGGCTGTTCCGAGCGCGCAGTTCATCTCGCAGCCGCAGATGGAGGGAAATGTGCTGACCGACCGCTTCGTCAAAGGATGGGTCGCGCAGGATCTGCCGGCCGGGATGAATGCCCCGCTGCTCGAAATGGTGCAGAAAAAAGTCGACACGTACGCGCAGAAAGAGGAAAAGCTTCAGGAAGAGGCATCTTCTGTGCTCGAAAAAGTGTCGCTTGGCCAGATCGAGCCGGTCCATGCGGCCGGCGCGTGTGTGTACTGCCCGTACAAGCTCATCTGCCGCAACGGAGCGATCCGGCTCGAAGATGCGAAGAAAGGAGAGTAGGCTATGGATTTTTCACAAAAGCAGCTGCAGGCGATCGAATCGCGCGGCAAAAATATCATGGTATCGGCCAGCGCCGGTTCGGGAAAAACGTCGATGCTGGTCGAACGCCTGACAAGACTGGTCATACAGGATGGAATTTCCATCGCTTCCATACTGGCCATGACTTTTACCGAGGATGCGGCGGCCGAAATGAAGGCGCGGCTCAAAAAAGCGCTCTCCTCTCAGGAACAGACGCCGTATATGCTCGACCAGCTCGCGCTGCTCGAGCAGGCGGATATTTCGACGATCGACAGCTTCTGCTACAAGCTGGTGCAGACCTATTATTATAAGATCCCGATCTCGTACACGATGTCGCAGCATGTGGAGAACGGACCGCTGCGCCAGCAGGCCTTCGATCAGGCCATGAAGCGGGCGGCGGGCATGATGGATCCGGATGATATGGCTTCCTTATCTCTGTATTTTCATGCGTTCAGCGCTTCGGACGAAACCTTTCATGAAGCGATCAGCTCGTTCCTGGCCATCGCGCTTTCCAAGCCGGACCCGAAGCAGTGGATGAATGGATGCAGAAGCAAGGATCCTGAAGTGCGGGACTGGTTTTTCACGTATTTTCAGGAACGTGTCGAAGCGATGCTCGAAATGTGCCGGCAGACGCAGAAATGGTGCGGCACGATGGAGTTTCTGAAGATCAAGGAACAGACGAATATCGAAGATCTGCTCCGTTCAAAGATCATGCATCTCGAACGCTGCCTGAACGATCTGAAAGCGCACGAATATACGGCGTTTGCGGATCATTTTATCGCGATGGTGGAATCCACGAAGCGTTTTCCGAAAACGATCAACAAGCACGACTGCAAAAACACGGCAGACGCCTACAAGAAAACAGAGATCGATATCACGGAGCTTCTGTTCCCGCAGCAAAGGCTGGAGCAGGACGAAAAAAGCAATGCCAGGATCGCTGCGCTTTTCATCGATCTGTGCGTCCTTGTCTACGAACTGTTCGCGCAGGAGAAGAAAAAACTGGAGATCATCGATTTTTCGGACATGGAGCATTTTGCCTACGAGCTGCTCCTCGATCCGCTCATCCGGGAAGAGGTACGCTCAAAATACGAAATCATCCTGGTGGACGAGTTCCAGGATACCAACGAGCTGCAGGAAAGCATCATCGAAAAGATCGAACGGGGAAACAATGTGTTCCGGGTCGGCGATCTCAAGCAGTCGATCTATGGCTTCCGGCAGGCGAAACCGGCGATCATGCAGGCGCATATCGATCATGTGGACGAACGCAATGAAACGCTGTTTTTGAATGAAAACTACCGTTCGTCGCGCTCGCTGATCGAATTCAACAATCATTTTTACGAGAAGATCATGAATACTTCGTTCGCGGATATCCAGTTTACGCTCCAGGACGCGGCGGCGCCGGGCACGCGACGTCAGCACGAGCAGAAACAGTATCCGGTCCGTTTTCTGTTCATGCAGGCTGTTCCGTACAGTGCCGCTCACGGGCTGAGCCTGCTGCAGGCAAAAAAACTGCTCAACGCGCAGAAAGCGGATCTGATCGCTGCCGATATCCTCAGGCATCATGCGCTCGGGATCCCGTTTCGGTCCATGTGCATCCTGACCCGTTCGCATACGCCGCACGAACGGCTCAAAGAAGTTCTCGAATCCTACGGTATTCCTGTGCTGGCGGAGATCAGCCACGGATTTTATACGAACCAGGCGGTCCAGATCGTCCTGGCTGCGCTTCAGGCGATCTTCGATCCGCAGGATGATGTGGCGCTGCTCGGCGTGCTCTGCTCGCCTTTGTGCAAGGTAGAGCAGCAGCAGGTCGCTGCGGCAGGCGCTTTCCGTTCGAACGACCAGTCTTTGTACAGCGTGATCCAGGAGCAGCCGTTCATGCGTGCTTTCCATGCGCTGCGCGAATTGAGAACGCTGCCTGTCAGCACGATGCTGCGCCATATCTACAACTACAACGGGTTTTATTATGAATCGACCAACGGACAGGACAAGACAAACCTCGATCTTCTGCTCGAAAAAGCAGTGCAATACCCGGATCAGAGCGATCTGGAAGGCTTCGTTTCCCGGATCCGCGAAGAAGCGGACCTGGACAAGACAAGCGAAGCGTTTCCGTACGGCAAGGAAGAGGATGTGGTCAAGATCAAGACGATGCATCATTCCAAAGGTCTTCAGTTCCCGATCGTTTATATCTGGTCGCAGCATGACCAGCCGGGAAAAAACAGGTCGGGCCCGATCCGGCTGGACGAAAAGCTCGGCATCGCCCTGAGCGCACTGAGCGAGGATCGCAGCGTATGCCGTCCTTCTGTGTCTTCAATCGCTTTCAAAGCGAAGAAATTCCACGATGAGCTGGCGGAAGAGATGCGGGTGTTTTACGTGGCGACGACGCGGGCTGAGGAGGAGCTGATCATCGTGGATACGATCAACTCGCTCGACGATTACCGGCGTCCGCTCGATGGCTGGGCGCTGCTCGAGGGAGGGAGCTACACGAGCTGGCTGCTCCATACGTATCTGACGTGTCCGAACGATCTGTTCGTGCTTGACGAAGTGGAAGAGATCAGCGAGCGGACGGAAATCAAAAAGCGGAAAAACTTCCGAATGGGCCTTCAGTATTATCAGGGCCCGGTATCGCTGATCGAGTCGCGCACGGCTTCCCGCGCCAAGAGCGATCTGCGCTGGAAAAAGGTTTCCCTGAAAGAGAATACGCGTACTGTGCGGGGCACTCTGCTCCATGAGATCATTGGCGGTATCCCTTATCCGTTCACGGAAGAAAACATCCGGGATTTTGCGTCCAGAAAGTCTTCGGGCGTCACGGCCCAGGATATCGATCAGATCATGGCGCTCAATGACAGTACGCTGTTTGCGGCATGGATGAAGGAAGGCCATGAATTTGAGTGCGCCTATTCGGTCATGGATCACGGGCAGATGATCCACGGATATATGGACTTTGTCGCCTTCCTGGAAAAAGAGACGATCATTGTCGACTTTAAAAGCGATTATGTGCAGTCGATGGATGAGCTGCGGACCAAATATATGCCGCAGCTCGATGTATACCGCAAGGCGATGCGGCTGATCGATCCCGGCAAGCCGGTGCGCACATATATTTATTCGCTGTTCCTCAAGGAAATGTCCGAAATGAGACAATGAAACCGCTTTCCCTTTATTTATAGCAAAATCGTGTGATTTTGCTGTTTTTTTATGAAACAGATGCAAGGTTTGCGACCGGATTTTCACTTCTTTGAAACATTATGTGGGAATTGTGTGAAATGGTTTGAAATATCATTTCTTCTATATTACAATAGTCCACGTAATGAAAAGGAGATTTTATGAATAGCTTAAACAAATTTTTCAAGCTTGAAGAAAAACACACGAGTGTAAAGACGGAAATGCTAGCCGGTCTGACTACATTCCTGGCCATGGCCTACATTCTCGGTGTCAACCCGGCGATCCTGGGTGATGCGGGCATGGATATTCCTGCCGTATTCATGGCAACGGCCCTTTCGGCTGCTGTGGCGTCGATCCTGATGGGTCTGATCGCGAACTATCCAGTTGCTCTGGCATCCGGCATGGGTGTCAACGCCTTGTTCGCCTACACAGTATGCGGACAGATGGGAATGAGCTGGCAGGCCGCTCTGGCTGCTGTATTCATCAGCGGTCTGATCTTTGTGGTCATCTCGGTAACGGGGATCCGCAAACTGATCATCGATGCGATCCCTGTACAGCTGAAACTGGCGATCGGTGCCGGTATCGGTTTCTTTATCGCCTTTGTAGGATTCAAAAATGCCGGTATCATCGTCGCAAATCCATCTACTTTTGTTGGGCTTGGAAACTTTACCGATCCAACGGTCCTGCTGGCGGTCGTTGGTCTGCTGATCACGATCGGCCTGGTCGTTAAAAGAGTGCCTGCGGCCGTATTCGTAAGCATGGTCATCACGGCTGTGATCGGTATTATCTGCGGTGCATTCGGTATCGACGGAATGCCTGCTCTTCCTGAATCATGGGCTATGAATTTTGATATGAGCACTGTCGGCGCGTTTACGAGCGGTTTTGGAGAGCTTTTTGCCAATCCGATGAACGCGATCGTCATCATCTTCTCGTTCCTGTTTGTCGACTTCTTCGATACAGCCGGAACTCTGGTCGCGATCGGAAACGAAATCGGCCTTGTCAACTCGAAAGGCGAGCTCGAAGGTGCGGAGCAGGCTCTGCTTGCTGACTCGATCGGTACGGTTTTCGGTGCTGTTTTAGGTACTTCGACTGTAACGAGCTTCGTTGAATCGACTTCCGGTGTTGGTGTGGGTGGCCGCACAGGTCTTACGGCTGTAACAGCAGGTGTCCTGTTCGCGCTGTCTGTATTCATTTCGCCGATCCTGCTTTCTGCCATCACGAATGCGGTCACAGCGCCGGCGCTGATCATTGTCGGTGTCATGATGGCGCAGCAGCTCAAAGGAATCGAATGGGACAACATGATCTATGCGGTTTCCGCGTTTGTCACGGTCATCGCGATGATTCTGACATACTCGATCTCAAACGGTATCGCGTTCGGATTTATCGCCTACGCTGTTTCGATGATCGCGGCAAAAAAGACAAAAGAAGTACATATCACGGTATGGGTGCTGCTCGTGATCTTCGTGCTTTACTTTGCTTCTCCGTACTTCATGTAAAAGATTTTACGGATCTTCAGCGGTTTAGATTTTCTAAACCGCTTTTTTTCCGTTATAATAAAAGCTAAATAAAGGAGGAATTATCCTTGATTCAAATTGAAGGAATGCTGGAAACATTTCATCAGGGATTCGGATTTATCCGTACCGATCTCGGGGATGTTTTTACAGACAGCGCATTTATCAGTGCGTATAATTTATCAAATCATGACTATATTGTCGGAGAAGCGGAAAAAGATCCGGAAGGCCGTTCGGAATTCATACTGAAAAAGATCACATCGGTCAACCGGATCCATGTGGAACAGATCGATATTGCCAAAGCGCAGCGCGAGCTGCAGGAAAAGAAAAACCGCGAGCGGACAAGCGCGACCGGGATCCTGGAAGTCATGGAAAAAGGCTTCGGCTTTTTAAGGCAGGATAACTACTTGTCAGGCGATGACGATGTCTACGTTTCCGAATCCAAGATCAAAGCGCTCAAGCTGCGCACAGGCGACCGGATCGACGGTGTCGCTTCTCCAAAGCACGGCCAGTCGGCCCGAGCGCTTGAAAGCGTGGATCTTGTCAACGGACATTCGATCAAGGACTGCCTGAGCCGCAAACGGTTCGATCAGCTGACACCTGTCTTTCCGGATAAAAAGATGAAGATGGAAACCGTGAAAAATAATTTTGCGGGCCGGATCGTCGATCTGTTCGCGCCGATCGGCTACGGCCAGCGCGGAATGATCGTAGCGCCCCCGAAAGCCGGCAAGACGACGCTGCTCGAGATGTTCGCTCAGTCGATCCTGAAAAATCACAAAGATGTGTATCTGATCGTTCTGCTCATTGACGAGCGGCCGGAAGAAGTAACCGCGTTCAAGGAGCTCGTGATCGAGGCAGCCGGCGAAAACAAGGATCATGTCGAGGTCGTCTATTCCACGTTCGACGAACAGCCTGCCCACCATAAGCGGGTGGCGGAAATGGCGCTTGCCAGAGCAAAGTCGCTTGTGGAATTCGGCGAGAATGTCGTGATCCTGCTCGATTCGATCACTCGTCTTTCCAGAGCGTATAACCTGGTCGTTCCTTCGACCGGAAAAGTTTTGTCGGGCGGTCTGGATCCGAATGCCTTGTATGGTCCGAAACGTCTTTTCGGCGCAGCCAGAAATATTCGCGAAGGCGGTTCGCTGACCGTCATTGCTTCGGCCCTGGTCGATACGGGCAGCCGCATGGATGAGATGATCTTCGAGGAATTCAAAGGAACCGGCAATATGGAACTGTATCTGGACCGGACCCTGGCAGAACGCCGCATTTATCCGGCGATCAATATCCAGCGTTCCTCCACACGGCACGACAATCTGCTGCTCAGCAAGGAAGCGTACGATGTCGAGGAAATGATCCGGCGCGAATGGCTCTCATCCAATACGATCGAGGATACGCTGACAACGCTCAAGGCATTGAGCACGACCCGCTCCAACAGCGTGCTGTGCAAGGCGCTGCTCGAGTCGAAGAAAAAGGCATAAAAACCACACATGTAAAATCACACAACACTCCCTGCCGATACGGACAGGGAGTGTTTTTCTTATCGTTACCTTCCGGTTACCTGGGATGGAAAAAGTGCGTACTTATTTTCTGTATAGTTTTGCGCTATCGTATAGGCATACAGAAGCAGGGAGGGATGCTCTTATGGATCAGAACGAAAGAAGAAGATGGCTGATCGAAGAACTTTTAAAGGAAAAGCCCGAATATGCGGCAATCGAAATACCGGAAAACGAATCGGAACAAAAAAGACTGCTCCGGGCTTTGTTCAATGTGCGGCCGCCCGGTTTTGCCGGAACGCAATTTCTTCAGGTACAGGACGAGTATCTGCAGGAGGAAACAAGAAGAAAAGGAATTACTTCCACAGAAGATCTTATCCCGGTTTCTCCTTCTCTTCCGGACATATCTTTATGGCAGGGCGATATCACGACGCTGAAATGCGATGCGATCGTAAACGCGGCCAACGATCAGATGCTCGGGTGCTTTTATCCGAATCACGGCTGCATCGATAATGCGATCCACACCTTTGCGGGCGTACAGCTCAGAAGCGAATGTGCCCGGATCATGGAAACGCAAGGATACAACGGGTCATGTATCGTGACCGATGCGTATAATCTTCCATGCGCCTATATCCTGCATACGGTAGGGCCGATCATTTATTCGTCGGTCCGAAAGCAGGATGAAACGGTGCTGGCCCGGTGCTACCGGTCCTGTCTGGAAGCAGCGGACCGGCTTCATTTAAAAAGCGTGGCCTTCTGCTGCCTTTCGACCGGGGAATTCCGCTTCCCCAATGATCTGGCTGCACAGATTGCCGTAAAAACCGTATTAAGCTATAAAAAGGAAACAGACAGCAGGATCGAGGTGATTTTCAATGTATTTAAAGACAAAGACAGACAGCTCTATGAAAACATTTTTAGAAAAATTCAGTGAAGCGGATGCGATCGTGATCGGGGCGGGCGCCGGTCTTTCAACAGTGGCCGGATTCACCTATGCCAAAGAACGCTTTGCGCGCTATTTTTCGGATTTCGAACACAAATACGGCTTTCATGATATGTATTCGGGCGGGTTTTATCCGTATCGTTCGCCCGAAGAACACTGGGCGTACTGGAGCCGGTATATTTATATCAACCGCTACATGGATGCTCCGAACCCTACATACAGAATCCTGTTCGATCTTGTGAAAGACAAAAACTATTTCGTGATCACGACCAATGTCGACCATCAGTTTCAGAAGGCCGGCTTCGATAAAAACAGGCTCTTTTATACACAGGGCGACTACGGTCTGTTTCAGTGCAGCACACCCTGTCATGAGCAGACGTATGATAATGAGATGATCATTCAGAAAATGGTCGAAGCGCAGGGGTATACGATCACGGAAGACAAGGAACTTGTTCTGCCGGAAGGAACAATGCCGAAAATGAGCGTCCCGTCCTCTCTGGTGCCTCATTGTCCGCGCTGCGGCAAATGGATGTCCATGAACCTGCGGGCAGACCGTACGTTTGTAGAAGATGAAGGGTGGAACGAAGCGGCACAGCGGTATGACGCGTTTTTGAAACAGCATAGAAATTCCCGAATCGTTTTTATCGAACTTGGTGTCGGGATGAACACGCCCGGGATCATCAAGTACCCGTTCTGGCGGATGACAGCGCAGAACCCCGGCTCTTTTTATACATGCGTCAATGCAGGCGAAGCCTTCTGTCCCGAAGAGATCGCAGACCGGTCGCTCTGTCTCAATAAAGATATCAATGAAGTGCTCAGGCAGATGAAAGAACATACAGAAAAAGAGAAAAAATAAAGAATCGGAAATTATCGAAAGCGGCTATATCGAAGAATCTGAATCCGTCTTCCATTTATCGTAAATAGAAAAAGCCCTTATCTTTTAAGAATTTACAAATTGCGGTTGGAAATTAATGATATAATTGTGAAGAAGGAGGATAATTTAATGATTGATATCCCGAAGGATAAAAAAGTACGTGTGGGAAAAGCAATTGAGTTTTTGCGAAAAAAAGAATTTAAGAATGTCCCTTCTTTCAAGATCGAACGCTTCATAGAAAATATTTGTTCCAAGGCCACCTACGTCAAACTAAGGAAAGTTCCTTTAAAGGAAAGCGAAATATATGATTCTCTTTTAGCGAAACTGAGTCTTTTTTATCCTTACGATGTTCGACTGCAGACGAAACTTTTTAACGCAGAAAAATTTGCGGAAGATGCGTTCACCAACAGGGAGCCGAACGAAAAAATACTTCTGGATTCGTTAGTAAAGTATTACTCCGCTTCCCGTTCGATCTATGACCGGTTAAAGTATTTGGCTTTTACGGATCCGACATTGTCTGTTCCTGAATTGCTGAGTATTTATGAAATCATTCAATCGCCAATCAGAGAAATGATCATGAACCGGATCATTGACGTTCTTGAAAACCTGCTTCCTTCGGCTATGTCCGATGAAATCCAAAAATGTATTCATTTCCATGCGATCCGTAATCAGATCGATTACCTTTTTCTGATTATTCGAAATGAGCGTTATTATGAAGCGGTGGCTTTGTGCGAAACTTTACTGCATTGTTCATCTCTGCCGGTCGATCAGGCAAAGATACGGATTGCCAAGCTTACCCTTCTCCATCATATTGATCCCCAACGTTTTGATCAGGAAGCGCAAGATCTTCAAGGCGATCCCGTCTTCCCTTTGGTCAGACAGGACTGGATCCATATCTGTGCTTTTCATGCATACTACCAAAATGGTCAGGAGAGAGCCAGACTTCTTTTTGAAGAAGAGATAAAAAATAAAAAAACTTTTTTTCCGGCGATTTTGTTCCTAGCCCATATGCATGATCCAGAGAAAGAGTTTGATCAGGAAGTTTTTTGTCGTTACAATATTCGAAATTATCCGATCGAATATCAGCATTTATATACTTATTTTGAAATGAAATTTGCCCACAGTTCTTTTTATGTGCTCGAAAATTATTTATGGAATGTATGCCGCAAAGAAATCAAAGAGTTTTATCCTGGAAAGATCATCATCCGTTTGATCCACGATGAATTGGAATGGATCAGCGAAAATACCGGAAGCAGGACAAAACTATATACGTTCCACCAGCAGTTTGGTTAAACTTTTAAGGAAAAATCTATAAATTTATTTAGTTTTCTATTTTTGGTTCAATTTTCTTCGAATATTTTCTTTTCCTTTAGAATCAGATTTACAAGGAGGAGAGAAAAATGGAATTAATTTTTATCGGTGACAGTCTTAAGACGAATGTCGTTAATGTTGTTTGTCACATTAAATAGACGGCCCCGAAATTTTAAAAAGAATCCCTGCAAGGGATTTTTTACTTTCTATTTTCAAATTTTTTATGAACCAAAGCAAATTCAATTTACTCATCGCAACCGAAAATAACACATTGCTTATAAACACTTTGCATCAGACGATGTTAAAAATCGCAGATTCTAAAGTAAAAGATAAAATCAAAAATATGTATAATGATAATATTTTTGATTTTTCAGCAGCCGAATATTCTTTATTAACAAAAGGCGGTTTTCTTGTAGATTCCCATGAAGA
>Michael_p2__coassemble_1171_pt1 | contig 39085 bp, 39 predicted proteins | sample Michael_p2__metabat2_high_PE_032 | metagenome-assembled genome bin Michael_p2 | reverse complement strand
ATATTTACGAAGAAATTTTAAAAGATTCTTCTTTAAAGGACTATAAAAAATATATTACAGTAAAAAAGAATAAGAGAGAGCAAGTTAAAAATTTGCTGGAAAGTCATGGATATCATGATTATGTGTTAGTAGAAGAACATTCAACAGAGTTTTGCAAAGCATTGGCAACTGCAAAATATCTCTTTAATAATTCAACTTTTCCAACATATTTCATAAAAAGAAATGAACAGGTTTATTTTAATACATGGCACGGCACTCCGTTAAAGACTTTGGGTCGCTCCATTAAATCTGCCCCGCATGAAATCGGAAATACACAACGAAATTTCTTTATGGCAGATTACTTACTTTATCCAAATGAGTTTATGTTTGGTCATATGCGTAAGGATTATATGTTGAATGAACTATTTCCTGGAAATTATGTTTTAAATGGTTATCCTCGAAATTATGTTTTTTACGATATTGAACGTCAGAAAAAAGTCCGAGAAGCACTTGAAATTTCGGATATGCAAGTTATTTGTTATATGCCCACCTGGCGAGGAACAACAGATAAAAAGGAAGTGCGTACACAGGAACTGGCGACTTTATACTATCTGAATGAACTAGATCGCAAGCTACAGGATAATCAGGTTCTTTTTGTAAATTTGCATAACTTTATCCGAGATAGAATTAAATTGGATGATTATAAGCATATCCGCTTTTTTCCAGAGGAATATGAAACCTATGAATTTCTTTCCTGCGCAGATTGCTTAATTACCGATTATTCAAGCGTTTTCTTTGATTTTGCGAATACTCGGAGAAAGATTATTCTTTTCGGTTATGATAAAGAAGAATATTTTGAAGATCGAGGAGTGTATATTTCATATGACTCTTTACCATTCCCGATTGTAGAGACGGTTCCTGCATTACTTAAAGAGATTAATGATCCAAAAGTAAAAGATTATACTTCTTTTATTGAAACTTACTGTCCTTGGGATTATCAGGATAGCGCAAAATTCATTGTAGAAAATGTTTTTCATGATAAGGATTCTTTAAATCTTATAGCAGGTCCATCCTTCTCAAATCATAAGGAGAACATTGTGATCTTTGGAGGAGCATTAACTCAAAATGGATTAACGACATCTTTACGGGGACTTCTTAATCATATTGATACTGAAAAAGCAAATTTCTTTGTGCTTTTTTATCGTAAAAAAGCCAAAAAACATATATATGTAATTAACAATTTTCCGAAAGAAATTAATTACATTTCTATTCAGGGTCCGAAGACAATGAGTTTTACAGAAGCAATCTGTCAGGCATTGTATTTTCGGTTCAACTGCACCAGTGATTTTGTTATGAAACATGTGAATACCATGTATAAAAGAGAAGTGCGTCGCATATTTGGCCCGAATCATTTTGATACGATGATTCATTTCACTGGATATGAACGGAATATTGCGATGCTTATGAACAACATGCAGGATACGAAACGAATTATGTATGTTCACAACGATATGTCCCAGGAGCAGAATACGCGATCCAATTATCATATTCCTTCGATTTTTCAAACATATAAGGTATGTGAGGAAATTGTTCCGGTTCGTGAGTCTTTAAAACCGGTTTTATTGGAAATGATTCCTGATCTTGATCCTGATAAAATAGTAACAGTCCATAACGTCAATAACATTGAACCAATCAAAGAGAATGCAAAACATCCGCTCACATTTGAAGATGTTACATTTTCTACGCATACAGTAGTAGAAATTAATAAAATCCTGAATGATGATAAAATATTTAAATTTGTGAATGTAGCTCGTTTTTCTCCCGAAAAAGGTTTGAAACGCTTAATTGCGGCATTTGAATTATTTCATCAGAAATATAACAACACGGTATTATTTATTATTGGCGGTCATGGCAGTGAATTTGATGAAATCTTACAGTACGTTGAAGACCATCAGCTTACAAGTATTGTTTTGATTAAATCTTTATCAAATCCATTTCCAATCGTATCCCGTTGTAATACATTCATTCTTTCTTCCTTTTATGAAGGATTACCAATGTCGATTATGGAAGCATTAATACTAGGAGTGCCGGTTGTATCAACAGATATTGCAGGGCCTCGTGAATTTTTATCACAGGGCTATGGAGAATTGGTATCAGATTCTCAGGAAGGTGTTTATGATGGTCTTGAAAAGGCATATAAACATGAATTGCAAGTTAAACCGTTTGATGCCGAAGCTTTCAATGAAAGAGCATTAAAAGAATTTTATGATGCAGTAGGTTTATGAAGCGAAATCGAATAATCGATCAGGCAAAAGGTATTGCTATAATTCTTGTTATTATAGGGCATATTCCGACAAAGAATATGCCCGTTATCACATGGCTTTACTCATTTCATATTCCAATCTTTCTAGTTGTTTGCGGATATGTACTTGCTGATAAGCCACCCATCAAGAATGTAAAATCATTTTTGAAGAAGCAAAGTATTAGATTGCTCTATCCATTTGTAACTTTTTCGATAATTAAAGCACTATTCGGATTATTTATCATGAAAGATATAGATGAATTTATTGATCCGCTGGTCCGTGTTCCTTTGCTTGCCGGTGATGGCGCATTATGGTATTTGCCGGCTTTTTTCGTTGCTTTAGTTATTTTTCAAATTTTACGAAAATATCATAAACTTAATTATCTTTGGATATTTGTTGTAGTAACGATTTTATGTTCGGAAACGATTCTACTCAATCATCCATATTATGAACGAAAAATCTGGTTTTATTTGAATTTAATTAATCATGATTTATTAATGTGTGTCTTTATAGGGGTAGGATATATTTTCAGAAAAAAGAATCTTATAAATAAAAACCCATCTTATCTTATTTCCTTTAGTTTACTAGCTATTGGACTCATTTTAAGTATAATGAATGGAAAAATTGATATTCATTATTCGAATATTCGAAATGGCTTATTATTTTATCCATGTGCAGTAATAAATTGTTTAGGATTAATGATGCTTCTTAAACGAATGAATCTACATTTGTTAGGATTAGAATATCTTGGAAAAAATTCATTAGTAATTTTTTTAACGCATACTACATTACGAATTGTAGCTTTGACCAGTCGATGGATGAAAGCAATTTGGGCAGAGCCGTATTTTGTGTTAACCGGTTCTGTTATCCTGGTTTTAATCATTGAAATCCCAATAATATATTTAAGTAAACGACAATTATCATTTCTTTTTAAAATGCCGAAGAAAGCGAGAAAACTATTATGAAATTACTACGTATTATAAAAAAGATAGCCGGGAAAATCATCCGCTGGGGATACAAGCTGACCTACAAGCTTATTCCGATCGATCCGAAACTTGTGATTTTCATATCTTTTCATGGAAGAGGATATTCAGATAATCCAAAAGCGATTTATGAACAGATGATCAAAGATCCGGCTTTTGAAGGATACCGGTTCATCTGGTTTGTCAAACATCACAAAAAGAAGGATCTTCATATTCCGAAAGCGAAGATCGTAGAATATTTCAGTATTCCTTACTTCTACTATATGTCGCGGGCAAAATTCTGGATCATCAACTGCAAGATGCCGACGTATATTTCAAAAAAGCCGGATCAGGTGTATTTGCAGACATGGCACGGCACGCCGCTAAAGCGTCTGGCGCACGATATCGATGTGGCAGAAGATACGACCTTTTACCGCTCCGGCGTTTCCTATGAAGCGATGGTCAGCAGTTATGATATTGATGTGGAACGATACAACTATATGATTTCGCCAAACAGATTTTGTACAAAAGTATTTCAGACTTCGTTCGGGATCGACCGGAAAAGACTCATCGAAACCGGGTATCCGCGCAATGATTTTCTGACCAATCATACGAATGAAGATGTGATCCGGGTAAAAAAGAAATACGGGATCCCTTTGGACAAAAAGGTCGTTCTGTATGCACCGACATGGAGAGACAACTCGTATGTGGCAGCCGGATATACGTTTAAACTGGAAGTTGATTTTCGCGAATGGAAAAAGAAACTGCCGGCTGATACGGTCGTGGTATTCAAGCCCCATTATCTGATCATTAACATGTTCGAAAATGATCAGGAGCTGGATGGCTTTTTATACTCGATCCCGGCCGAAGCCGAAATCAGCGAACTGTACATTATCGCGGACCAGATGGTTACCGACTATTCAAGCGTATTTTTTGATTATGCGATCCTGAAACGGCCGATTTATTTTTATATGTACGATCTGGAACAATACGCTTCGGATCTGCGGGGATTTTACCTGGACATCCATAAAGATCTTCCAGGCAAAGTGTATCGCAATGAAGGGAAAATGCTTGAAGATATGGCACGGAACAACTATGATTATGAGCAGTTAAAACAATTTAATGCCCAGTTTAATAATCGGGAAGACGGACACGCAGCCCAAAGAGTGCTGGACGTACTGAAAAAAGAACGGTAGGTGAGATTTATGGGATTGAGCAAGATCATTTTGAATATCGCATTGAGCATTGTCAATGGGCTTACTTTTTATCTTCGGCCAATCCCGAACCGGATCACGTTCATTTCGCTCACTTCCGATAAACTGACTTCCGATTTCAAACGGATCTATAAAGCGCTCGAAAAAGAAAATGTATATGAACTGCGCTGCGATCTGGTCGTATTTCAGAAAAGTCTCTGGGGCGATTTTCTTTATTTCCTCAACTGTCTTAAACAGCTCGTAGAAATAAAGAGATCCGCTCTGGTGATCATCAATGACAATAACTATGTGATTTCTCATATGAAACCAAAAAGAACGAAGGTCCTGCAGGTATGGCACGCGTGCGGCGCAGTAAAAAAATTCGGGAACCAGATCCGGCGTCAATATGTGATCCGCAATTATGATGCGGTCATCTCTTCAGCGCCATATTGGAAAGAGTGTTATGCCCAGGCATTCGGAGTCATGCCTGGACAGGTATATGACTGCGGCATGGCAAGGACCGATAATCTTCTCGATCAAAAGAAGATGAATAGGAAAATCATACAGTTTTACGAAAAATATCCGAACCTCAAAGAAAAGAAATGTATCTTATATGCACCCACATTTCGGGGAAATATCATTGACGGGTTTGAGATCGAATCCCTTGATCTGGACAAAATGGCAGAAGAGCTTGAAGAAGATACGGTGGTTCTGTATAAATTTCATCCCTTGCTTGGCGACGTCCGCTTTCGAAATAAAAAAGCAGTTGCTGTAAATACGGAAGATCTTTACGTTCTCATGCAGATCAGCACATGTCTGATTTCTGACTATTCAAGCATCATTTTTGATTATTCGCTCTTAAAAAAACCGATGATCGCCTATGTATCCGATCTGGAACAGTATAAAAAGACGATTGGTCTGAATATTCCATATGAACAGGATTTTCCGGGAGAAATCTGTTTTACTGAAAAAAACGTGATCGACGCCATTCGCAGGCTGCCGGATTATAATTATGAAAAATTATATGAATTTCAGAAAAAATATATAATTCGAACGGACGGAAACAATACCTCCCGGATCGTAAAACTGATCCATGAACTGACAAACATAAAAAAAGGCGCCAATTAGGCGTCTTTAAATTTTACGTCAACCGTATAGTTTTCTTTGATTGGAGCAGAAAGATCAAGGATCTGCTGAATGGATTCGACAGCCTGCTGCTGCGCCGTTTCATAAATATTTTTCTCTTTGATTTCCTTTTCGATGCTTTCCTTTTCCTTGGTCACGAATTCTTTGTAGTCGTTCACACTGATCGGATTGAAAATATTTTTCGACTCGTTGTATACTTCAATGCTTTTTTCATCGATCGAGTTCGACAATATTTCGATCGGAGGCAGTTCGATGGAAATCGTATTTCCTGCTATGTTCACATCCGCAGCCGACATATCGACACCGAGCAATGCTTCTCCTTCATAAGTCAGGATAAAGTATTTGTCAGTCAGCGGGATCGACCAGCCGTTGATCTCGAGCGAGTTTTCATAGCGGCCCACATTGGAATAGTGGTATCTTGTGGTTATAAGATCAGAAGCACTGACAAGCTGTTCTTTCACCGTAGTCTGTGTGACCTTCGATTCGCCCGGTCCCACGCTCCAGTTTCCGAATTTGATCCCGAGCACAAAAACGAGGATCCCCGCGATCAGCGCGCCAGTCACACCGGCGATGACAATTGATTTAATTTTTTTCATGTCCTAATCATAGCATATAAAAAATGTGAATGCCATATGATTTGTGGTATAATAAATCACACGGAGGTCTTTATGACAAAAACACAATTTATACAAGCATTGAGTGAATTGGGAATTCAATTGAATGAACAGCAAATTTCACAATTTGAACAATATATGAAACTACTCCAGGAATGGAACGAAAAAATGAACCTGACAGCCATTACGGAAGAGGAAGAAGTGTGGGAAAAGCATTTTTATGACTCGATCCTTCCATTTGCCTCGCTGAATCCTCGATCGATGTGCGATGTCGGAAGCGGAGCTGGCTTTCCGGGAATCCCGGTAAAAATTGCGTTTCCTGAATGCCATATGACCTTGCTCGAACCGCTTCAGAAAAGATGCCGCTTTTTAAATGAAGTGAAAGAAACGCTCGGTCTGAAAGATGTGCAGATCGTCAACGCAAGAGCGGAAGATTACGTAAAAGAAGCGCGGGAAAAATTTGAAGTCGTCAGTGCCAGAGCAGTAGCCAGATTATCGATCCTGCTCGAGCTTTGTGTTCCTTTGCTCAAACCGGATGGGATCATGGTCGCCCTGAAAGGAAAGAATGGCGAAGAGGAACTGAAAAATGCCCAGAAAGCGGTCCATGAACTTGGTATCCGTCTGATCCGGGAAGAGAAAACGACCATCGAAGACGACAGCACACGCATCAACTTTTATTTTAAGAAAATGAGGCCGACTCCTAAAAAATACCCAAGAGCATACGGTCAGATCAAAAAGAAGCCACTGGAGGACGCAGCATGGGAAAAATAATCGCAATTTCGAATCAGAAAGGCGGGGTCGGAAAGACGACAACGGCCATCAATGTGTCCAGCGGTCTGGCAAAACTTGGAAAAAAAGTGCTTCTGGTCGACTTTGACGCGCAGGGAAACGCATCGCAGGGGCTTGGAGCTATCACAGGCCCGGGGCAGCCGACCGTTTATGCCGTATTAATGGATGATTATCCGATCGAAAAAACGATCGTCCATGATCAGAAAAGCGAAGTCGATATCCTGCCGGCCAATATTTCGCTGGCCGGAGCGGATCTGATGATGGACAAAATGGGAGCGGGCAAGGAAATGATCCTGAAAAAGGTGCTCGAACCTGTAAAAGACAAGTATGATTATATCCTGATCGACTGTCCGCCTTCGCTTGGTCTGCTGACAACCAACGCATTGACAGCAGCCGACAGCGTGCTCATTCCGGTACAGTGCGAATACTACGCCCTCGAAGGCGTGACCCAGCTGCTGATCACGATCCGGATCGTGCAGCAGACCTCCAACTCCCGTTTAAAAATTGAGGGGATCCTGATGACAATGTACAACAACAGTACCAATCTGAGCGCAGAAGTATCGCAGGATGTCCGGCAGTCGTTCGGAAAGCTTGTCTATCAGAATTCCATTCCCCGCAATGTACGTCTTTCCGAAGCGCCGAGCCGCGGATTGTCTATTTTCGAATACGATCCGCGATCCAAGGGGGCGCTCGCTTATATGGCATTATGTGAAGAATTTTTACATAGAAATGAGGGGAAATAATATATGAGCTCAACGCGTTTAGGAAAAGGATTGACAACGATATTCGGACAGGATGTCAGCAAAGTGCTCGATGATATTCAGCATGGCGAGATCGATACGGTCGTTTCCGAACAGACGAAGATCCCGGTCAGCGAGATCCGTCCCAACCCGTATCAGCCGCGAAAAGTATTCGATGACGAAGCGCTGCAGGAACTGAAGGTGTCGATCGAACAGCATGGCGTATTCACACCGATCCTCGTAAAGAAAAGCATTGCCGGCTATGACCTGATCACCGGAGAACGGCGGTTAAGAGCCAGCAAGCTGGCCGGACTGGAAACGATCCCGGCCATTATCGTACAGTTCGATGACCAGGAAATGATGGAGATCGCTCTGCTCGAAAACATTCAGCGGGAAGATCTCAATGTGATCGAAGAGGCAAAAGCCTATGAGCAGCTGATCCAGAAACTTGGCTATACGCAGGAACAGCTTGCCAAAAGGGTCGGCAAAAGCCGTGAACATATCACCAACCTGCTCCGTCTGCTCCGCCTTCCCGAAGATGTGCAGCAGTATGCGATCGACAAGCAGCTGTCCATGGGACACATCCGGGCCCTGCTTTCCCTTAAAAACGAAGAGGAAATGCGGCGGATTGCAAAACAGGCCATCGATCAGGGGCTATCGGTACGAAAGGTCGAACAGCTCGTTAAGGAAAGCGCCCAGAAAAAAGACAAGCCAATCGTGGCAAGCAAGGAAAATATGTTCGTGAAAGAGGCGCAGCACCAGCTCGAGGACTACTTTCAGACCAACGTGAAGATCGCAGGACACGCCATTACGATCCATTTTGAAAACGATTCCGATCTTACGCGGATCCTTGAAATGCTCGAGCTGACCGACTGAATCATTTTAAAAGAGTTGTGAACACAAGCCGTAAAAGCTTGTGTTTTTTTTTGAGTTCGATATAATGAAAAAATCATGGAGCTATAACATAAAAATAAGCGCCGGGACTGCAGGAGCAGTTGACGAGGACCGGGTTCATCGAAAGATTCGGCGGATGATCCGGAGGCTTGATACAGTCTGAAAAAAGGACAAAAACACAGCGCGAGCTGTGAACAAATCCTTCTATGTATCCTCCATGAATAATAGAAAACGGAGGATTTTAATATGTGTGGAATTACAGCCTACACCGGGAAAGGGAGAGCTCTGCCCTTTCTGATCCAGGGACTGGAAAAACTTGAGTACCGAGGCTATGACTCGGCAGGGATCACGCTCGTCTCGAATGGCGAGCTCGTCACGGTCAAGACGAAAGGAGCGCTGGCCGCCTTGAAGGAAAAGCTGGCGCAGTATGATCTCGATCAGCATGCCGGGATCGGGCATACGCGCTGGGCGACCCACGGGGTGCCGTCCAATCTGAATTCGCATCCCCATACGAACTTGTCGAATACGATTTCGATCGTTCATAACGGGATCATCGAAAACTATCAGTCGATCAAGGAAGGGCTCGGGATGCAGGGATATACGCTGGCATCCCAGACCGACAGCGAAGTGATCGTCCATCTGCTCGACTATTATTATGAAGGGGATATGAAAGCCGCGCTTCGCAAAGTGATGAGCTATCTGGAAGGAAGCTATGCGCTCTGCGTCGTTTCGGTCGACGAACCCGATACGATCTACGCAGCCAAGAAGGAAAGTCCTATGATTCTTGGAATGGATGACACGGCTTCTTTCTGTGCCAGCGATATTCCTGCCCTTATTTCCTATACAAAAGATGTGATCACGCTGGAAGACGGACAGATGGCCGTTTTGAAGCCGGGCCATGTTTCGGTATATGACGGACAGGGCAGAGAAGTGGAGCCGAAATTCATCCATATTCCTTATGATCTGGAAGCGGCCCAGAAAAACGGGTACGACACGTTCATGGAAAAGGAAATGCATGAACAGCCGTATGTGATCCGGGAAACGTTGCGCGGACGGGTAGAGGATCGGATCATCATGCCTGAACTGGACGGCATCGATCTTCATGCATTCGACCATGTATATTTTCTTGCATGCGGCACCGCCTATCATGCGGCCTTGTATGCGCAGTATCTCGGCCGCGAATGGATGGATATTCCGATCACGTGCGTGCCGGCCAGCGAATTCCGGTACGGCAACTATCCGGTCAATGACCGCACGTTCTGCGTGTTTGTTTCCCAGTCCGGGGAAACGGCCGATACGCTCGCTGCGTTGAAAATGTGCCTGAAAGCAGGCGCAGCCACGCTGACGCTGACCAATGTGCTCGATTCCTCGCTGGCCCGGCTGGCCGATATCACTTTATATACGTGCGCCGGCCCGGAGATCGCGGTCGCGAGCACCAAAGCGTATACGACCCAGCTTGTCATGCTGGCAGCGATGATGGTCAAGCTGGCCTGCAATGCAGGATACGAAGTAAAAGATCTGGATCAGTTCATTGCTGATTTGAAAGAGATCCCCGATGCCGTAGAGGCGATGCTGGACAGGAAGAATACAATGGCAGAGTATGCCAGGCTCCTTGCTGGCCAGAGGGACGCGTATTTTATCGGACGCCAGCTCGATTATGTCAATGTGCTCGAAGGAGCGCTCAAGCTCAAGGAAATCTCCTATGTGCATGCGGACGCGTATTATGCCGGGGAACTCAAGCACGGGCCGATCGCGCTGATCGAAGAAGGGACGGTCGTCATTGCGCTGGCGACCCAGAAAGAAGTGGCGGCCAAGACGATTTCCAATATCGAGGAGACGATTGCCCGCGGGGCAGAAGTCATCCTGATCAAAGCGCCGGGAATTCATTCCGACAAGATCGAAAGGCAGATCGATCTTGTGCCGGTCCATCCGTATCTGACAGGAATCCTTGTTGCGGTGCTGCTGCAGCTGTTCGCGTTTTATACGGCAAAAGAAAAAGGCTGCAACGTCGATCAGCCGCGAAACCTGGCCAAAAGCGTTACAGTCGAATAAGTTATGTCCCTTTCCGGACTCGTCTGCGAATGTACCGGCACGTTTTTTCGAGTCCGTTTTCCGATAAGTAGCAAAGCAAAAACAGGATGAGCCGGTCCGTTTCGGGATGGATCATGATGTGATCCCTTCCCTGCATATAATAATCAAGTGCACTGTGATCAGTGTACTTTTCTTTTTGGTAGATCATGCTGGCAGCGACCCGGTCGCAGAACATTTCATAGACGTAGCGTTCGGGCATCTTCACCGGAGCCACGCCATTTTTCGAATTGTCCAGCCAGTATTCCCAGTGATGGGGATTCCTTCCTTTATGGTGGAGCCATGACATGGAATATCCCTCTTCCTCCTTCTGCGCATCGATCGGGGAGCGGAAGCCCTGGTAATATTTGAATCCGGTCCTCAGCTCGATCGGGGAATATTTGCTCATATCATGCAGCAGACCCTGCTTGTACAGTCCGCACCGGAAGCAGAGCTCGCCAACCTTGATTTTATGTTTGTTGATCGTAGACAGATGTCCTTTCACTTTTGATAGAGCTTTCATGCAGACATTGTATCATAAGAATTTGAAAATGAAGCTGAAAGCAGACGATTAAAAATGGAAAGCCTTTCATTCCCTTTGAAAACAATAAAAATTTCTTGAAAAGGTTATTTCATGTTGATAATATTAAGACATCTAGAAGTTTATTTAGGAGGAGATTGAAATGAACTCACAGAAATTTATTGCAGGTCTGGCATCGGCTGCGATGGTGCTCGGACTTGCCGGCTGTGGAAGTTCCGGCTCTAACTCTGGCTCAAGCTCAGACAGCAAACCATTGATCGTCGGAACTACGCAGGAGCTTGCCGGTGTATTCTCACCAATTTTTTACCAGACAGCGTATGACGGCTGGGTAGTGGATATGATCTATGAACCAATGCTCCGCTATACGAAGGATTCCGAGCTGAAGCCTTATCTGGCAGAGGAAATGCCGGAAGTCAGCGAAGACGGAAAAACGATCACGTTCAAGCTCAAGGACGGAATCAAATTCTCCGACGGCACCGATCTGGATGCCAACGACGTAAAATTTACGTTCACGCTGATCGCCGACCCTTCTTATGACGGACGTTTTACAGGCAGTGCGGACTTTATCGAAGGCTATAAGGAATATCATGACGGCGACGCCGAGGATTTCAGCGGTATCGAGGTCGTGGATGAGCACACCGTGACATTCCATCTGACAAAAACACAGTACGATTCTGTCAGCACATTAGGCGGCATGGGAATCATCTCGGATGAGCAGTACGAATACAAAAAAGGCGACCTGGGCGACTATAAGTCGAAAAACGACGAACCGATGGGATCCGGACCATATGTCCTCAATTCCTACGACAAGGCTTCGGGCGCATCGCTGACGAAAAATGAAAACTACACAGGCGAAGGCGATTACAAGATCAGCCGCGTTATCGTAAAAACGATTGCCGAGGCAACAGAGCTTACGTCGCTGCAGAACGGCGATATCAACTACTTCCCTGAATCGATCGAAGCGGATATCATCGGTCCTGCATCGCTGGATGAAAATCTGACGTTCGACCACTACTTCCGCGCGACAGAAGGTTTCTTCGGTTACAACTGCAAATCCGGAACGACGGCTGATCCGGCGGTACGCCAGGCATTGTCCTACGCGACAAACCGTCCGGAATTCGTTGACGCCTACTTCAAATATCCGGAAGCTTCCGAAGAGCTCGAAAAAGTTCCTCTGGGATATGTTCCAGATGTTTACTGGAACCCGGTATCGGCCAACTTAGGTAAAGTTGTTACCGGCGAAGAAAGACTCGACGGTCTGACAATTTACGACTATGACCTTGATAAGGCAAAACAGATCCTTGACGATGCAGGATGGAAAGTCGGAGCGGATGGCATCCGTGAAAAAGACGGCGAAAAACTGACGGTTAAATTCCTTTTGAGCGAAGGCAACTCGGTTCTCGAAATGCTTATTCCGATCATTCAGAAATCCTGGAAAGAGATCGGTGTCGATCTGAAACAAAATACAGTCGACTTCAATACATTGCTCGATACAGTAACGCCGGGAAGCGGAAATGAGGACTGGAACGTATTCTTCATGGCGACTACCTACACAGGTGTTGAAAACGCGGATTCGAACTACAACCTGATGAGCGGCGATCCGAACAACTACTCTGGTCTGACAGATAAAAAACTGGATGAAGAGCTGACAGCCGGACGTTCGACAATGGATGAAAAAGAATCGGTCGACAACTACAAGAAAGCGATGATCACAGAAAACGAACTCATCCCTTATCTGCCGATCTACGGCAACGAATTGTTCAATATTTATGCCAAGAATGTCAAGCTGACCGAAACAGGTCCGGTACGTTCCTGGGCACAGGCATTGGATTCTGCTGAAATTGAATAAAAACTGACGCAGTAAAGAGCAAGTCTTTAGTGACTTGCTCTTATTCTAATTTTCAAAAGAGCGATTTTGAAAATTAGAATAAAAAAACAGAAATACAAATTGTCCCTATTCTTTGATTTCGGCAGTATTGTTGAAAGAGTTTGATTATGAAAATGTCTGAGAGGAGGATTTTTAATGTTTAAGTATACGATCAAACGGTTGATTACGATGATCCCTGTTGTTTTGATCATTTCCATCCTGATCTTTTCTGTTGTAAAGGCGATGCCGGGTGACGAGGTCACTACTTATCTGGGACCGGGATCGAGGGCTTCGGAAGAAACACGTCAGGAAGTTCGCGCCAAGCTCGGTCTGGACAAGAGCCTGCCGGAGCAGTACCTGCTCTGGCTGCAGCGTATCGCGACCGGCGATCTGGGAACATCGGTCGCATTAAGGAAGCCGGTAGGCGAAATTATCGGTTCCTATGTATGGAACACGTTTTATCTGAATGCGCTCGCGCTTATCGTGGCCCTGATCTTTGCGATACCGGTCGGCATCAAGCAGGCGGTGAAGAAAGGTTCGAAATTTGACAATTTCTGGACCGTGTTCTCGCTGCTTGGTATCAGTGTCCCGACTTTCTTCTTTGCGCTCATGCTCATTTTCTATGTGGCATTGAATGTCGGTCTGCCGATCTCGGGCATGCGCGACACCATGCTTTCAAGCTTCGGCTACGACAACGCATGGCAGGAGTTTACGGATGTGGCTGTTCACTCCATCCTGCCGGTAACTGTTCTGGCTTTTGGCTCGTTCGCGACCTTCTCGCGTTATGTGCGCAACTCCATGGTCGAGGTCATCAACATGGATTATGTTCGTACGGCCCGCGCAAAAGGTCTGACAGAAAAAACGGTGATCTACAAGCATGCGTTCCGCAATGCGCAGATCCCGCTCGTTACTTTGCTCGGATTGTATATTCCGTCTTTGTTCAGCGGCGCGGTCATCCTGGAAACGGTATTCGTATGGCCGGGTATCGGCAAAGTTCTGATCGATGCGGTTAACCAGCGCGATACGTCGCTGATCATGGCATGTCTGGTCTTCTCGGCGATCCTGATGATCCTTGGAAACCTGCTGAGCGACCTGTGCTATTCTCTCGTTGACCCGCGTGTCAAGGTGGATGGATAAGGGGGTAGATCCTGATGGCAAAAAAAGATGCAGTTGTATTAGATACAGGCGAAAAGATCGAATCGGTCGGCCCTTGGATGATCGCGTGGCGCAAATTCCGTGCCAACAAGATCGCCATGGCTGGTCTGATCATATTTATTCTCATTGTTTTAAGTGTTATTTTTGTACCGATCTTCATGGGGATCGATGTGCATGACTACGATGTCAATATCGCAAACCAGGCGCCGAGCGCTGCGCATTGGCTCGGGACCGACAACCAGGGACGCGACTGTATGTACCGTCTGTTCCTTGGCGGCCGGATCTCGATCATGGTCGGTCTGCTGGCAGCTCTGCTGACAGTTATTTTAGGATGTCTTATCGGCGGTATTTCGGGCTACTACGGCGGTGTGGCTGATAACCTGCTCATGCGTTTTGCGGAAATCGTTTACGCGCTGCCGTTCACTCCGATGATCATCGCGGTCGCGGCCACGATGGTATGGGTACCGCAAAATCAGAAAATGTATACGGTCGCTTTGCTGATCGGTATTTTGTCATGGCCTGGACTTGCGCGTCTTGTCCGCGGTCAGATCCTGACACTGCGCGAGCAGGAATTCATGCAGGCATGTACGGCGCTTGGATTCTCGGATTTTTCGAAGATCTTCCGTCATCTGCTTCCAAATGTCATTTCGCTCGTTATTGTCAACGCGACGCTGCAGATGGCCAGCGCGATCCTTACCGAAGCCGGTCTTTCCTTCCTTGGTATGGGTGTCATGCCGCCTACGCCGTCATGGGGAAACCTGATGAACCTAGCAAGAGATCAGCGTATTTTCCAGCATTATCCGTGGCAGTGGATGCCTGCAGGTCTGATGTGTCTGCTCACTGTCGTATCGATCAACCTGGTGGGTGAAGGTCTGCGTGATGCGTTCGACCCGAAAGAACTTCAGTAGGAAGCAGGTGTAAACAATGTCAGTAAATAAGAAAATTCTGCGTGTAGAAGATCTGCGCGTGTATTTCCATACAAAAAACGGCGATTCCAAAGCCGTCGACGGAAACCATTTTACGATGTATGAAAACGAGACGCTGGCCATCGTTGGCGAATCAGGCTGCGGAAAATCCGTTACAGCCATGTCGATCCTTGGTCTTGTATCGGAACCGGGCGAGATCATGCCTGGCTCCAAGATCGTTTATATGGGAGATGTCGAAAAGGATGAAGACGGTCTGAACCTGGCTACGGCTACGGATGAGCAGCTTCGTCATATTCGCGGAAATGAGATTTCCATGATCTTTCAGGAACCGATGACTTCATTGAATCCTGTATTTACGGTTGGAGATCAGATCATCGAAAATATTACGATCCATGAAACGGTCACGAAAGAAGAGGCCAGGGATCGCGCGATCAAGCTTCTTGGCCAGGTCGGTATTTCGCGCCCGGAAAGCGTGATCGACAACTATCCGTTCCAGCTGTCGGGCGGTATGTGCCAGCGTGTCATGATCGCTATGGCTCTTTCCTGCTCGCCGAAACTTCTGATCGCGGACGAACCAACGACCGCGCTTGATGTGACGATCCAGGCGCAGATCCTGACGCTGATGAACAAGCTGAAGGAGGAAACGGGCACGAGCATCATGCTGATCACGCACGATCTCGGGGTCGTGGCGCAGGTGGCTGATAACGTAAATGTCATGTATGCGGGAAAAGTTGTCGAAACGGCTCCTGTGATCGAACTGTTCAAAAATCCGAAGCATCCGTATACGATTGGTCTGATGCATTCCATGCCGTCGCTTGCGACCGAAGGCAAACGTCTTGCCACGATCGAAGGAACGGTGCCGAATCCTCTGTATCTGCCAAAGGGATGCTATTTTGCAGACCGCTGTCCGAATGTGATGCCGATCTGCCGTGAAAAGCAGCCGACCGCTACCAAGATCGCTTCACGTCACAGGGTATGGTGCTTCCTGTACGGCAATGAGGAAACAGAAGAAGTGGTCGAAGAAACAGAAGTAGAAGTGGAGGCATAAAGAATGGCAGAAGAACGTAGAAAAATTCTCGAAGTGCGTGATGTCAAAAAATACTTTCCGCTTGGAAAAGGACGCTTGAAAGAGGGGGCGCCTTGTGTCAAGGCGGTTGACGGGATCACGTTTGACTTATATGAAGGCGAGACCCTCGGCCTTGTGGGCGAGTCGGGCTGCGGCAAATCTACATTAGGACGAACGATCATTCGTCTGTACGAGCCGACGGCCGGAACGGTTTTGTTTGAAGGAGAGGACATCGGAAAGAAGTCGCGCAAGGAAATGCGAAAGCTTCGCGAGAAGATGCAGTTCATTTTCCAGGATCCGTATTCTTCTCTGAACCCTCGAATGAACGTGTTCAATATTCTGGCCGAGCCGCTGCTTGCACATGGCATTTTCAAGCGCGGGCCGGAGCTGGAAGCGTATGTCAAGGATCTGATGGACAAGTGCGGTCTGCCTAGCTACTACTGCTACCGTTACCCGCACCAGTTTTCGGGCGGACAGCGTCAGCGTATCGGTATCGCGCGCTCTCTGGCACTGAATCCGAGCTTCATTATTTGCGACGAGCCGGTCAGTGCGCTGGATGTGTCGATCCAGTCGCAGATCATCAACCTCATGAAGGACATGCAGGAGGAAAATAATATTTCCTATATCTTTATTTCGCATGACCTTTCGGTTGTGAAACACATTTCCGACCGTGTCGGTGTTATGTACCTTGGCTCAATGGTCGAACTGGCTTCCAAGGAAAATATCTACGATAATCCGCAGCACCCGTACACCCAGGCGCTGATTGCGGCCATTCCGATCCCGGATCCGACAAAACGCAGCGAGATGAAGCTGATCGAAGGCGAGATCCCGAGCAACGTCAATACGCCGAGCGGATGCAAATTCCACCCTCGCTGCCCGTTTGCGAAAGATGTGTGCAAAGAAAAAGAGCCTCCTGTCAAGGAAGTGGAACCGGAACATTTTGTTAAATGCTGGTTTGCCGGTGAATTTTAATGTCGCATAGAAGGCCATCTATGCATGAAATGCTCGAGAAAAAAGAAAAGAAACCAGGGAAAGTGGATGAACTGGAAAAAGATGATTTCAAAGCTTTGAACAAAGCGGCATTTCAGGTATTCGGGCCGATCATAATCGGAGCGATCGCTGTGCTTGCGCTTGTGATCCTGCTCTTTACATGGATTTTCTAAAAGCTCCTTCAAGGAGCTTTTTTTTGGGGATAGGAGTATAATTAATTCTATGAGTATGGATAAACAGGAGGAAATGAGTATGAAGTTTAAAGAATATCCTTATGAGCATCTTGATGAAAATGAGCTCCATGAACAATTCTCGAAAATCGACGACAAATTGAAAAATGCGAAAGATTACGAGGAATTTCATGAAGCTTTCAAAGAGCTCGACAAGCTGAACCGGCATGTACAGACGATGTCATCGTTATGCAACGTGCGTCACACGATCGACACGAAGGATGCGTATTATACAAAGGAAAACGATCATTATGATCACATCCTGCCGCTGGTGCAGAATGATCTGGTCAACGCGACAAAAACGATCTGGGCAAGCCCGTATTTCAATGATCTGAAAAAAGATGTCCCTGAAACGTATTTCCTGCTCAAGGAAATGGAAATGAAGGCGTTCGACGAAAAGATCATCGAAGATATGCAGGAGGAAAACAAGCTCGCCTCCGCATACCAGGCTCTTGTTGCCAGTGCCGATGTGGAATTCGATGGCGAACATTATTCGCTGGCCGGTCTGGAAGTGAAGATGAACGATGCGGACCGCAAAGTGCGTGAAGAAGCGACCAAGGCTTACTGGGGATGGTTCGAGGATCATGAAAAGGAGATCGGCGAGCTGTATGACAAGATGGTCAAGGTACGTACGCGGATGGCGAAAAAAATGGGGTACGATACGTTTACGCCGCTTGGCTATCTGCGCATGACACGTCTGGACTATGATGAAAACGACGTGGCCAATTACCGCAGACAGGTGCTTGAGGATGTCGTGCCGTTTGCCAACACGCTGTATGAGCGTCAGAAAAACCGGTTAGGTTATGATACATTGCACGTATGGGATGAAAAGATCGAATTTCTGAGCGGAAATCCGAAACCGAAATATGACCGCGAGGAAATGGTGAAGCGGGCGTTGAAAATGTATAAAGAGCTTGATCCGGCAACCGGCGAATTCTTCCAGTTCATGGTCGATCACGATGTGCTTGATCTGGACTCCTACCCTGGCAAAGCGGCCGGAGGCTACTGTACGTTCTTCCCGGATTACGAGTCGCCGTTTATTTTCGCCAACTTCAACCATACGAGCCATGATGCGGAAGTTTTGACACATGAGGCAGGGCATGCATTCCAGGTATACAGTTCAAAAGGGATCAAGCCGGCAGACTGCATCTGGCCGACCATGGAATCGTGCGAGATCCACTCCATGTCCATGGAATTCTTTACCTATCCATGGATGAAGATGTTCTTTGAAGAGGATGTCGACAAGTATTATTTCAATCATCTGAGCGGGGATGTGAAATTCCTCCCGTATGGTGTGCTCGTGGACCATTTTCAGCATGAAGTGTATGCGCATCCGGAAATGACACCGGATGAGAGGATGGCTGCATGGAGAAGACTTGAAAAGCAGTATCTGCCGCATAAAAATTATGAAGGCGTGCCGGTTCTTGAAAAAGGAGGCTGGTGGATGCGTCAGCTGCACATTTTCATGAACCCGTTCTATTACATTGACTATACGCTGGCTCAGGTGTGCGCGATGCAGTTCTGGGCACGGATGCAGGAAAACGATCCGGATGCGTTTGAAGATTATAAAAAGATCTGCCGTATCGGAGGAACGCTTCCATTCAAAGGAATTGTCCGCGAAGCCGGCCTGAAGGTGCCGTTTGAGGCGGGCAGCCTGAAAAATGTGATGGAGAAAACGCAGGACTGGTTCGCAAAGGTGGATGAAACGAAATATTAATCCTTGTATTTGAAAAAAGAAATGCTATAATAATGAAGCACTTACTTTGAACACACAGGATGTTCAAGGCGGAAGGAGGATACAGAGTATGAAAAAAGGAATTCATCCAAATTTCCATACTGTTAAAGTTATCTGCTCTTCTTGCGGCAATGAATTCGAAACAGGAAGCACGATCAAAGGTGACGAAATGCGTGTCGATACATGCAGCAACTGCCACCCATTCTTCACAGGACGTCAGCGTTTCGCGGCCGCACAGGGACGTATTGAGAAATTTAACAAAAAGTATGGTCTGAAAGACGAAAAGTAAAAATAAATAGGAACAGCGTATCGCTTTTGATGCGCTGTTTTTTTGCATAGGAGGAACAGGTATGATCGAAACCGCACAACGTATGAAGCATTTTAAAACTTCTGTTTTTACGAGCCTGAAAGAACTCAAGGAGCAGTATGAAAAAGAGCATAATCAGAAGACCATTGATTTTTCGCTTGGCTCACCGAATATCACGCCCGATCCGCAGATCATGAATGTGCTGGCCGAAGCGGTGGAACAGCCGGAAAATTACAAGTATGCCGTTACAGCACTGCCGCAGCTGATCGAAAGTATTCAGAAATGGTATAGGAACCGCTATGAGGTCGATCTCGATAAAGAGGAGATCGTCCTGCTGCAGGGGTCGCAGGAAGCGCTGGTGAACCTGCCTCTGATCTACTGCAATGAAGGAGACGGCATCCTTGTCCCGGACCCGTATTATCCGGTCTATGTGGACGCGCCCAAACTGGCTCAGGCAGATATTATCTTCACGCCGCTGCGCAGAGAAAACAATTATCTTGTCGACTTTTCCAGGATCACAGAAGAACAGCGCAAATCCGCGAAAATGATGCTCGTCTGCTATCCGAACAATCCGACCGGAGCGGCGGCGCCGGATTCCTTTTACGAAGAACTCATCCGGTTTGCGAAAGAAAACGATATCCTGATCGTTCATGACAATGCGTACAGCGAGCTTGTCTTCGACGGGAAAAAAGGAAAAAGCTTTTTATCGTTTCCTGGCGCCAAAGAAGTCGGGGTCGAATTGAACTCCTTTTCCAAAACGTACGGGATGGCCGGGGCGCGTCTGGGGGTGCTGGTCGGCAATAAAAAGGTGATCGAAGCGTACCGGATCCTGAAATCCAATATGGATTACGGTATTTTCCTTCCTGTTCAGTATGCGGGGATCGAGGCGCTCGAACATGGAGGAAGCGCGATCCAGTCTACACGGCAGGAATATGAGCGGCGGCGCGATGCGACGGTCAAAGCGTTCCATGCGGCAGGATGGCCGATCCAGCCAAGCGAAGCGACAATGTTCATCTGGGCATTGATTCCCGAACAATATAAGGATTGCGAACAATTCGCACAGGAGCTTTTAAAAAGGACAGGAATTATTGTAACGCCAGGCACATCTTTTGGCCAGGAAGGAAAACGATATGTGCGGATCGCCCTTGTCCAGGATGAACAGGATATTCTTGAAGCCGCCAAACGCCTGCAGACGTCCGGTCTGTTTGGTCAGGGAGGAAAAGAGCAAATACATAACCAAATAGAAAAAGCCGGTGTATGATCACGATAAAGAAGGCGATACCAATGAAAAAATCATTGTCGGAAAAAGCGTTTCCAGTCCGGATTTGCTCGGAACTATTTTCTTTATCTCTCTTTTGTCTCTTTTGTTCAGCTGGTTTTTAGCGCTTTATGCCGGCAGGAACTGGTTCTGGGTCTTATGGATCGGCTTATCTGTGGTGAATTTGTGTTTGTGGCTTCCTGTCGTAGCTGTTTCGCATAAATACTGGCTGGTCGATCAGGATCACATCGGCTATGTGCAGATCGACCGCTGGCTGGATCAGCTTTTGTATGGATTATGTATCAGAAAAGGAAGCCAGGGCCGTTTTCTGCATACGATCAAGCTTTCAAAGATCGATACGATCGGGATCAGCTGGACCCGACAGCTGTCAATATGGAGCACGACAAGCTATACGCTCATCCTGAAGATCCGAAAAAAGGATGGCAGCCGGATCATCATTCCGGCATTGAACAAGGATGCGCACGATTTTCTGACTGCCATGGATGAACTGAAGGCGGCAGGCGCAAAGATCAATGATCCGCACAAGCTGATCGAAGCCATCCGGAACGGAAAGAATATATGGACCTATGTGAACCATGAAACAAAGATGTCTGCATGAAATTCGCAGACATCTTTTTTATGAATTAGTGAATTATTTTCATATGATTGCTCCGATTTTTTTAAGATCAAAACTGAATGAATCGAAGATTAGTTAAAACCGATGACAACATCTCTTCCTTTCTCGTTAAAGCAATCTTAATCATTCATTCGTTTCATTTTCCTGCAGATCATGGATCGCGTCCACATAGGCAGAAGCGATCGCTTTGGCAATCTGATCCTGGACAAAAGGGTTTTTGAGCTGCGACATCTCATCGTAACTGGAAATAAAACCGACTTCGAACAAAAGGGACGGAATCGAAAGATTGTCTACGACCATCAGAGGCGTCTGATCCGTAAATACCGTTTCCCGATCATACGAGTATTTGTTTTTTTCCAGATTGGCGGCGATCCGGTCCGCGACATCCTGCGAAAACGGGTCGTTAGAGCGCACAAAAGAATGGTAGCCATATGCTTCGGGATTGGTGCTGGAATTCAAATGGATCGAAAGAAAGTAATCGGCATTTTGTTCCTGCGCCATCGTGATCCGCGCCTGCAGATCGGCCGTTTCATCAGCCGGCCACGATACATTGTCATCGGTTCTCGTGAAAAGGATGCCGATCTCAGGATCGAGAGACTGGATCTGCTGTCCGACCTTATACGCAATTTTCATCGTTATGTCTTTTTCATAGGTCGCATTGTCAGCGCCTACGGCTCCCGAATCGTACCCGCCATGTCCCGGATCGATCATAATATACGTATCATACTGTCTGCGGCCGAAACAAAAGTAGAATACGCCAGCTCCAACGAGCAGAAGGATGAGCCAGACACAAAGGATCTTTTTTAATGGTTTTTTGTTCTGCATGCCAGCATTATGCCACGAAATATTTAAAATTAAATAAAATTTCTCTTTTTTAAAGAAAAAGGTCCAGTACGGCTCTTTTTTTACGTATATAAATAGTATGAAATGTTTAAGATGTCATAATGAAAAGGAAGCCTTGTTCGCCTATGATCAAGGCGTTTACTACTGCCGCCGATGCGTGGCGTTTGGAAGGATGGATGTCGGCCAGACACTCGCGATCCCTGATTTGTCCTGCAGAACGATCGACGTCAGTCCGGAACTGAAATTTGCGCTCACCAAAGAGCAGGAACATGTTTCAGAGCAGGCCCTCGCCCATTTGAAGAATGGAAAAAACGTGTTCGTCTATGCGGCAGCCGGGGCCGGAAAGACAGAAATCTGTTATCGCTCCATTTGCCATTATTTAAAGAAAGGAAAGAAGGTGGGCTTTGCGATCTCGCGCCGGCAGGTTGTTCTGGAAATAGCTGCCAGGCTGCGCGAAGTGTTTCCGACCTTGAAGATCGTTGAAGTGTGTCAGGATTATACGAAAGAAACAGATGGCGATCTGATCGTCTGCACGATCCATCAGCTGTATCGTTATCCCGAAACATTCGACCTTCTGATCCTTGACGAGCTGGACGCGTTTCCGTATGCCGGCAATGCGCTGCTGAAACAGTTTGTAGACAACGCGTGCAAAGGAGAACGGCTTTGTCTTTCAGCCACTCTCGATCCATCCCTTCAGGAAGATATCGATCAGAAAAAGGTGGAAGTGGTTGCTCTTTTTCAAAGGCCCCACAAAAAGCCTCTGATCGTTCCGGAAGTGATCCGGATCTTCCGGCTGGCGCAGCGTCTGCTTGTGTGGCATTACTGTCTTCAGTTTACAAAACAGGGAAAGCAGACCATCGTGTTTGTTCCAAGAAAGAAGGATACCTTATTTTTTGAGCTGCTTCTGCATCCGCTCAAAGCGAAAGCCATCCACTCTTCGAAAAAAAACAAGGATGAGGTCATGGAACAGTTCCGAAACAGACAGTTCCCTGTCCTTGTTTCGACCACTCTGCTCGAACGAGGCATTACGGTCCCTGGAGTACAGGTCATTGTATACGATGGCGATCATACCGTATTTACCCAGGCGTCGCTTATTCAGATCTTCGGTCGGGTGGGCAGAAAATTTGATGAACCGTATGGAAGGGGGATTTGTCTGTGTTCGCGAAAGAACGAATCGATCGCATCCTGCGTAAGAACGATCGAGTGGATGAATGCGCATGCCGCATCTGTCTGGAAGTAGAACAGAAGCTGCCTGATCAGCTGTTCTGGCACGATGAAGTGATCGTATGTTCCCGATGCCGTCCGCTCTTTAAGGAACATAAAAAGACATACAACATCAATGGGATATGCATTCATGTTCTCTATGAATACGACGAGTGGATCGAGCGTCTGTTTTTTCAGTACAAGGAACAGCGGGATGTCGTGCTGAAAGATGTTTTTCTGTATAATGAAAGAGGATTTTTAAAAAAGAAGCTGCAAAAATACGCGTGTATCGGATTGTGCTCGACAGAGGAAAAGAGAGGGATGCGCGGATTCGAACCGGTCATTGAAATATTCGGTTCGATCGGAATCGATGTGTATTCGCCCTTTTACAGGCTCGGCAGCGAAAAGCAGTCCTCTCTTTCGAAAGGGGAAAGAAAGCATATCCTGCACTCATTAAAGAAAAAGAAGTATTATCCGATGGAAAGAAAAAAGAAGCCGATCCTGGTGGATGATGTGCTGACGACCGGTAATACGGTCCGGGCCGCTTTAGCTCTTATCGAATGCCGGGAAGTGTTCGTTTGCGCAGCTCATCCGCTATGGATCCAGGAACACGAACAGGAACGAGTGGACCATAACTTCTGGAAATAGAAAAAGCTGAAACAGGATCTCTATTTCTCTGCTTCAGCTTTCTTTGCCTGTTCGTATTCTTCGACCTGGCTGCGGATCGTGTCGTGATCGGGTTCGAAGATCGTTTCGAGCGCATGGGTGGTCTTTTCGATCACATCAAAACTTCCCTGGGTCATGCACCATTTCAGTGCAAGCCCGAGACCGACGTTGCGGGCAGCCAGATAGAGCTCTACGGCATCGGACTGGTTTTTGATCTGATGAAATTCCTGCGCTTTGCGGATCGAATTGATCGTCGAATCGCGTGCCGGCGAATTATAGCGCGCCGTCAAGGTATGGGAACGAAAATTCATGATCATATACTGTCCGTAAAGTTCCGGGCCCATCTGCACAGATTTTCTTAGTGTAAAGGTGAGACCGAGCACGATCAGCCGCCAGTAATCCGGGATCTGATCCATGCTGGAAAGCATATCGATCCGCTCGTCGAGCGTGCCGCGATAGTGATATCGAAGGATCTCCTCTTTGGATGGAACATATTTATAAAAGGTTGGTTTCGTGATCCTGCATGCATCACAAATGTCCATGACAGACACATTATTGAATCCTTTTTCATAAAAGAGGCTCATCGCTGTATTGAAGATCTCTTCTTTTCTTTTTTCATTTCTCATGCCGATCCCTCTTTCTTTGCGTAGCGAAATGCAGGATCCACATATTTTTCGTCGACCCGGAACATGTTGCGCATCGCAATGACAAAATCATAGATCAGATCATGGGCCGAATCGTTGGAAAAGCACCAGTATGCTCCATATCCGACACACAATGCCACGCACGCGCTGTACAGATCTTCCGGATCCGACTCGTTCAATATCTGTTTTGACTGCTGTCCCAGCCGGATCAGATCGATCACTTCTTCTTTAAAGGAAGGAACATCGTCGAAAGTTCCTCTGTAAAAGCGAAGGTTCGCGATAAACGCGGCTGTATACAGGTCGAGGCCGATTTCCTGAGCATGGCCGAGGAAATACACAAATCCGTCCCGGATCTTGATCCAGAAATTGGTTTCATCCGAATATTTGTACCAATCTTCCGGGATTTCAGTTGTTAATGATTGAAAAAAATAGCTTGGCAGGTCTTCTTTTGAATTTACATGTTTGTAAAATGTCGGTTTGGTAATATCGCAGGCCTGGCAGATTTCCATGACTGACACATTGTCAAACCCCTTTTTTTTGAAAAGATCATAAGCACGCTCAACGATCAGATGCTCTAAATTATTCTTTCTCATAAAACTTTACTCCGGTAAACCTTTCTTTTCTTAATTATAGCACATTTTGCATACAAATCACCCAAAAAAGATATATAAAATAATAACTTTTGCCAAAACAACAAAAATTATCGAATAAATATGTGGAAAAGCCTATTTTTTTGTATTTAAAATTGGCATTTGTTAAAATGGATAATAAATAAAGGGGGATAGACGATGTCAAAGGAGACACACGACGAACTATCTGATCTGCTCGATTCGTTCCAGGATGACGATACGATGGAAAAAAAGATCGAGGATTTCGCACGGAAGAAGGAAAGAAAATCCCGAACCGAAAAAAACGCGGCTGTTGAGGACATAAAGGTCCATGCGCAGCCAAAGGAAGAGCCGGAAAAAATTGTTCTTTACCACGAAGCGAAAGAGGAACAGATAGTTCCTGAAGGCGATAACGAAGGAACACGCGTCTTTACGAAGCAGGAAATTGAAGAGGATGCCGGACAGTCCTCGCATACGGTCGTGATGAACAATGCGGAAATTCAAACGCTCATCGAGGAAAACAAGGGGCCTGCGCTGCAGCGTGAATCGGCTTTGAAAAAGCCGCCGCACAAGAAAAACAGATCGAATCCGGATAAAAGAAAAGTACTGATCATTGTTTTGGCGGTTGCCGGGGTCCTTCTGATCGGCGGCATCGTGTATGGAACGATCCAGCTTGTCAATTCCTCGCTTCATACGGACCAGACGCAGGAAAAACACAACAATGCGTTCAATGATCTGAAAAAATATATCGAAAATCTCGGCGACGATCCGAAAGGCCTGAGCGGGTATGAGTCGATCTATGCCAAACTGAGCCAGTCCGAGAAAGACGAGATCAACGAACTGCTCAGGAACAAGACCGGAAAGACATTCGAACAGATCATCGAAGAGATCAAGTCGCAGAAGATCGAGGATTCCAAAAACAACAACACGCAGATCGCCGAGCAGAAGGCGGCACTGAAAGACCAGATCAGCGAGCTTCAGGGACAGCTCAGCAGCGCGAAGAGCGAGCTGAACAACGCAAGCAGCGAAAAGAGCTCGACCGAAAGCGCGTTCAATGCGGCAAGTCAGGCGCGCAGCGATGCGGCAGCCGCTCTGCAGGTCGCGCAGAATGCAGAAGGCAGCCGGGCTTCCATCCAGGACGAGATCGATTCGATTGCCAGTCAGATCTCGGAACTGGAACAGGAAGACTACAGCAACGAAACAAGCGATAAGCTGGCTGAGCTGAGAGCGCGGAAGACGAGCCTGGAAAATCAGCTTGCCGGACTTGGCAGCTCGGATATCAACGCGGCCCAGGCAGCCTATGACCAGGCGGATACGGCCTACAACAACGCATACAATACGTATATGCAGGCAAGCGACCGCGCAAGCCAGGCGCAGGCAACGGTCGATGCGCTGAACGCAAAGATCACAGATCTGCAGAATCAGCTGGCCGCTTTGAAATAGGAAAAAGAAAGAACGGGGATCATGGCAAGCATGGCCCTGTTTTTTTGGAGGATAAAAATGGAACCACAATACATTGAGCATACGCTCGATCCGGTCTATGACGCGCACAGCGAGATCCTTATTCTGGGAACGATGCCTTCTCCTAAATCGCGGCAGACCGGGTTTTACTACGGCCATCCGCAAAATCGTTTCTGGAAAGTTCTTGCGGCCGTTTTTGACGAGCCGGTGCCCGAAACGATTGGGGAAAAAAAGGAATTCTGTCACAGAAACCATATTGCCTTATGGGATACGCTCAAATCATGCCGGATCACGGGCGCAAGCGATGCGACCATCAAGGATCCGGTCGGCAACGATATCGAAGGCCTGCTGAAAAAGACAAGGATCAGCCGGGTTTTTGTGACAGGAAGGAAAGCGGAACAATACTATAACGAGTGCTGTCATGCGCCCGTACCGTGCCAGTATCTGCCTTCGCCTTCTCCGGCCAACCGGCAGATCTCGTTTGATGACCTGAAAAAAGCGTATGCGATATTGGTTTGAGCCGGTGTTTTTGTTAGAATGGGTAAGGAAAGTCAGGTGAAATCATGCGTAATGCAATCATCTTAGCGGCAGGTAAAGGGACCCGGATGAAATCGGAAACAAACAAAGTCATGCATCCGATCATCGACAGGCCAATGCTTGCCTATATTGTGGAAGCTTTGAAAGCGATCGGCACGAACCGGATCGTGGTCGTTGTCGGCTACCAGGCCGAAAGCATCAAGGAAGCGTTCCCGGATCTGGAATTTGCGCTGCAGGAACAGCAGCTTGGCAGCGGCCACGCGGTCATGCAGGCTATGCAGCTCGAAGGAGAAGACGGAGAAACTCTGATCATCAACGGGGATGGCCCGTGCATCCAGCCCGAAACGCTTGAAAAATTATACGAAGCGAACAAGGACAGTTCTTTGACCTTGTTAAGTGCAATCCTGGATGACGGGGCTCATTACGGACGGATCGTTCGGGATGAGAACGGCAATGTGACAGGTATCGTGGAGGCAAAAGATGCCACTTTGGAACAAAGAGAAATCAGAGAAATCAATGCAGGCATGTACTGCTTCAAAAACAAAGACCTGTTCGAGGGACTTAAAAAGCTGACCAACGACAATGTGCAGCATGAATATTACTTGACCGATCTTGCGCATATTCTTGCAGGAGAAGGAAAAAAGGTCAATGCGATGATCATCGAGGACCGCGATGAGGTCATGGGGATCAACGACTGTATCGAGCTCAACAAGGCGTATGAGTGGATGACAGATCATATCAATACGCGCTGGATGAAGGAGGGCGTGCAGATCGTCGATCCGAAACGGACCGTGATCGGCAAAGATGTAAAGATCGGTCATGATGTGATCATCGAGCCGGGCGTTTCGATCTTAGGGGCGAGCGAGATCGGCGATCATGCCCATATCATGCACAATTCGGTCATTATTGATTCAAAAATCGAAAAAAATAAAAAAATCCAGCCAAATTGCTACATAAATGAAAATATTATCGTAAAATAGATGTGACATAGGATTAGTAAATGTTTATTTACTGGAAGGGACAAGCAAAACATATGAAAAAACCTATTGTATTCGCTTTGAATTCAAGCAAGGAACTGGCAGAGCAGATCTGCGAGATCCTGGGAGTTGAACTGGGAAAATGTGAAGTGAAGCATTTTGCGGACGGAGAAATCCTCGTTGAACTGGGAGAATCGGTTCGCGGCAAAGATGTATTCTTTGTTCAAAGCACGAACAAACCTGTAAACGACAACCTGATGGAACTGCTGATCGGAATCGATGCCTGCAAAAGAGCCAGTGCAGCGACGATCAATGCCATCATTCCTTACTATGGATATGCGCGTCAGGATCGCAAGGCGAAGCCTCGCCAGCCGATTTCCTCCAAGCTGGTCGCTTCTCTGCTCGAGTGTGCCGGCGCGGATCGTGTCGTGACGATGGATCTGCATGCCACTCAAATTCAGGGATTCTTTGACATTCCGGCAGATGATATTTCCGGACTCGCGCTGATCGGCGAATATTTCAAGACCGTCGAACCAGGCAACGACGTTGTGGTGGTATCGCCTGACCATGGCGGAACAGTACGTGCCCGCCGTCTGGCAGAACAGCTCAACGCGCCGCTCGCCATCATCGACAAACGCCGTCCGAAACCGAATGTAGCCGAAGCCATGAACCTGATCGGCGATGTGAACGGAAAGACGGCCATCATCATCGACGATATGGTGGATACAGCGGGAACCCTGACAGCAGGTATCAAGATGCTCAAAGACAAAGGAGCAAAAAAAGTGTATGCCGCATGTTCTCATGCCATCCTTTCCGGACCGGCTGTAGAACGTCTGAAAAATGCAGGGATCGAGGAATTTGTCTGCACCAACACGATCGACCAGAGAGCAAACCAGGAAGCCTATCCGCCGATGCGCGTCATTTCGGTCGCTCCGCTGCTTGCCGCAACGATCAATGCCATCGAACACGATTCTTCGCTTTCTTCAGCGCTGCAGAACGCGATCGCAGAAGAGGAAGAATGTGTTGATATCGCAAACGAATAGAGCATAAAAAAAGGATCGCAGGATCCTTTTTTTAATGGAACAAAGAAAGAAAATTGTTCTCGATCTGGCGGCACACCTGTTCCAGTTCGAGATCCTTGATCTGCGCGATCTTCTCTTCCACATAGCGCACATAGCCGGGTTCGTTGCGTTTTCCGCGATAAGGGACCGGTGTCAGATAAGGCGAATCGGTTTCGCTCAGCATACGATCGAGCGGACACGCTTTTACACAGTCCGGGCCGTGTCTGGCATTCTTGAACGTGATCGGTCCGGCAAAGGAAATGAGACTGTTCAGTTTCAGGCATTCCTGCATCGTTTCAGGACTGCCCGAAAAACAGTGAAAAATGATTTTTGTGCGGGCATGGGCGCGCAGGATATCAAGACAGTCTTTTGTCGCTTCGCGCATATGGATCGAGATCGGCACATGATACGTATTGGCCAGTTCGATCTGTCTGATAAAGAGCGTCTGCTGCAAATCATTGAATGATTTGTCCCAGTAGTAATCGAGACCGATTTCTCCAAGGACATCGATCAGGCCCTGCTTCAGATAGTTTTCGAGCCGCTGCATTTTTTCTTCATCGATTTCCCGGGCATCGCCGGGAAACCAGCCGAACGCAACCTTGAAACGCGGATCGGACTTTTTGATGTGCAGGGCACGAAGAAATTCCTCTTCGGTTGTGCACATGATCATACACGAGGATACTTCGCTCATATGGGCAAGCACCTCGTCTAAACGGTCATATAATTCGTCACATGTCATGTGGCAATGGCTGTCAGTATACATAGGAAAAACCTCCTGAATCCATTATAATAGGGTGGAAAGGATGATTCCATGGAAACAATAGTGAAACTGCAGGTGAATATCGACACGCTGTTCGATGTGATGGAACGCTCGCTTCTTCAGGAAGCGAACAGCGCCCTGAAGAAGAAGATCACTGCGCAGGAAATCGGAAAAGGACTGACGTATACAAAAAAATCGCAGAACCGCAACGTGAAAGTGAAAGTCACCGGCTGGAAAAAGCCCGAGCTGTACGAAGCGGAGTTTCTGAGCGATCAGGACTCCATTCAGGTCGCCTATCTTCTCAAACGAGTCAGCGATCAGGAGACCGAAGTGACCTATCGGGAAGTGTACCGCAAAAAAGGAAAAGAAAAAGCGACCTTCGCGACAAGACTTGTCGAAAAAAAAGCCGTCAAACAGGCGCAGCGCATGCTCAAGGCCGTAGAAAAGGCAATCATGGAAAATCAGTAACGCCATCTGATTTTCCTTTTTTGTTTTCAATGAAAAAGATCCTGATTTTCATCAGGACCTTTTATGCCTTCGCTTGTTAATGTAGCAGGAGGATGAATCAGATATCAGATCAGGCTCCTTCGTCCAGGACAAGGCCGGAGCGGTCTGCCTGTTTCAGTTCCGACACTCTGGAGTAGGCCCATATGAGCTGGATCGTCATGGCCATCCAGATCAGAGGCTCGCTCCAGATCACGGCCAGGTAGCCGAAATACGGGATGAGCAGAAACGAGAACACGAACTTTCCGACCAGCTCGATCACGCTCGAAACAAGAGGCACCACCTTCTTGCCAAGCCCCTGCAGCGCATTGCGCAAAATGAGCAGGACAGCCAGCACGGCGCAGAACGGCGTGCTCACCATGATATACTGGCCTCCGTTGGTCAGGACGATTGGATCGGTCGAACCGCTGATCCAGTGAATGATATCCTGATTGAACGGAATGACAAACACGCTGCATACGGCCGCGATCCCGATCCCGATCATACAGGAAATGCGCACGCCCGAAATGATCCGGGAATACTGCCGGGCTCCTTTGTTCTGGGCTACAAATGTGCTCGAAGCCGCAGAAATCGAAGCGATGGGCAGCATCACGAACGACAGGCATTTTCTCGCTGCCGTATGGGCCGCGATCAATGTCGTTCCCAGCCCGTTGATGGCTGCCTGCAGGATGAGCGTTCCCAAAGAAACGATCGACATCATCAGGCCCATGGAAAGGCCCTGTCCGCCAAGATCGGTCACAAGCTCTTTATCGTAAACAAACGATGAGCGATCCGGGATGAGCAGCTTCTTTTTGAACACGATATAAACGAGCGAAACGATCGTGGAAATGAACTGCGCGATGATCGTGGCGTAAGCGGCGCCTGCAACGCCAAGCCCTGTCTGCGTGATGAACAGGATATCGAGAAAGACGTTGATCACGCAGGAAATGAACAGGAACATGAGCGGAGCCATGCTGTCGCCTACGGCCCGCAGCATGCCGGCAATCAGATTGTAGTAGACCGTGATAGTCATGAACAGGATGATGATGCGGATATACGACAGGCTCTGCTCGAATATGTCGGCTGGCGTATTGAGTATGTGCAGAAGATAAGGCATGCCGAAAAAGGCTGTGAGCGTGAGCACAAGACTGAGCAGGGCGCTGATCACGATCGAGGAAGCGATGCTTTTTTTCAGGCCGGCCTCGTCTTTTGCGCCAAAATAATGGCCGGCAACGATCCCGAATCCGGCCCCGGCTCCTGTGGCGAAGCCGACGATGAGCTCGAAGACGGCTGTGGTCGCGCCCATGGCGGCCAGGGAGGCGTCGCCCAGATAATGGCCGACCAGGATCGTGTCGACCGTATTATATAAAGTCTGAAACAGATTGGAAAAAAACAAAGGAATGCCGAACAGGAGCAGTCCTTTCGTGATATTGCCTTCCAGAAGCGAATTTGATTTCATAAAAAAACCCCTCTCTTTTCTCATTGTCCATTATAAGCAGAACAAGGAAGAAAAAGGGAGAGGTTTTGAGAGATATGAAATCATTTTTTCAAAAATTGCGCCTGGATCAGGAACGACTGGAATTTCTGAGCAGGGAAACATCGCATTTCAATACGCGGTCAATGTCTTCGGTTTCCTGATTGCGGTATACCTTGGCAGCCGACTCGAATAAAAGGAGCAGCGTATTGCTTCCGTCAAAGTAGATCTGTTCAAGACGGGGAGGCAGATAGATCGTACGTTCCGGTTTGCCGCTGGCAAAATAGTTTTTATCCTGCCGGAAAAAGGAAATGGTCGACTCCTGTCTTGGACCGTCGCTTGCCGAGATGAGGATATATTCCTTGCTGATGGCAATGCCCTGACAATACTGGCCGATAAAATCAAAATCCTTGGCATGAATGGAGCGCATCTTGTTTTTGTCGAGCCAGCCGGTCCACGGATTGACGCCGTAAATATATAAATTCAGCTGCCGTTTTTTCTGATCGTACGTCCCGCAGTATACTTCAAAACCGTAATACGTGATGAACGTATTGTTTTTCATCTGCGGAAGCTCGCGCACATAGTCAAAAGAAAGCGGCCGGCGGGCTTTGGTAAAGTTGTACGCGTCCAGGCTTGAAAGATTCAGTGCCGAAATGCTTCCGTGTCCTTTCTCGGCATTCTTAGTCGCGACCCATACATTGCGGCATACCGGATCATAGGCCAGCCCGCCACAGTGGGAGCGGTTGGGAAGAACGATCACTTTCACGAACAGATGGGATCGTTTGTTCAGCACATAGATCACGCTGTTGTGTTTGTGTTCGCTGCAGTAGGCGCTGATCAGGATATAATCGTCTGCGGCCGTAATGCCCTGCGGCGTCATGTCCGGACATTCTTCGGCTTCGCCGTACTGGTTGACCGTTTCTGTGCGGATCAGGCCCGGAATGACATAGGTGCCATAGTTTTTCTGGTTTTTAAAAGCCTCGAAGCACGCGTCTTCCATAAATGGATAGCCGTGCAGCGCTCTTCTTTGTCCTTCCAGCGTTTCATAGATCGCCGGATTGACGTTGGTCCCGGTTGCCGGAATAAATTCCATGGCCTTCACCTGATGAAAGGAAAGGCAGACAAACAGGCAGACAGAACATAGAAGAGCGGTCCAGTATTTTAATTTACGGATAATGATCCCTCCTGTTATTTTTTATCAATGTAACCGTAAAGTTTCGGATCGTAGGTGCCTGCAGGATCGATTTTATTTTTGGCGACCGGCACCTCAAGACGAACCTTGTATGTATCATTCGATTCCTCTTGGACGACAAAGCTGGCCGTGTCTCCTTTATCGTAGGAATAAAGAACGGTTCCGTCTTCCAGGCAGACATCGATCCTGCGGCCGCACTCGAAAGTCAGCAGACGGATGTCTGATCGATCCGTTCCCTGGTCCAGCCGGTAATACAGGGCGCCGGCCTTTTCGCCCCAGTACGGATCCGAGGCATACATGACATTGATCCCGCTGTTCTTATCGCCAAACCACGAACCGTGATAACGCCAGTCGTCCGGATTGGCATAGCTTTGCTGGATGAAATAATAGGCATGCTGACGGATACATTCCTGCAGATTTGTATACATAGTAGCGGAATCCGGATCTTCATCATACGCTTCATGACCGAAAATGTTGTGCTGTTCGATCGCGTACTGGCTCTGGCCGTAGCCGCTTTCGTTGCATGCCAGCGCGAACATCATCGATGCATTGACAAACACATCCGACTGTGCCTGATAGAACAGGGAAGCGCTGTCGTACAGCACCGATTCATTATCGAGGCACGGATAGGCCGTGGCCGTCGAATCGATGCCTTTTGTATTGTATAAAAATTCATTGTATGTATTTTCCGGCAGACGGGTGGCGCTGCGGTGCGGAACGAACTGGTAGAAATTATAAAAGGGATCGCTGCTGATCGCCGATTCATGCGTATTGTTCCGGACATCCTGGCTCATTGTCATGAAGTCCGTATAGAAATAATGTCCGTCATAGGAATAATACGTCGTGTTTTCTTTCATAAAATCGGGTGCCTGACAAATGCTGTAGGAAATCGCTTCGTTGTTTTTCAGATCCGTGCACACCTGATGGACGAGCGAATCGTTATAGCGTTCATACGAGGAAAGGGCATAGGCCGGATCATAAAAATACAGGGTGATGTCGCTGACGTTGACCCATCCTTTGACGCCGGCCATCAAAAACTCGACTTTGCTTCCGTCCGGACTCGTATCCACATACAAGGCGTCTGAGCCATAGTGGCCGTTCAAATAACCTTCTTCGCCGTTGTCTGTCGTATAAGCGGTATTTTCCGAAATGTCCTTGGTCGTAAAATTAACGATCCCGTTCTGCAGAGCGACCACTTTGCCGCTGTCATCCTGAATACAGGATACGGAGCCGGGATCGAGCGATTCCAGCTTCATTTTCGCAAATATAAAATGTTTGTAGGTGGCGACTTCCGGCACGTCCTGCGAATAGTCCATGACCGTGAACACGCCGTTCTCGGTAAATTTCAATATCGCGCAGGCAAGGATCCCGACAGCCAGGACGATCAGGGGCGGAATCAGTTTTTTATTAAGATGCCGTTTCGGTTTGCGGGTTTGTCTGTGTTTCATAAAAGAGTTCCTTTCTTTTCTATTCTTTTATTTTACCAATATATTTTTCCTGAACAAGAAACGCGCCTTGTTCATTGGAACAAAAAAAGGCCGGTATGAAACCGGTCGGTTCAAAAGATCAGCGATTCGATGGGCAGGAATTCCTGTCGATCAGATAATGATTGATCCACTGAACATGCTTTGTTCCTTCTTTTTTCCGTTCATAGAACAACAGGGAATTGATCTGCACAGGATCCGGATAGAAATAGCCCGTATGTTTTTCTTTTTGATCGGTAGTGATCTGAATGCCGAAATACACATATTTGGTATGAAGCAGGACCGGCTGCATCGTATCCGCCAGCACAAGGTGGGCAAACGGCTTTCCTTTTCCCGTAAAAGCGCGATCTTCCAGTACAAGGGAGGCCTTGATGGCGTGATCGAGCGGATACGCCTGCTCGCCGATATAGTATACGTGCTCCATTGCCCCGATCCCGAACATATTTTCAGAAAGCGGTGCAGTTTTGTTTTTCATTATAGCGATTATCCTTTTCTAAAGCATTTGATTGCTTTTCTAGCTACAGATTAATTTATTGGTTGCGGATTTCCAATGAATCTGGAAAGATAAGCGCTAATTTTGTCTGAATACGATGTATTTCTGTTTATCTTCCTTTCGCAAGATCGTACATCAAAGCATGCCTGAACCGGGCCGGATCGACACCAAACAGTTCCATGATCCGAAAGGCGAACGGATAAGGGCTGGCCGGGCCCTGGGAAGTGATCAGATTCTGATCGACCTCGACAAGCGTGCCGGTAAACTGGCCGTCTGTCAGTTTCTTTTCGTATCCCGTATACCCTGTAACTTTGCGCCCTTTGAGCACACCTGCCTGCTGCAGGACCATCGTTCCTGAACAGAGAGCGCCCAGATATTTGTTTTGCGAATCAAACCAGCGGACAAGTTCGATCACTCGCGGATCAGTTGCCAGATTGGCTCCTCCAGGCCGGCCACCCGGCAGGATGAGCAGGTCATACTCTTTGATCGTGTTTTCATGGAACGGCTGATCGGCTTTGATGTGCATATGGTGCATTCCTTCCACAAACGGTTTTTCGAAGAAAAACGTATCGCATTCAAAGCCAGCCCGGCGAAGCAGATCGACGATCGTTAACGTTTCTCCTTCCTCATACCCTGGTTTCATCAATACGGCTGCTTTCATGTCAGTCTCCTTTCCTTACATCAAATGTGTTGTAGTATACCATGCGCTCTTTGACTGGTTCGCTGTCGGCTCCGAGCAGCTCGGCAAGCGTATAGGCAAACGCATATGCACAGGCTGGTCCTCCGGCCGTGACAAGATGACCGTCTGTGACGACCGCTTCCTTTACGTATTGTCCGGCTTTGATCTTTTCGTCATAGCCCTGATAGGCAGTATATCTTCTGTTTTCAAGCAGTCCGGCTTTTTCGAGCGCAATCGGCGAAGCGCACATCGCACATACATATTTATTGTCCTTTGCCATCTGTTTGAGGATGTGCTGGACTTCTTCATTTTCTCGCATCGCATCGGCCTGTCCATAGCCTCCTGGCAGGATGACCATATCGTTTTCAAGAACATCGTAGCTGATCGGCGCATCGCTTTTCAGCACAATGTGATGGGCACCTTCCACTTCTTTGGAAGTGCCGTAAATCGTACAATGGATATCGCATCGTCTTAAGATATCGACGATCGTCATCGTTTCTCCCTCTTCAAATCCGGGAGCGATCAGTACAGCAGCGTTTTTCATTGCATTTCCCTCGCTTTTTCTATCCTTGCTGGAGCCGTCATGCTCCGATGGGCGCGCAAGGTGGCGCATAACGGAAGAATCAGGATCCATACGGATTTCTCACCCAGATATTTTGTGAAAAGGACGCCCAGGATCGTTCCGAAAATAAACAGGAAGAGCACATTCCCATAGCGTCCGGCCTGTGCAAAACGACGGCAGGCTAGCTGCTCGGAAAGGATCCGCAGATTGCCCGTACACACTGTCGTGGCCGGCGTTCTGAAATGTTCCATCTGGATAGCGCAAAGAAAAGAGATCAGAACATTGGCAAGATCGTTTTCATGTATGCCTTGCGGGATCGTTCCGATCGCAAGAAGCAGGATGGCTTCGGTTAAAAGTATACGATCGGCACTTCGCAGCCGAAGTGCGCACAGGATCCCGGCAACAAAAGCACATACGGGCAGAAGATAACGAAGAACATCTTCGAACTGGTATTGGGCAACAGCGATGCCGATCTTGATGATGTTGCCGGTCTGCGCGTTGGCAAATACGTGATCGCGGCACGTATAGGCATAGGTTTCCAGAAAGCCGCCGATCAGGGCAAGCGCCTGATACATTGTCTTTTCTTTTTCCATCTGTTTCCTCCTTCGCTTATACGATACATCAGAAAAAAGAAAAACCCGTTTATTTCCAGATCCTGGAAACAGACGGGTGCGTGGCAGCGTACTCCTGGGCAATGAGGCCGGCAATATACTGCATCTGATAAGGATGGGAGATCTGATCGCGAACTGATTCAAAGTAAATGTACGTATCGACTGCCGCATCAGGAACCGTTCCTGCCGGAGCGACCATATAGATCTTTGGCTTGTTTTTGGATAAAGTGCGGGCTTCCACATATTCGAAATACGATCCGGTATGGGAAAAGAGCAGGATCAAGGTGTCTTTATCCGCCTTATGCAGATACTCCAGCTGTTCATGAAATGACATGGTCGTGAACACCGGTTTGGAAAGCATGAGCAGATCGGTCTTGAGATTGAAGGCGATCCCTGCTCCTTTCAGGATCCCGAAAATGGCGATTTTTGTAAAACGGTCCAGATCATGACAGAAGCTGCGGACCGCTTGCAGGGAAACACTGCCAGCAGCCTGTTTGATACTTTCGATCACATGATCGGCATAGTGGTCTGTGCGCTGGAAGCGCAGCGAATTGCCGGCCAGCAGTTCCTTGAGCTCGGCAAAATCCTGCAGACCGATTTCCTTGCAGAAGCGTGAGATCGAACTGGTTCCGGTATGACAGCGTTTCGCAAGTTCCACGATCCCGATGCCGGACAGATCATCCATATGAGCCAGTACATACGACGCGATCTGGCAATTGATCGAGTCCTGGCGGGCCGAAGCCATTTCCATGAGCAGGACGACTGGCAGCTTGTCATACATCATGTCGGCTCCATGAATCGATCATGACCTGAACGGACCGGTTCATTTCCTGCCGGAAATCCGTATTGTATTTGAATGAATGGATGCGTTTTACGTAGCTGTCGAGCTCTCCTTTAGCAAGATCCTGCCGCCTCATGAACATTTCTTCGATCTGTTTGTCAGAACGTTCGGGATAGGAATTCGTAAATACCATATCCTGGATCGAAAAACGGGGCGGCTTGCAGCGGGCAAGGGCGGATGGCGCAGGCTTGCCGTATACGAGCATAGCAGCAGGCAAGGCATATTTTGGCAGATGAAGCAGTTCTTTTACTTCTTCGTAGTGTTCGATGATGTCGCCGATATAGCACGAGCCGATGCCCAGTGACTCGGCGGCCACGACCGTATTCTGGGCCGCAATAAGGCAGTCGGCCATCGCAAGGAACAGGTCGCCCTCGCCAAACCCTGCAAAAGGCAGATCATGGCTGGCAAACAGCGTATGCCACTTCTGGTAGTCGGCAAGAAAGAGGAGCACGAGCGGTGCCTGGACGATAAAGGGCTGATCATCGCAAAGGATGGCCAGTTTTTCTTTTAAGACCGGATCGCTGATTTCCACAATGGAATACAGGGACATATTGCCGGCACTTGGTGCCTGCATGGCAGCTTCGAAAATGATTTCCTTTTCCTTTTGAGCAATCGGCTCTTTCAGAAAGGCGCGGGTGGACTTACGCTCATAGAGCTGCTGAATGGTTTCGTTCATAGAGTTCCCTTTCATTCTTAAGGATCATTTTTCCTACATAAAATGATCTATTGGTTCATGCTTCAATGATACTACATTATGCGAGGGACCCTGAAAGAAAAAAGAGGACAGAGCCATATTTTAGATTTTGTTCCTAGTCGGAAAAGGGCTGACTGCCTGCTCAAAATAGAAAACGTAGAGAAAAACGTGAATCGATTGCTGGAGGTAGTCCTGGTACACTGGAAAGAGAACAATGTGTATCATCCCAAAGTTCTTTGTCTGTTCGGGGCAACGCAGACTGGAAAATCGACGCTGGCGTGCATGATTCGGATGCAAAGCGGATCTTTGAAAGGACAAACGGGGCGAAAGAAATTCTGCGCAATATCACAAGCTATACGCGTGACATCCTCCCCCACCTGAAGAGGTGGGGGCTTCCTTTCGCTTAAAAAGCG
>Michael_p2__coassemble_1106_pt1 | contig 50653 bp, 48 predicted proteins | sample Michael_p2__metabat2_high_PE_032 | metagenome-assembled genome bin Michael_p2 | reverse complement strand
CTCGCTGTTTCCGAGCATCTGGCTGATCCATACGATAAATGCTAACATGCTTTGTTCTTTCTATTGGATGAGTGGTTCCTGTTGTTATAGATATGATATAACGAATGAAAGGGCTTTCAAAGCATTATGCTCAAGAAATCACGTCTTCGATCGAAAACGGGGCCGTTCTGCCCGTTTTCACAAAGTCGATGATCTGACTGGTCAGGTATTTCGGGGTCGACGCGCCCGAAGTGATCGCGATCCGTTTTTCGTTCCAGTCGCAGTCTTTCAGATCGTTTACTGTTTCGGCCTTCACGACAGCCGGTATTCCCGCCATCCTGCCGATCGCAGCCAGCTGTTCGGTATTGTTGCTTGTCGGATCGCCCACGACAAGGAGCACGTCGATCGGTTTGTCCTTCAAGGCAAGGACCGCTTCCTGGCGCACCCGGGTCGCGCCGCACACTTCGTTGTTAAACTCGGCATCCGGATACTTTTTTTCGATCGCCTTGAACAGATGGTCGATATCCAGTGTCGACATGGTCGTCTGATTGGTCACGAATACCGAAGTTTCTTTATCCAGGACAGGAATGTCTTCTTCTTTTTCGATCAGGAACACACGATCTGACAACGTATAGATCGATTCCGCTTCCGGATGATGGTTTTTCCCGATATAAAAGACCGCAGTCCCTTCATCGAGCTTTTTCTGCACGATCTTCTGCGTCTGCACGACAAAACGGCAGCTCGCGTCAAAAACAGTCAGTCCCTTCGCTTCGGCTTTGGCATAGACATCCGGGTGGACCCCGTGTGCCGTAAAGATGACGATCCCCGAATCGATCTGGTCGAGCAGCTCGAGCCGGGTAAGGCCCGGCCGTTCGATCGTTTCGATACGCAGATGTTCGAGCGCCAGTTTGACATAGCGGTTATGGACCAGATTGCCAAGGATCGTGATCTTTTCGTTTGGATGATCTGTTCTGACCTGGCGGGCAATCTGGATCGCTTTCATGACGCCGCCGCAAAATCCCTGCGGCATGACTTCGATAATTGTATTATTTTTCATAAAATCTCCTTAACATATTCGATTATGTAATGCAATTATCACAAACAGGTACCGGTTTGTAAATGCGCAGCCTCCGATTTCATCCCGATTGAACAATTTTACCTATTTTGTGATAATATGAATAGAAACCTATTTCAGGAGGTAAACATGGATAAATTACAGGAAATCATGGATTTTGAGCATTTTAAAAAGCTCACGCCCATTCAGGAAGCAATGCTTTCAAGAAAAAATAAAGACCGCGACTTTATCGGGATCTCATCGACAGGTTCCGGAAAATCGCATGCCTTCTTCATACCGATTATCGAAAAGATCGATCCGGAACAGGAAAAGGTACAGGCTGTCATTTCGACACCGACCAGGGAGCTGGCCTACCAGCTGTACGACCGCTTCAAGCCGTTATGCGAGCACTTCGGCATCCGCATGAAGCTTGTGACAGGCGGTATGGATAAAAACATCGGGACACAGACGCCGCACATCGTTATCGGTACGCCCGGACGAATGAAGGATCTGTTCCTGGACGAGAAGAACCTTCGTCTTGATACCGCAAAAACGATCGTGATCGACGAAGCGGATATGACGATGGAATTCGGATTTCTCGAAGATATCGATCAGATCTTGTCGAAGCTCGATGAAAATGTGCAGGTCATGGTCTTTTCGGCAACCATTCCGCAGAATCTGGAACCGTTTTTAAAGAAATATCTGCACAATCCGGAAATTGTCCGGATCGATCAGAACGAAGATTATCAGGCCAATATCGAGAATATCCTCGTGCCGTGCAAGCATAAATCCTATGCGGAAAAGCTGCTCGATGTGCTCCCGGCCATCAATCCGTACGTCTGCCTTATTTTCTGCAACACGACCCAGGAGGCGGCAGAAACTGCGAAACGGATGCGCGAGGAAGGCTATGATCTGGTCGAGCTGCATTCAGGGCTCGAGTCCAGACAAAGAGCGCAGGCGATCCGCCAGATCCAGTCGCAGAAAAAATCGTATATCGTGGCCAGCGACATTGCGTCGCGCGGGATCGATCTGGAAGGAATCACGCATGTCATCAGCTGCGGATTCCCGAAAGATCTGAAATTCTTCGTGCACCGGGCCGGCCGGACCGGACGTGCCAACCGGGAAGGAACGTGTATCGCCCTGTATAAGCCGGATGACAAGCGTTCGATCGATCTGCTCATGAAAAAAGGGATCGTTTTCGAACATAAAGATGTGCGCAACGGACAATGGATCAGCCTGAAACCGATCGATGCGAAACGGCCGCGAAAAGCCGACCCTCTGCAGAAGGAGATCTCGAAGATCGTCCGGTCCAAATCAAAAAAAGTCAAGCCGAACTACCGCAAGAAACAGAAGCAGGAAATCGACAAACTGCGCCGCAGAAAGAAAAGAGAAATTATCCAGAAGGATATCCAGCGCCAGAAAAAAGAACGGGCCAAAGAAAGACAGCGGGCCAAAAGGAACGGTGAATAAATGATCTATATCGGAAGCCATGTTTCGATGAAAGCGCCGGACTATATGCTCGGATCGATCCGCGAAGCGCTTTCCTATGACGCCAATGCGTGCATGATCTATACAGGCGCTCCGCAGAATTCCAGGCGGGTACCGATCGGAAAGTTCAAGCTCGACGAAGCGAAAAAACTGATGGAAGCGAACCATTTCCAGATGGAACGGGTCATCGTGCATGCCCCCTATATCATCAATCTGGCCAACTCGGTCAAACCGGAAACTGCGCAGTTCGGGGTCGAATTTTTGAGCGAAGAACTGAAAAGGGTGTCGCAGATCGGGGCAAAAACGCTTGTGCTGCATCCAGGCGCCCATATGAAAGCGGGCGTGGAGACCGGCAGCCAGTGGATCGTCAACGGCCTGAACGAAGTGCTCGACCAGGATGAGAGCGATATCGTGATCGCTCTGGAAACAATGGCAGGCAAGGGCAGCGAGATCGGTTCGCGCTTCGAGGAACTGGCCGCGATCATCGATCAGATCCATAAAAAAGAGCGTGTGAAAGTTTGTCTGGATACGTGTCACATTCACGATGCCGGATACGATCTGACTCAGTTCGATCAGGTGCTTGAGCAGTTCGATCAGATACTCGGACTGGAAAATCTCGCCGTTCTTCATATCAACGATTCGAAAAACGAGCGGGGAGCGCGTAAGGATCGTCATGAAAATATCGGCAGCGGCCATATCGGTTTCGAAACGCTTGCCCGGATCGTCCATCATCCGAAACTGGACGATATCACGAAAATACTGGAAACGCCGTATATCGATTCCAGACCTCCTTATAAGGAGGAGATCGCAAGACTTCTGGCATGGAAGGAATAAGAAAATCAAATAGGATATCAGACCGTTTTGTTGTAGGCAAAGCGGTTTTTTGGTACCATTAAGAAAAAGAGAGGGAATAAAAATGGAAATGGTATTGACGATCATACTGGCTGTATTTTTTGCCTTGATGTACTGGAAACGAAAAAAGGCGCGTGGCGCCTGGCTGTGGATCCTCTTTGTACTGTGCATCATCCCGACCGGCATCGCCTATCGGGATCATTTCATACGCTATGTTCCGTTCGCCTATTGCGTTTTCTGCTTGTGGATCGGCGGAATGATCGTTCCGTGGTATGTGTGCAAAAAGAAAGGGCTGGCCCTGATCTGGACAGCCGCCGATCTGGTATCCCTGCCTTCCGTACTGCTGGCAGGAATTTCCTGCGGAACATCGATCCGATATGCGATCCTGACAGTCTGCCTGTACGGTCTGCTCGCAGTCAATGCCGTTTCGCTCCTTTTGCCGCAAAAGAGAAAAGAATTATGAATCATGGAAAAGAATCGACAAAATCAGAGATCATGACCGCTTTGTTGCAGGAACTGGAGAAAACGCCGCTGAAAAAAATAACAATCCAGCAGATCGCGGCAAAGGCGGGGATCTCGAAACAGACCTTCTACAATCATTTCAGGGACAAGGAGGAGCTGATCTGTGCCGTTTATGAGCACATCATCATACCCGATTTTGATCTGGACGCTTTTCCTGAAAGCTTTGGACAAAGCTTTCTGCGCACCTTGAACGCGATGAAGGAATATGGCCGCTTCATGAGGCAGGCTTTGCTCCTGGAAGGGCAGAATGATCTGAAATCGTATATTACTTCGCACTGCGAACAGTTCGATCTGGCGTATCATACGCATTTGTACGAAGACGAGCTGCCGCCCGATCTGCGTCTTGCCACCATCTATCATGCCAATGCGTCCAGTGCCATGACCTTTTCATGGATCCTGGGCGGTTTTGCCAGCAGCCCGCAGGACATGGTGAAGCTCGTCTGTGCCATGCGTGCTTTAGGAATGGATGAGAAGATCGCGAAAGCCTATAAACTGGACGATTAGGGAAAACTGTCAATTGTGACCGTTTTTCTTTTTTTTATAATGAAAGCGCAAAGGAGAGGGGACAGAAATGAAGAAAAAACTGTATTTGATGCGTCATGGACAAACGTTGTTTAACTGCCAGAATAAAATTCAGGGCTGGTGCGATTCGCCGCTGACCGAAGAAGGGATCCGGCAGGCACAGAAAGCTGCCCGCATCCTGAAAGAGCGGGGCGTCGCGTTCGATCATGCCTACAGTTCGACGGCAGAGCGGTGCTGCGATACGCTCGAGATCGTCACAGACCGACCCTATACGCGCTGCAAAGGGCTGAAGGAACAGTTTTATGGCGAACTGGAGGGAGAAAGCGAACGTCTGAACCGCCATCTGACGCCAAAAGACTGCGAAACCTTTTATCTTCAATATGGCGGAGAGTCGAGCAATACGACAAAGGAGCGGATGGTAAAAACGCTCACGCGCATCATGGAGCGGCCGGACCACGAAAGCGTGCTTGCTGTTTCGCATTCCGGAGCGTGCTACAACTTTCTCAGGCACTGGCTGGATCCGGCAGAAGAACTGAAAAAAGGATTTTCCAATTGTACGATTTTTGTGTATGACTTCGAGGACGGGGTTTTTTCGCTCAACGAAGTCATCCGCCCATAGAAGGAGAAAAGAACATGAGAACCATTCACATTAATGAAGCGGGGCAGGCTGTCGCTCCGGATCCTGTCCTGATGACAAAAGAGGATTTTGAACCCCGGAACAACACCCGGATCTTCTGGCTTGGGGGCGGTGCGGCCATGATCAGCTCGCACGGAACCAATATCCTGATCGATCCGGTGCTTGAAGGCTTCGATATGGAACTGCTGATCGACAATCCTCTGCCTGTCGATCAGGTAGGGACTGTCGATGCCGTATGCATTACCCATATCGACAACGATCACTTTTCGCGGATGACACTGCACGATATCGAAGACCGTGTAAAAACGATGATCGCGCCAGGCTATGTGGCCGATGTCATGAAAGAAGAGGAAAACTTTCCGGTACAGAAAAAGAAGATCGGCGACACGTTTTCTGCCGGTACCGTGAGCGCAAAGCTGACGCCGGCACGCCATAACTGGCAGAACGGCTCTTCCAAGTACAGTTACCGTTTCTGGGAGGAGTCGGATTTCTGCGGATACTGGTTCGATACGCCGGACGGCTCGATCTGGATGCCGGGCGATTCCCAGCTTCTGGATGAACAGCTCCATATGCCCGATCCGGATGTCATCCTGTTCGACTTTGCCGACAATGAATGGCATATCACGCTCGAAGGAGCCATCACACTGGCCAACACCTATCCGCATGCTCAGCTTGTGTGCATTCACTGGGGAACGGTCAACGCGCCGCACATGACACCGTTCAACGGCAATCCGAACGATCTGACCGGGCGTGTTGTCGATCCGGAACGCATCCATATCCTGGCGCCTGGAGAAGCGCTGGAGGTGAAAAAACATGCGTAAAAGAAAACTGGGAACGACCGATACGATGGTTTCGCCGATCTGCCTGGGATGCATGGGATTTGGAGAACCGGAACACGGACAGCATCAGTGGACGCTGGATTATGAACAGACCTATCCGATCCTGAAAAAGGCGCGGGAGACCGGATCAATTTCTTCGATACGGCGCCCGCGTATTCGAACGGGGATTCAGAAACCTTTATAGGCCGGTTCATAAAAGAGGAGAAGATCGACAGAAAGGAGATCGTGATCGCGACAAAATTTTTCCCGCGCACGATCGAAGAAATCGAACAAGGCGTGTCCATGGCCGAACATATCGAAAAGAACCTGAATGCTTCGCTGCAAAGGCTCGATACCGATTATATCGATCTGTATATCCTGCATATGTGGGATTACAATACGCCGATCGAACAGACGCTTGAAGCGTTTCACGATCTTGTAAAAAAAAGGCCGGATCCATCATATCGGGATCTCGAACAGCTACGCATGGCAGGTGGCCATGGCCAATACGATCGCGGCCGTGATGAGAGGATGCTTTTCTTTTTTTATAACAGAGAGGGCGGAAAGATCGAGAGCAGCGATCGTCTGCAGGGCCTGCTCATGCATTTGCAGAGCGTTTCGGATCGCGTTCAGGTCAGCGATCCTGCGGTCGATTTCTTTCATTTGCTCCTGCACGACCTGATGCATGGTAGAAGCAGAACGGTTTTTCATGAACTGTCTGATCTCGCCAAGAGGGATATCGAGTTCGCGCAGCAGCAGGATCGTTTCCAGAATGGCGCTCTGATAATAGCTGTAGTAACGGTAGCCGTTGTCCGGATCGATATGCGCCGGATGAAAGAGGTCGATCTCGTCATACCACATCAAAGTTTTTTTATTGATCTTGTGCAGTTTCGCGAACTGACCGATCGTCAGCAGTTTTTCCTGATTTTTCATAGTTTCACCTCTTGACCGTACTGTAACTGTACGGTTTATCATAGCGCATGTGCTGCACAAACACAAAAAGAAGGAGAATACGATGGAAAATCAAAATGCTTATGAAAAACCTGTTACGTTCAAAAATATCATGAAGTTCGCGGTCCCTACGATCGCAATGTCGCTTTTCATGTCTTTTTATACGATGGTGGATGGCCTGTTCGTGGCGAACCGGATCGGCACGCAGGTCCTGTCAGCCATCAATCTGAGTGCGCCGATCATTCAGGCCGTAACGGCTGTTTCCACGATGCTTGCCACAGGAGGAAGCGCGCTGATCATGAAAAAGATGGGTCAGCAGAAACCAAAGGAAGCCAGGCAGGATTTTACGTTCCTGATCCTTGTCAATATAATGATCGGGCTCGTCCTGACCGTGCTTGGTTATGCGTTCATCGAACCGATCTTCCGTTCGATGGGATTGTCTGTCCATGTGGAAACGTACTGCACGGCTTATATGAAAAACTATTTATTCTTTATCGTGCCGATCCTGCTCATGAACAATTTTTCGCTGTATATGATCGCTTCAGGAAAATCGACGCTGTCGCTCGTTTGTTCGGTCATCGGAGGCGTGCTCAATATCATACTGGATTATGTGTTTATCGCTGTGCTCGATCTGGGGATCGAAGGAGCAGCCATCGCGACCGGGACCGGCTACTGTGTGACCGCCGTCGCCGGACTGCTCATGTTCGGGCAGAAGAAGAATCTTCTTCATTTTGCAAGACCGGTCCTGCGACCAGGTGTGCTTCGCGAAGCCGCGTCCAACGGCTTTTCAGAAATGGCTACGGCGCTGACGGCAAGCATCGTCACCGTGATGTTCAACGCGACGATCCTGCATTACGTAGGCGAAGACGGGATCGCGGCCGTCACGATCATTACGTATGTTCTCCTGTTCGCCAGCTCCCTGTATACGGGCTATTCCTATGGAGTGGCGCCGATGCTCAGCTATTATCATGGAGAGAAAAACAGCAACAAGCTGAAAAAGGTCATTGGTACAAGTTTGAAGATCATCGGTTCGATCTCGATCGTCAGCGTGATCGTTTCTCTGATGGCGACCCGATCGCTCGTCGGCTTTTTCGCGTCACCTGAACATCCGGTATACGAGCTGGCAGTCACCAGAAACCGCGTATGTACGATGGCCCTGTTCTTCATCGGCTTCAACATTTTCATGAGCGGCATGTTCACAGCCTTATCCAACGGCAAGGTTTCGGCAGTGCTGGCGTTTTCCCGCTCCTTTGTATTCATGCTCATCACGATGGGCATCCTGCCTCTGTTCTTTGGTGTACAGGGCGTCTGGATGGCTACGCCGGTCGCGGAATTCATGGCGATCCTGCTTGGTTTCAGGATGTTCATGAAGTATCGCGAAACGTATCAGTATTGAGAAAGAAATGCCGATGGATCAAGTAATAGAGAAGAGGAAACAGTTTCTGATCAGCGCATTGTACTGGACGGTCATTTCGATCGGTCTAATCCTGGCCGGAAAATATGTACTTCCCGTGCTTCTTCCGTTTATCGCAGCGTTCGGAATATCGTGCCTGCTCGCTCGGCCTTCTGATCGTTTACATCGCGATCACGATCATCCGCCATATCGTAGAACCGAAGATCGTCGGCAGTCAGATCGGAATGCACCCGCTTTTCATGCTGGCTTCCATGCTGCTGGGCCTGGATATTTTCGGGATCGCCGGTTAAGCATTCAATACAAAAGCGGGAGCAAGATATCAACCTTGCTCCCGTCTGTATTATTTATTCGAGAAGTACTTTTCCTTGATGATCTTTACCGGCATATCGTGTCCGGTCCAGAGCCTGAAGGAAGCCGCCCCCTGATACAGGAGCATATACATTCCGTTGGCTGTCCTGCAGCCGGCTTCTCTGGCCAGCCTGAGCAGCTTTGTTTCCTGCGGATTGTAGATCACATCAAAGACGAACAGATCCGGATGGAACATGGAAGGATCGGTAATGATGCTTCGATCCGTATTCGGCGCCATGCCGACATTCGTTCCGTTGACCAGGATATCGCTTCGCCCAATAGCCTGTCTCAGCACATCTTCATCCGAAAAATCGTGAAGGGACACCTTGCATCCGGTCTGTTCGTTCAATGTGGCTACAATTTCCTGTGCCCGCTCATAAAACCCGTCTTTGATATTGAAGACATTGATTTCCTTCAGTCCGTCCAGAGCAGCCTGAACGAGAATGGCCGTGGCCGCTCCGCCCGCACCAAGCAGGGTCATCGTTCTGCCTTTCAGATCCACACCGTTTTCGGCGACCGCATCCATGAATCCGATCCCGTCCGTTGTATACGCGGTCAGGATCCCGTTGTCGTTGACGATCGTATTGCACGCGCCCGAAATTCGCGAAGCCGGGGAAAGCTTGTCAGCCAGCCTGCACATGATGTTTTTTCCAGGCATCGTTATGTTCCATCCGCGCGCCTTCATCAATTTGAGCGCATCGACGGCTTCCGGCATCTTTTCTTCCGGGATATCGAAGGCCAGATAGGCATAATCGAGGCCGAGTTGTCCGCACGCCTCATTATGCATGGCCGGGGAAATGCTGTGTGCAACCGGGCTTCCGAGCAGACAGAGAAGGCCGGTGTGTCCTGTGATTTCTTTTGTCATAATACATCCTTTCTACTGCGTCACCTTGCGAATGATCTCTTCGCAGATCTCGAACGCGTTCTTATCGTTGGTGGAAATGACGTAGTCGGCAGCCGCCTCATAAGCCGGACGCCTTTGCTCCATCATTTTTGCAATGTGTTCCACGGTCTTGTTGTTTTCGAGCAGCGGACGGTCGTGATTGTTTTCCACGCGGCCAAGGATCGTTTCCGGCGTCGCGGTCAGCAGAACGATCTTTCCGCTCTTTTTCATTTCCTCGATGTTTTCCGGACGCATCGCGACACCGCCTCCGCATGAAACGATCACGTTCCTGCGGCCGGCGCATTCCTTGAGCAGATTGGTTTCCTCGTTACGGAAATAGGCTTCGCCATGAAGCTCGAAAATTTCCGAAATGCTCATACCGTTCTTTTCCGCAATGATCTCATCCATTTCGATCACGTCCATCGCAAAGGTGTTCTGCAGCACCTTGGAAATCGTGCTCTTTCCGACCCCCATGAAACCAATCAGAAAAATGTTGCAGTTGAACAGCTCGCGCGACTGGATCCGCTTGCTGCGGTATAAGATATTTTCGAACACTTTGATGATCGACTTTTTATACTGGTAGTCGTTCAGTTTGTCAGCGACCAGCTCCAGCTTGCGCTGCTCCTCTTCCGGCTGCACGATCGGCATATTGTGTTCCTGCTTGTAGTTGGTCAGTTCCTGAATGATCTGATAACGCATGCGAAGAATATCCACGATCACTTCATCGCACATGTCCAGATCATTTCTCAGCTTTTTCAGTTTATCCATGAATTTCCTCTTTTTCCTTAAATCAGAATTCATTATACATGAACCGATGTAAGATAAAAAGAACAAGTTTCATTTTGTTTCATCCATTTACATTGATGCGGATCCTTTCTTCAGCGTATGTATTTACGACATACCATTCCTTTTTGAAAAAGCCCCGGTAAATGCCGGGGCAGGAAAGGGTATGAATATTTATGCTTAAATGCCAAGCTGTTCTTTCATATAATCGACAGGCGTGGATTTTCCTGTATACAGCTCGATCGCGATCAGGGCCTGGAACAGCATCATGCTCATTCCGTTGTATACACGTTTGACACCCGCATCCCTGGCCTGCTTCATCATGAGTGTTTCTCGTGGCGCATACACCGTATCGGTAACGATCAGATCCTCCTTGAAGAACGATCCGTCCGGAATATTGCTCCGATCTTCGAGCGGATGCATCCCCACACCGGTCGCATCGCAGAAAATATCAGCCGCATGCATCTTTTCCTTGAGAAGATCGAGATCCGCCAGATCGTGCATTTCTGCTCTGCAGTCCGTGTTTTTATTGATGATATCCACGATCTCTTCGCCACGTTCGTAAAATTTATCCTTGATGTTGAAGAGATCGATCTGGGCGATGCCGTCCAGAGCACCGCGCACCGCGATCGCAGTCGCCGCGCCGCCTGTACCGATCAGCACCATCTTCATTCCTTTGAAATCGATCCCTTCTTCGCGGATCCCCTGCCAGTATCCCATACCATCGGTATTATAGCCTTTCAGATAGCCGGTAACATTTCCGTTTTCATCCCGGGTATTGACGACCGTATTGATCGCACCGCAAAGACGGGCCGCCTCATCCACTTCATCGAGATATTTGTGTACGACCGTTTTGTTCGGCATCGAGATATTCGAACCAAGCATCTTCAGCGCACGGATGCTTTCCACCGCGTTTTCGAGTGAATCGTTGTCCACCTCGAACGCAAGCTGGATCACGTCGTCCCCGTTTTTGTCATACGCCAGATTATGGGTTTTCGGAGACTGCGAATGACGAATCGGGTAGGCCATCAGGCCGACAAGTTCAGTATGACCAGTAATATTAGGCATAATTATTTTCCTCCAACTTTCTTTTTACTGTTTCTGGATCAGATCGAGATCGATCAATCCTTTTGACTCGAGCACATTCAGGATGGCGCGTCCGTCCATCGTCCCTTCCATGATGCGGCGCGCACGCACAGAATCGCCAATGTTGTAGATCGCTGTATCCGTGTCTCCAAACGCCTCCTCGAGCTCTTTGAGGAGCGGATCGTTGGCACGCATGCCAAGACAGTTGAAACCAAGATCGAACGGAATGTCCCGGATCGTGCCATCCGGCAGCTTCACTGTAAATGCGTTTTCCTTCACTTCCTGAAGCGCGGTATTGACATATTCCTTCACGTTGTATTTGTCGAAGGTTTCGCGCATCGAGCACTTCGTGACCGGATCGGCCAGCATTCCGATAGCCGGCAGCATATCGATGATCGTGCATTTCGCGCCTCTTGGAGCAAAGTATTCCACGACATCGAGTCCGACCGATCCGCCGCCCACGACAACAACTTCCTTATCCTTGCAGAAATCATCCGGATACATACCGGCATTGTAGCTGCTGATCATATCGAAAATGGTCGAAACGTTTTTCGCCTCCAGATTTTCCTTTAATCCCTTGATTGGCGGAACAAGCGGAACGGAACCGGTCGCATGGACAATGATGTCCGGCTTGAATGTTCTGATCTTGTCGATCGTCGCTTCCGTATTCAGGAAAATATACAAGTTGTCCAGACGGGCTGCTCTTGCTTCCAGATATTTCGGGAAATCCTTCATTCTCTGCTTGCTTGGCAGATCCGAAATGAAAGAGGACAGACCGCCGATATGATCGCTTTTCTCGAACAGGAACACGTTGCAGCCGACCTCGGCCGCCGTGCAGGCCGCCTCCATACCAGCCGTACCGGCCCCGATCACGACCACGTTGCACAGCTTGTTCACTTTCAGTTTTTTATATACATCGCCTTCCGGAACGGCCGGATTGACCGTGCAGCGGATCGGACGGTTGACACCGATCCGGTTTCCGGCGCAGCCCACGTTGCACGAAATACATTTGCGCAGCAGCTCTTCCTGGCCGTTTTCCACTTTATTGACCCAGTCCGGTTCCGCGATCAGACCGCGGCCCATTCCTACGATATCCACATCGCCGCTTTCGAGAATTTTTTCCACCACTTCTGGATCGCGATAGTTTCCGGCATTCATGACCGGCTTGCCGAACTTGTCCTTGACAGCCCGTGCCATATACGAACGCCATCCGTCTTCAAGAAAGTTGGAATCGATCTGGTACTGCAGGGAAGGGTTCAAACCGCAGGAAACATCATACAGATCGACAAATTCATCGAGGTATTCCAGATATTCCAGCGTATCTTCGAGCGTATTGCCGCCTTCCACACGCTCTTCCGCCGAAATACGGACAATGATCGGAAACCACGGCCCAACCTGTTTTCTTACTTCTTCGAGCACCATCCGCGGAAAGCGCAGCCGGTTTTCGACCGAACCGCCGAATTCATCGGTCCGTTTATTATAGTAGGGCGAAATAAACTGGCTCATCAGATACGAATGGCCGCAGTGGATCTCGATCGCGTCGAAGCCGATATCCCGGGCTCGTCTTGCCGCCTCCCCGTATTTTCTGACCGTATGCAGGATCTCCTCTCTGGTCATCGGGCGCGGAATCTCGCCACCCGCTTTTGTAGGAATATTGGATGAGGATACGGTCTGCATGCCAGTCCTTGCGCTGGAAGCGGATGCGCCCGCATGATTGATCTGGATCGCAACGGTCGTTCCCGATTTATGCAGGGTCTCTACCAGCTGGTAAAAGCGCGGCATGAAACTGTCGTGATCGATCCGGATCTGGCTCGTTCCGTTCGAGCCGACCGGATATTCCACATTCGCGTTTTCGAGAATGATAAGTCCGGTTCCGCCTTTGGCGCGCAGCGTGTAGTAATTCATGTGCCGGCTGCTCATTTCGCCGCTCGTTTCGCCGTAATTCGTTCCCATCGGCGTCATCGCGATGCGGTTCTTGATCGTTGTCCGTTTGATGGTAAGCGGTTCAAAAATCTTCGGATATTTTTTGTTCATCTTCTTCTCCTTTTTGCGAAAAGAAGCATTCGATTTGTGACGAGCTCATCATAGCGTATTTTTTTTCTTTTGAATAATATCTTTTAAGTACTGCTTTGATTCGTTTTTTCTATCATTTTCCGCCTTCGATGTCTCGATCATGTAATCAATGAAGCGCCTTGCCGAAGGAAGAAGATACTGATCCTTTTTCCAGAACATGAAGATCTGATGATACAGATCCAGTCCCTGGATATGATGGATCGTGATCCCGGCCGTCTGGGCAAGCACATCGGTGACCGGAACGAGCGCGATGCCGAAATTTTCTCGTACCAGCGCCACGATAGAGTATTCATCCGGACATTCGAAAGGAATGGAAGGATGCAGATCGTACGTTTCGTAAAAGGCACGTGTATGCACGCCCATCCACGATGCCGGATCGTAACCGATCAGCGGATATTCCATGACGTGTTCAAGGGCAACGAAACGCTGGTCGGCAAGCGGATGGTCCGAAGGGGTGATCACGACGATTTCCTGATCGATCAGCGGATAGAACTCGAGATCGGGATCATCCGTTTTTCCGCCGAAACCGATATCGAGCTCTCCTTCGCGCAGCCGGCGGATGATATCGTGCGAATGATCCTGCAGAAAGCTGAAAGATACATTTTCGTTTTCCTTCTTTTCAAGGAACAGGCGCACTTTGCTCGGAATATAATGGCCTGCCAGCGGAAAAACATACCCGATATCGATCTTTCCCTGACCGCCAGCTACTTCTGCCATCCGGTCGATCGCTTGATCGTAATCGGTACTGATCTTTACGGCGTGGTCGTAAAATATTTTTCCGGCCTTGGTCAGCCGGATCCCTCGTCCGGTCTTTTCGAACAATGCCACGCCAAGCTCTTCCTCGAGCATGGCCATGGAGCGGCTGAGGGAAGGCTGGGAAATGTGCAGCTGCAGCGAAGCGGTCCGGAAATTTTCCAGTTCGGCCGCTTTGATAAAGTAAAAAATCTGGTTCAAAGTCATCTTTGCGTTTCCTTTCTTTTCTCTTATTCTAAATTGATACGTTTTTTCTATCAATCAAAAACGAATTATATATTGGACGCCTGAAAGCGGGCTTGCTACAATAAGGATGCAACAAGTTAAAAAATTAACAAGTGAATAGAAGCTCTTCGATTTGTGACAAAATGGAGAGAGGAAACTTACTATGAACAAAAAGTATTTGCCCAGCGCCCTGATCATGTACCTGAACTATTTCATTCACGGGGTAGGCTGCTCCGTGCTCGGACAAGCTGTGATCAAGGAATCGCTGGCCGCATCGTGGGGAGTCGATGCGATGAAGATCACTGCCATTTCGGCTGCACTCGGATTAGGACGCCTTGTCGCGCTGCCATTTGCCGGACCGTTATCCGATAAGCTGGGACGCCGTATTTCCACAGCCATCGGAAGCGCCTCGTACGCCGTCTATCTGATCGGGCTGGCGCTGGCGTTCAATGCCGGAACGAACGGTGGCTACATGATCGCGTATGTCTGCGCTGTGATCGGCGGCATCGCCAACTCGTTCCTGGATACCGGGATCTATCCAGCTGTAAATGAAATTTTCTACAAGTACCCGGCTGTGGCGACGATGGGCGTCAAATTCTTTATTTCGATCAGCCAGATGCTGCTGCCGTTTTTGCTTGGCGTGAGCGTGGCCCTGACAGCAAACGGGCTTCCATCTTACAACCGGCTCTTTATCGGATGCGGGATCGGCTATGCGATCCTGTTCGTGCTGATCTTCCTGTTCCCGTTGCCGGATCAGGATGCCAAGGGTTCGGGCGAAAAGGAAGGCCTGATCGCCAGCCTGAAGCATACCCGCTTCACGCTCGAGTCGGCTGCGATGATCATCATCGGCTTTACATGTACGGGAACGTTCCAGCTGTGGCTCAACTGCGCGCAGAACTTTGCCGTGACCAATGCGGGATGGGCCGATCCGTCCATCATGCAGACGTATTACTCGGCCGGAACGATCATCGCGCTCATCGTGACATCGATTCTGACAAGGAAGATCAAGGATGTCCGCTTTATCCTAGTCTATCCGGCCATCTGTCTTGCGATGCTGATCATCGTTATGATCGGACAGAATCCGACTCTGATGGCCATCGGGGCCTTCGTGATCGGCTGGGCTGGCGCGGGCGGCCTGCTGCAGATCGTCACTTCGGTTTGCAATCTGCTGTTTCCGCGCATCAAGGGAACGGTGACGGCGCTGGTCATGATCGCTTCGTCTTTGTGCAACTACACGCTGCTCAGTGCCGCATCGGGCATGACACCATCGGCCGTTATGATCATGAATATCATTGTGACCGGGATCGGCGTGCTGTTAGGATTGTATGTCAATCTTCGTTATAAAAATAGGATGCAGAATACCAATGCATGATAAGGAGGGAAATCGATGAATACTGTAAAAGCAGGAAATGTGGAGATCGGGACAGGAAAGCCGAAAATTATCGTTCCGATCGTAGGTGTCACAAAAGAGGATATCCTCAAGGAAGCGCAGGCGATCCGGCAGCTGCCTTGTGATGTCGTGGAATGGCGGATCGACTGGTTCGAACACGTGTTCGATATCGAAAAGCTCAAGGAGTGTGCCGGAGCGCTCAAGGAAGCGCTTGGCGATCTTCCGGTATTAATGACGTTCCGCACAAAAAAAGAGGGCGGGGAAAAGGAAATCGACAACGAAACATACAAAATGATCAATAATACGATGGCTGCCTCCGGTCTGGTCGATGTGATCGATGTCGAGATCTTTACCGGCGACGAAGTCGTTGCGGATATGATCGGCTGCGCGCATGACAACAATGTCAAGGTCATCGCTTCGAATCACGACTTCTTCAAAACACCAGTTAAATCGGATATCATCTACCGCCTGCGCAAGATGCAGGATATGGGAGCGGACATTCTCAAGATCGCGGTGATGCCGCAGAACAAAAGCGATGTGCTCACGCTTCTTGAGGCGACCGAGGAAATGGTCAGCTGTTTCGCGCATCAGCCGGTCGTGACCATGTCCATGGGCGGCATGGGTGTGATCAGCCGTCTTTGCGGGGAAGCGTTCGGCTCGTCCATGACGTTCGGGGCGGCCAAAAAAGCATCCGCGCCAGGCCAGATGGGTGTCGAGGATCTGGCAGTTGTCTTGGAGGATATCCATAAAGCTTCATAGTTTTAGAAAGAAAGAAAACGTATTATCCCCTCTGTCGATAATACGTTTTCCTGTATAGGGAGGGGGTTGAATTATGAAAAGAGGGCTGCAGCGGCTTGACCGGTATCTGGAGGAGTTCCTGCTTGTCGCTTTTCTTGGCGCGATGACCTTGATCATGGGCGTACAGGTCGTGTCGCGGTATGTGTTCGGCATGTCGCTGTCCTGGTCGGAGGAAATCACACGCTATTTATTTATATGGAGCGGTTTTCTGAGCGTGAGCTACTGCTCGAAAATGTGTATTTCCATCAAGATCGAACAGTTCGTTTCGAAACTTTCCAGGCGAACGATCGCATGGGTCAAAGTGTTTACGCATACGATCGAGCTGCTTTTTTTCGGGTATATGATCCCGTTCGCGTTTTCGTATATGATGTCTGCGGTTCATAGCGGACAGCTGTCGCCAGCCTGTCATCTGCCGATGTGGATCGTGCAGGCAGCGCCGCTCGTATCGTTCGTGCTTGTCTTCATCCGTGTCCTTCAGCGCTGGTTCATCGAGTTCGCGTTCGCGCGCGGAAAGATCGTAAACGATCCGGTCCATCCGGAACGCAGCACGGAATACATGATCGAGGCCAATGTGCCGGAAGAGGATGAAAGGAGGAACTCATAATGCCGATCGGTGTCGTGATGCTCGTCTTTATCCTTCTGCTCGTGCTGGCAGTGCCGGTATCGATCTCGCTAGGCATGGCTTCGGTGCTTCCTTCCATGTTCGATCCTTCCTTTACGGTCGGTGCGAAATATCTGATCCGGGCCATGTTTTCGGGACTGGATTCGTTTCCGCTTCTTGCGGTGCCGATGTTCGTGCTTTCCGGTATCCTGATGGCCAAAGGCGGGATCTCCAAACGGCTGTTCGATGTATTCGCGTATTTTCTCGGAAATTTTACGGCAGGGTTGCCCTGCGCCGTGATCGTGACCTGTCTGTTCTATGGGGCGATTTCCGGCTCAGGCCCTGCAACGGTAGCGGCCGTAGGAAGCATGACGATCCCGATCCTGACCTCCCTTGGCTATGAGCTCTCGTTTGCTGCCTCGATCGCGGCAGTGGCTGGCGGTCTTGGCGTGATCATTCCGCCAAGCATCCCGTTTATCATGTTCGGCATGGCTTCGGGCGCTTCGGTCAGCGATCTGTTCCTTGCCGGCATCGTTCCTGGTCTGATCATCGGACTGCTGCTCATTTTCTACGCTATGATCTACTGCAGACGCCATGGCGAGGACAAGGAAAAGATCGGCAGGGAAGTGAGGGCGCTGCATGAAAAAGGACTTCTTACGGTGCTGAAGGAAAGCTTTTTTGCGCTGCTCAGCCCGGTCATTATCCTGGGCTGTATTTATACGGGTGTAGCCAGTCCGACCGAGGCGGCAGTCATTTCGGTATTTTATTCGCTGCTTGTCGGCCTGTTCCTATACCGGACGATCACGGTGAGGGAAATTCCGGACATCTTAGTGGAGTCGATCCGCACGTTTGCGCCGATCCTGTTCATCCTGGCCGCATCCACCGCTTTTTCCAGGGTGCTGACGCTCATGCATGTGCCGCAGATCGTGAGCACATGGATCATTGAAAGCTTCCATTCACCGGTCGTGATCTTGCTGGTGATCAATGTGTTCCTGCTCGTTGTGGGCATGGTCATGGACACGACGCCGGCGATCCTGATCCTGACGCCGATCCTGCTGCCGATCATTCAGTCGATCGGGATGGATCCGATCCAGTTTGGTGTGATCATGGTCGTCAATCTGGCGATCGGTTTTGTCACGCCGCCGATCGGGGTCAATTTGTTCGTGGCCAGCTCGCTTTCCGATGTGCCGGTCATGGAGCTTTCCAGAAAAGCGATGCCGATGATCGTCCTGTTTCTGTCGGCGCTGCTGCTGTTTACGTTTGTGCCGGGCTTCTCGCTGCGGATCCTGGGGTGAGTGTATGAATAGGAAGAACAGAAATAAAACTGCATCTCTTTTATGCGCATGCATGCTGTTCGTCTGTGCGTTGTGCACGGGCTGTTCGTCGTCTGATGAAGGGCAGCGTTATGCGTGGCCGCTGGCGACGGCGAGCCCGGAAGATACGGTCACGCAGCTGTTCGCACTCAAATTTGCCGAAGAGGTGGATCGGCTGAGCGCGGGGCACATGAAGATCGAAGTGTATCCGAATTCGACGCTGGGCGGGGACCGGGATTTGCTGGAATCGTGCGCGGACGGGGATATTCCGTTTGTCGTGCAGAATACGGCGCCGCAGGTCTCGTTCATGAAGGATCTGGCGGTCTTTGATATTCCGTGCGTTTTTGATCATGTGGACGAGCTGAGAGAGAAGATCGATGATCCGCCGTTTTATGATCGGATCGGTTCGGTCTATACGGATGGCGGCTATCATCTGCTCGGGATCGCGGATCAGGGCATGCGGGTCATGAGCACGAACAGGAAAGTGGACACACTGGATGATTTCAAAGGGCAGAAGATCCGGACGATGGAAAACAGCAATCATCTTGCGTTCTGGAAAGCTCTGGGAGCGAGCCCGACGCCAATGAGCTTTTCAGAAGTGTATATCGGGCTGCAGCAGCATACGATCGATGCGCAGGAAAATCCGTACGAGGTCATTGTTTCCAACCGGCTGTACGAGCAGCAGGATTATGTGGTCGAGACCAATCATCTGCCGCATCTGATCACATTGATTGTCAACGATACGTTCTACAACGACCTGAGCCAGGAAGACAGGCAGATCATGGACGAGGCGGCTGCAAACGCAACAGCCTACGCGAGGGAAATGGCGGATCAGCGGATCGAAGAGAAAAAAGAACAGATCCGAAAGAGCGGTACGCAGATCATTGAGCTTGACGAGAATACGCGAAACGAGATCCGTCAGAAGGCGCAGCCGGTGTATGATCAGATCAAAGAATCGATCGAGCCGTCCTTGTTCGAGGCGTATACACAATAAGAACGATATTTTTTGTCATTTACAGTAAAAAGCTGGAGCCAGGAAAGGTCTTCAGCTTTTTAAATGTTGTATAGACAACGGAAATGATGCGTCTTTGGCAGTATAGTAAGAGCACATCAAGGAGGAAGATCATGAACAGGAAAGAACGTATCGAACAGATCCGATCCTATATTGAACGCTTAGGAAAAGGAGAAGATCTTGCGGCCGTGCAGGCAGATTTCAGAAAGAATTTCGAACATGTCTCGGCACAGGAAATTGTCATGGCAGAACAGGAGCTCATTGCACAGGGAACGCCGGAACACGAGATCCAGCGGCTGTGCGATGTGCATTCGGCACTGTTTCACGGAAAGACGAGAGAAGAGAGGATCGCCGCGGCTGAAGAGGAAGTGGCACGCTCCATGGATCAAACGCGAGTCAAGGGACATCCGCTCCATATCCTGCATCTGGAAAATGAAAAGCTGGACGCTTTGCTTGCGCAGGCACAGGATCAGCTGGATGCGGACAATGCAAAGTCTTTGGAACAGAGCCTTGAAGCGCTTGGACAGATCGGTGTGCATTACGATAAGAAGGATCAGCTTCTTCTGCCGTCTCTTAAACGGCACGGGATCGCAGGTCCGGCCAACGTGATGTGGGGCGTGGATGATGAAGTGCGCAAAAGCCTGCGGGACGTGGAAAACAGGCTGGCAAGAGAGGGAATGAGCGATGATCTTAAAGAGAAGATCGCTAACCTGCTCAGGCGGATGAAGGAAATGATCTTCAAAGAGGAGCATATCCTGTTTCCGATGGTCCAGAGAGAATTCTCGCTGGAGGAATGGCAGAAGATCCATGCGGATATGCCGCGTTTTGGTTTTGCGTGGCTGGAAACGATCCCGGCATGGGAGGATGCGATGCCTGATACGCCGGGATCGGACCAGGATGATGGAACGATCCGGATGGCGGGCGGTTCGCTGACAAAAGAGCAGCTGGAGGGCATCCTGCGCATCCTTCCTCTGGAACTGACGTTTATCGACGAGAACAACATCAACCGGTATTTTTCGGAAAATTCCGAACTGCTGCCGCGTCCGATGTCGGCTCTGGGCCATTCGGTGTTCGACTGCCACCCGGCCCAGGCGCAGGCGATGGTCGAGCGGGTGATCGGACAGCTGAAGAGCGGCGAAAAGGATCGCTTGTCGATGCGTGCTGTCAAAAGAGGAAAGAAAGCGATGGTCAGCTATATTGCGGTGCGTGATGCACAAGGAAAGTATCTTGGTGTGCTGGAAACGGTGCAGGATCTTTCTTCGTTCGAATAGGAAGGATCATCATGGTCGAAGGAAAAATATTTAGCCTGGCTGAAGACAATGCGTGGATCGACAAATGCACGATGTCGGGAAAGCTTTTTAACGATATAATTGTATTTTCGCTTGCGCCGAATACCCGGATCAGTCCGGAAACGTATTTTCAGGAAAAGATCTGGCTTGTGCTCAAGGGCGAGGCATCTGCCAGTGTGCAGAACAAGGAAATAAAGATAAGGACAGGAGAACTGTTTATCGTAGAAAAAGATGTGCCTGTTTCGATTGAAACGAATACGGGTGCTGTTTATCTTGAAATAGAAATGAAGGAGGAATACAGGATGAACGATATTTTGAAAGCGGGCGAAGTGTTCGCTCTGAAGGATCTGCTTCCGGTACAGCCGGACAAGGTCGTCAATATGGATCTGGTCAGTGACGAGGCGATGCACATGGCACTGATGAGCTTTGATGCCGGTACTGGACTTTCGGAACATGCTGCGCCTGCGCAGGCGGTTGTCTTTGCGCTCGAAGGCGAGGCGGTGATCACGTACGAGGGCGTTCCTCATACGATCAAGGCAGGAGAAAACTTTGTGTTCGCGAAAAACGGAAAGCACGCGGTGGAGGCAAAAACACCGTTCAAGATGGCGCTTCTGCTCATTAAATAGAGATATTCAGGAACTGGCAGATATTTCTGCCGGTTTTTTTTATTTCCGGGTCCATTTCATTCCTGAAATCCGTGCAATGCACGAAAAAATGGAATAAAATAGCTTATTATTCCTAAAATCCGTGCAACGCACAAAAAATTGGAATAAAATAGAATAGAAAGGAAATACTATAATGGAAATTGCAAGAGATTGATATCTTCAACAACTCATAATAAGAAAAGAGAATGGGATGATCAAAGTGATCACGGGGATACGCAGATGCGGAAAATCCTATTTGCTGTTTACTATTTTTAAACGGTATCTTTTGGAACAAGGAATAAAGCCGGATCAGATCATTGAAATAGCTTTGGATGGAATTGATAATGAATTTTTGCGTGATCCGAGAGAATGTTATAAATATGTTTCGCAGCTCGTATCTGAAGACCAGAAATACTACCTTCTATTGGACGAAGTTCAGTTTATGCCTAGATTTGAAGAAGTTTTGAATAGCTTTCTGCGCATCGATAATCTGGATGTATATGTAACGGGAAGCAATTCAAAGTTTCTTTCCAGCGATATTGTTACAGAATTTCGCGGAAGAGGAGATGAAGTGAGAGTGTATCCTCTTTCTTTTTCAGAATTTTTTAGTGTGTATGCTGGAGAATATGATGAAGCGTGGAATGAATATATGAGTTATGGCGGGCTTCCTCAGGTAGCGCTTTTTAAAAGCGAGAGACAGAAAACAGAGTATTTAAAAAATATGTTCAAAAATGTTTATTTGAAGGATGTGATCGAAAGAAATAGTATTGCAAGCATTGAAGAAATAGAAATTCTTGTAGATGTTCTTGCTTCTGCAATCGGCGCTCCAACCAATCCTTCGAAAATAGAAAAGACATTTAAAAGTGAATGCCAAATTAATTATTCCAATAAGACGATCGCAAAGCATATCAGTTATCTGATGGAAGCCTTTTTGATCATGAGAGCCGATCGCTATGATATCAAAGGACGAAAATATATTGGGGCTAATTCAAAATACTATTTTTCAGATATCGGCTTAAGAAATGCCAGGCTGAACTTCAGACAGCAGGAACCAACGCATATTATGGAAAATGTTGTTTATAATGAATTGCTTTGTCGAGGATACAACGTCGATGTAGGTCTTGTCGACCTGTATGATAAAAATAAAGAGGGAAAACGGGTCCATAAACAGCTGGAAGTGGATTTTGTGGTAAATAGGGGTAGTCAGCGTTCTTATATTCAGGTTGCTTATGATATGGCTTCGGAAGAAAAACAAAAACAGGAATTGCATTCCTTGCGCAATATTCCAGATTCATTCAAAAAGATCGTCATTGTAAATGGTACACAAAAGCCATGGACCAATGATGAGGGATTTATAGTGATGGGATTGAAGTATTTTCTGCTGAATGAAGATAGTCTGGATTATTAAGCGAATTAAGAGAAATAAAAAATGGCAGGCTGCGGATGGTCTGCCGTTTTGCGTCTAGCTCTCCTGAAATTCCTCTTTCGAAATGATCAGGTGGAAATGATTTTTCTGATAGTCGATGATCCCGTCCTTTTTCAGCCGGGAAAGCTCGCTTGAGAGCGCGCTGCGGTCAGCATTCAAGTAATCGGCGAGCTGCTGCCTGTCAAACGGGATATCGAAATAAGAGCGGTGCTGGCGAAGGGATTCGGCCTGCAGATAGGCCAGGATCTTGTCGCGCAGGCTTGGCTGGGTAACGACAGTCAGCTTTTCGTTCAGGATCCGGTTTCGTTTCGCGAGCAGAAGGACAAGATTGCGGATGAGGCGGGCATGGAACGAGCAGGCCGACTGGCACATCGACAGGATCTTGTCCGGATCCATGAGCAGGACGGCTGTTCGCTCGTCGGCCTGTATGCCGACCATGCCTGTGCTCTGATCTGCTGCATAGCTTTCGCCGAACACATCGCTTTCAAGCAGGGGACTGATAATATGGCGGTTTCCCCAGAAGTCGAAGCGGACGATCTTGGCACTGCCGTGAAGGATCAGGCCGATATGGGTCATTTTCTGCCCGCTGTCAAAGATCCATTCGCCCTTCTCATATGTTTTCTTCCGGACCTTGAGACAGGACAGCAGGTGAGGAAGATCTTCTTTCCGGATCCCGGCAAACAGGATCGATCGCAGCAGGATGTCCATCTCTTCGGGTGTCAGAATATTTTTTTCATTCATAGATCCAGTGTATGGAAAAAGAAAAATATTTGAAAGAAAGATGCATGAAAAAACAGGAAACCGGATGGTTTCCTGTCGGCTTTGCGTCAAAAATTGTCGATCTCTTCCTTGAGGACCTCGATCATCTGTTCCTGCGGGATCTTTTTTATGATCTGTCCCTTTTTGATCAGCAGGCCTTCCTCTTTTCCGCCGGCGATCGCGATATCAGCATGCCTGGCTTCGCCAGGACCGTTGACCGCGCATCCCATGATCGCGACAGTCATTTCCTTGTTTACGGTCTGCAGGTAGTTTTCGACCCAGTTCACGACCGGTTCCATGTCCCACTGCGTCCTTCCGCATGTCGGGCATGCGACAAGATTGGGCACATCGTGCAGCAGGCGGCAGTCCTTGAGCAGCTCCTTGACGATCACGATCTCGCGTACGGGCGAACCGTTCACGCTGATACGGATCGTATTGCCGATCCCTTCGAGCAGCAGCTTTCCGAGCGCAAGCGACGATTTGATGGCGCTTGTCATCATGGTCCCGGCTTCGGTGACGCCAAGGTGGAGCGGATAGTCGAAAGTTTTCGCCGCCAGCTCATACGCTTCGATACAAAGCATCGGATCGCTTGATTTGAAGGAAAGCACGGTATCGTAAAAATCGAGCGATTCCAGGATAGCGACGTGCCGTTTTGCGCTTTCGATCATTCCTTCGGCAGTCGGCCGGCCGTATTTTTCATGGATATCTTTTTCGAGCGAGCCCGAATTGATCCCGATCCGGATCGGGATCCCTTTTTCCTTGCATGCCCTGACGACTTTCTCCACGTTTTCTTTCGAACCGATGTTGCCTGGGTTCAGCCGGATCTTGGCTGCTCCGTTTTCGATCGCCGCCAGCGCGAGCTTATAGTCAAAATGAATATCGGCAACCAGCGGGATATGGATATTGTCTGTGATCGTTTTGATTGCGGCAGCGTCCTCCATGTCCATGCACGATACGCGGATGAGCTGGCAGCCCGCTTTTTCCAGCTCGAGGATCTGATCGATCACGGCCTGCGCCTCTTTCGTCGGAATATTGCACATGGACTGGATGATCACTTCGTTATTGCCTCCCATGACGAGATTTCCTATTTTTACACTTCTTGTTTCCGTTCGTTTCATAATAACCTCACTTTTTTTCAGTATATCACATCTGCCTAGGCTTCCGTATTCGACGCTTGGAATTTGCAACATGACCACGTATAATGAATGAGTACCGCTATATTACAAATACTATGTACAACAAATCGTATGAAAAGAATACAGGAGGGATAGATTGCCCCAGCATAAAATGAAAAAAGTTAAAAAACGAAATTCCGTACGATCGCGGGAAGCCGTGAATGTCGAACGGTCCGTGTCGAAGCGGATCATCGTCTTTGCGTCCCTGATCGGCGCCGTGTTCCTGGTGATCTTTGTACGGCTCATTTATCTTCAGGTTTTTTCGTATAACGAATACGTCGAAAAGAAGGATGATTATACGTCCATCCTTCAGTATACGAGCGCGCCGCGCGGCCAGATCTTTGACTGCGAAGGCCGGGTGCTTGCCAAAACGGTCGTATCGCACAATATCGTATTCACGTCTCCCAACAATATGACGCGTCAGGATTATCTGATCTATGCAAGACGCCTGGCGACCGTCTTTGATGTGAGCCTGGACGATTTTTCGCTTCAGGCAAAAAAGGAAGCGTATATCGCATGGAAGAATATGCTCGATCCGGATGATCCGGAATATGCCGGCAACAATTTTCTCAATGAAAAGGAGCAGGCTGCCTATGTCAGCGGCGTATGGGGAACGAATGCGGAAACCAAAAAGTATTCGATCCTGATGTCGCGCATTACCGAAGACGATCTCAAGGAAATGTCCGACGAGGAAATGAGGACCTACGTGATCTATTCGCGAATGATCGCCAATTTATCGACCGGACAGGAAAGCGTGATCCTTGAAGACGCGCCCGATGACGATGTGGCTTATCTTGTCGAGCATAAGACCGAATTTCCTGGCTTCGATGTGGATTTCGGCGGCTGGAAGCGCGAATATCCGTATGGAGAAACGTTGTCGGATGTGATCGGACGCGTGTCGACCAGCACGGACGGTCTGCCGGCAGAATCCAAGGACTACTACTTGTCGAAAGGGTATCAGCTCAATTCGCCGGTCGGCATTTCGGGACTGGAATACGAGTACAATGATATCCTGGCCGGGACGGAGGAGATTTCCAAGATCACGTATGATTCGAACGGGCTGGCTGTCAAGGAAACGGTGCAGAACGCCCGCAAAGGAAACGATATCGTGATCTCGGTCAATATCGATCTGCAGCAGACGATGGATGACACGGTCAAAAATGTTTTGTCTGCCAATGCCGGCACGAGAAACCGGGAGAACTTCAAATCGCTGTTCATGTGCATGATGGATCCGAACAACGGGGATGTGCTCGCGCTTTCCGGATACGAGATCGATCTCGAGACCCGGAAGATGACATACTTTGCTTCCGGCAATTATGTGTCCCTGGTCAACCCGGGATCGTGCATCAAGGGAGCGACCGTCTATATGGGCCTGAGCGAAGGGGTCGTGAAACCGGGTGAGACCATCATGGACGAGGTCATGGATATCAATGGCGAGGAATTCGCTTCCTTTGAAAATCATGGACCGGTCGATGATGTCAGAGCGCTCGAAGTATCGTCCAACGTCTATATGTTCCATGTGGCCATACGGCTGGGAGGCGACGTCTATCAGAAAGGACAACCTTTGAACATTGCCGACGTGCAGGGAACGCACAAAAAAATGGAACAGTACTATTCCATGTTCGGCCTTGGCAACAAGACCAACCTCGACATTCCAGGTGAAGTGTCCGGCTACATGGGAAATGTTACGCTTCCAGGTCAGTTACTCAACTATTCGATCGGACAGCTCGATATGTATACGCCGATGCAGCTGCTTCAGTATGTTTCGGTCATCGCGGCCGACGGAAGGATGTATCAGCCGCATTTTCTCGAATATGCGAAGGAGGTTGGCGGGGACGAGATCTTCGATGTATATGGAAAACATCTCGAATCGACGCTTCCGGAGCAGAACGAAGCGTATCTGCAGCGGGTACGGGAAGGATTCAGGGCGTGTGTCACGTCAGGCGACTGCGGCGACGCACTGAAAGATATGGAAGTGCCGATGGCAGCCAAGACCGGTACGGCCGAGGTCGAAACGGTATGGACCACGGCCAATCTGTTAGGCTTCGGACCATACGATGATCCGACGGTCGCGTTCGCGTGCTCGTCGCCGACATCCTCGGTCAACAACGAAAGTGTCGGAGAAAACATATGCGGCGCCCAGGTCGTCGGACCGGTGCTCAACAAATACTTTGAATTGTATCCGCAATAAAGCTCTTGTCAAAACAGGCGAGCCTGTGCTATTATTTCAAGGTAATGTGAGGAGGACCGACCATGAGAGATCGTATAACGTTTAAATGTTCTGTTTGTGGTGAAGAAAACTACATTGGTACACGTAACAAGAAAAAACATCCTGAACGTATGACAGTTAACAAATATTGCCCGAAATGCAATGCGAAAACTGAACACAAGGAGAAACGATAAGAAAGGCCGGAATCCGGTCTTTTTTATGCATATGGAGGGTAGATCATGAAAGTATTTACTCGTGCGCTCGGTCCGGTGCAGGCAAACTGCTATGTGGTTGTCAGCAACGGACACGCGCTGATCATCGATCCGGGCGACGCGTTCGACGAGGTCGAACAGCTGCTTAAGGAAAACAACGCCGTACTGGACGCTGTTCTGCTGACCCATGCCCACTTTGACCATATTGGCGGTCTGGATCGTCTGATCGAAAAATTCGATGTGGATGTTTATATGAACGAAAAGGAATTTGATTTTCTGAAAGATCTGCACCTCAACGGTTCTGCATACTTTCAGGTACACATCCAGTCGCACGCGCAGCCCAAAGCTGTCGTCGAAGGAAAACAGAAAATAGGAAATTTTGAAGTGAGCGCAAAAACACTGCCCGGGCATTCTGCCGGATCGACCGTTTTTCAGATCGGAGACGATCTGTTTACCGGCGACGTTCTTTTTCAGGGATCGATCGGAAGGACCGATCTGCCGAGCGGAAGCTATGCGCAGATGATGGAATCGATCGCGTATCTAAAGACACTTCCGCACGATCTGAAAGTGTATCCGGGCCACGGACCAGCCACCACCATAGGACAGGAGCTGCGCTGGAACCCGTATTTTCGATGAATCATAAGACACATAAAACAAGGTGTACCTTCGAAGGTGCACCTTGTTTTATGTTCTCTAAAGATGTCATTGGATGTCTTTTTTCATATACACGCCGTATGCGGCAAGGATCGCTGCTGCACCGATCAGAGCGCCTGCTGCAAGCCGTCCTGGATCGATCGAGCCATGGGCAATGATGTCTGCGCCGTCGCAATAGCCAAAAGGCGTAATATATTTTAAGAAGGAAGCTTTCTCGCTCATGTTGGCGATCAAGTTCGTAAAATACAGCAGGGCCGCGATCCCGAGTGCCGCTCCGGTGCTGTTTCTGCGCATGAAAGAAGAAAAGCAGAAGCAGATGGCAGCAATTTCAAGCTGCATCAGGAAGTAGGCAAGATGAAGAAGCGCGAGATCTTTGAAAGGCACGGCTTCGCCAATGGCGAGGATCGAAACGATCGAAATTGTAAAAATGACCAGGTTCATGGCTGTGATCAAGATCAGCAGCGAGATCAGCTTGTCTGTCACGGCTTTTTTACGGCTGATCGGATGGGTCAACAGGAATTCGGCTGTTTTGTCTTTTTCTTCTTTGCTCAAAATGCCCGAAGCGCACAGCGCGGCATAAAATGCGCCTCCTAAGCCAAGAATATTGCCGCATTCGACCGTATAAAATCCGATGAATGTCGAAAAGTTCAGACGATCCATCCCGAACGCTTCAGTAAATGAGCCCATGGATGAAAAGACAGCGTCCATTCCGCTCATCTGGCCTTTCATTTCCCGAAACAGGAAAATGCAGACGGCAAGAAGAAAACCGATCGACCCTGTCCAGACAAGGAAGGGAATGACTGCCTGTTTCAATTCATGTTTGATGAGTGTCATAAGGATCCTCCGGTTTCTTCATAATAATGCCGGAACACTTCTTCAAGGCCCGGCTCTGTGATGGTCACATCTTTGATGTGGCCGGCAGCCAGCGTTTCGAGCAGGCACTTTGTGCTGCCGCCGTACAGGAAGCTGGCTCCTTCTTTTGTTTCTTTTTGATCTCTGACTCCCTGAAGCGAGCGCAGATCGGCCGTTCCCTGAATGCGGACGCGTTTGACATTGGTTTCGGAAAGCTCGTCCACGCTGCCGCACGCAATGATCGCTCCGTCGCGGATGATGGCTGCGCGCGAGCAGTTGTCCTGAATTTCCGAAAGAACGTGGCTGGAAAGAAGGATGGTAGTCCCTTCCTTGTTCTTTTCGCGCAGGATGTCGAAAAATTCCTTCTGCATGAGCGGATCCAGACCGCTGGTCGGCTCATCGAGGATGAGCAGTTTCGGCCGATGCTGCAAAGCGCATACGATCGCCACTTTCTTTTTGTTGCCATAAGACAGGTCGTCGACTTTTCGCTCGGGGTCGAGCTGCAGGCGCCGGCACAGCTGCTGCGCCTCGGCGTTGCAATCTGTTTTGCGCAGATCGGCCGAAAGCTTGAGGATCTCCCTGACTTTCATGCCTTTGTAAAAGGAGGCTTCGGCGGGCACATAGCCGGTTTCTTTCAGGATCGCTTCTTTTTCTTTTCCTATATCCTTTCCCAGCACGAAGGCCTTGCCGCCTGTCGGTGCGATCAGTCCGAGCAGAATGCGGATCGTCGTGGATTTTCCGGCGCCGTTCGGTCCGATAAAGCCGAAAAATTCGCCTTGCGAAATGTTCAGATCCACATGGATGATCCCGCGCGCCTTTCCGTAATATTTTGTCAGTTTGTCCGTTTTGATGACTTCCATCGTTTTCATTCCTTTCGCAGATAGATACTTCTCCAGAACTCGAGCAGTTTTTCAAAATCCTTTTCCATCTTTTCCATCGAAACCGCGCCTTTCTGCACCATTTCCCAAAGATATCCTTCCGAGGCCAGATACATTTCGCGATACATCATGCCGATATCGAGACCTTCGACAAACTGTGCCGGATCCATGTTCAGCCGGGCCTTGTCGGCTTTGAAGTTGAAGTATTTGTGATCGCTTTCCTGGATAGCGGCACAGATTTCCGGATCTTTCTCGTAAAACGCCTTGATGGCGAAATTGGCCATATCCGGATACTGGCGGATGATCTCCATCTTGGCCCGCATTCCTTTTTCCATGCTTTCGAACAGGCCCTGCGGTTCGTAGCATCCGCTTGCGCTCAGGTGTTCGATGGTCGTCCTGGCACAGGTGTCCCATAAGAAGAGATACAGCTCCTTCTTGTTGCGGAAATAGTGAAAGAGCAGAGATTTGCTGATGCCGGCCGCCTGCGCGATCTCGCTCATCGGGCTGTTTTTGTAGGAATTGCGCGAAAACACTTTGAATCCGGCATTGATCATGGCGTGCTGCTTTTTTGCAGGAAGCAGAAAAAACCGTTCGTTCATATGGACCTCCGTTAACCGATCGTTCAATACTATTAAAATTCGATTGACCGTTTATGGGAAGGGGGTATTTGATTTTTTTTCTATTTCAATATTCCAATACCCTGAAATCTGTGCTTGACAAAAAAAGGAGTATAAAATACAGTAAAGAAGTTTGTGGAAAAGGAGAACTGTGAAATGGAAAAATTCAATGTTGCGATCGTAGGCGCAGGTCCGGGAGGAATTTTTGCGGCCTACGAGCTTCATAAGCTCGCCCCTTCGCTTTCTGTCGTGGTGATCGAAAAAGGAAAGCCGCTTGAAAAAAGAAAGTGCCCGATCGACGGGGTGAAGATCCGATCATGCATCAACTGTCCTTCCTGTTCGATCATGAACGGATTTGGCGGCGCCGGCGCGTTTTCGGACGGAAAATATAATATCACGAATGAATTCGGCGGCGACCTGTACCAGTATGTAGGGGCGAAGCAGGCGATCGAGCTGATGGAATATGTGGACACGATCAACGTGGAAAACGGCGGAGCGGCCAGCCGTCTTTTTGCCAATGACCGGCCTGATATTGCCAAGCTCTGCCTGCAGAACGATCTGCACCTTCTCAAAGCGAAGGTGCGTCATTTAGGAACGGATATCAACTATGTGGTGCTCGAAAACCTGTTCAACGCCTTGAAGGATCATGTGAAATTTGTCTTCGATACCGAGATCGACACGATCGAAAAGGGTGAGGATAAATTTGTTCTGACAGGAAAAGATCTTTCGGTATGTGCCGATCAGGTCATCGTTTCGACAGGCCGTTCCGGATCGAAATGGATGGAAAAGATCTGCGATTCGCTGCACATCCCGACCCAGTCGTCCCGGATCGATATCGGGGTGCGGGTCGAAGTGCCGTATGATATTTTCTCCGACATGACCGACGCATTGTATGAATCGAAAATTGTCTACCGCACCAGACGCTATCAGGACAAGGTGCGCACGTTCTGCATGAATCCGCACGGTGTCGTCGTCTCCGAAAATACGAACGGGATCATTACGGTCAACGGACACAGCTATGAGGATCCGGCCCGCTATACGGATAATACGAATTTCGCGCTGCTCGTTTCCAATCACTTTACGGAACCGTTCCACCAGTCCAATCAGTACGGGGAGTCGATCGCGCGCCTTTCCAACATGCTTGGCGGAGGCGTGATCGTTCAGCGGTTCGGCGATCTGATCCGCGGTCAGCGTTCGACACAGGAGCGGATCGCCAAAGGATTCGTGACACCGACCTTGCAGGCGACGCCAGGCGATCTTTCGCTTGTCATTCCGAAACGGCAGCTTGACGATATCATCGAAATGATCGAGGCGCTCGACAGGGTATGCCCGGGCATGGCAAGCGATGATACGCTGCTGTACGGGATCGAAGTCAAGTTTTATAATATGCAGGTCGCGGTCGACGAAGATCTTGAAACGTGTGTCAAAGGTCTGTATGTGATCGGCGACTGCAGCGGGGTGACCCATTCGCTCTCCCATGCCAGCGCGTCGGGAGTGTATGCGGCCCGCCGCATTGTCGAAAAGCTGTAACAATTGATGCAGGAATCAGCTGCAGGTCCCATTTCGGGACCTTTTTCTGTATAATGAAGACAAGAAGAAAAGGGAGTATACTATGGAAAAGCAAGAATTTGATTTTCGTTCCTGGATCAGGGACAGGAAGCAGAACATGTATGATCTCGTGATCGAGGATGACGATCATTATTGTCTGCAGACCGACTACGGCACGGCCCGGATCAATTTCTATCCGGACCAGATCGTAGAGATCAGCATCACGAGCGCCAAGACAGATGAAATCAAGTATTACCTGCATTTTCAGCTTGTAGACGACGAGCATACCAGACAGCTGTTCTACGAAATGGAGGAGGCGCTTGACAAGCTGCGCTATGACAAGAACCTGAAGATCCTGCTTTCGTGCACTTCGGGATTTACGACATCCTATTTTGCCCAGGAGCTCAATGAAGCAGCCAGAACGCTTCATCTCGATTATTCTTTTGATGCTGTGCCGTATGTCGAACTGTACGACAAGGCAGAAAACTATGATATCGTGCTCCTGGCGCCGCAGATCGGCTATATGAAAAAGAAAATATCGCTTTCAATGCCGGAGAAACTGATCGTCCAGATCCCGACATCGACGTTTGCCGCCTACGATGCGATGGGAATAATCCGCTTTGTCGAGGAGAGCCTGAAAGAGAAGAAAAAGAAGAAAAAGAAAAAAAGCTGCAGCGGGCTGTGCTGCAAAGCGAAAAGCACCCATACGATCCTTTGCATGGCTCTCGTATACGACGGCAGCGAAGTTTCCTTCTATACGCGCCTGTATCAGGACGGGATCGTTCTTCTTGATGAAACGACCATCCGGCCCGTCTTCGATGTGTCGACCATCTGGGATACGATCAATTATGCCCAGACAAAGGCGACGATCGATTTTATCGCGATCGCGATGCCAGGGACCGTCGATCCGGACGGTTCGGTCGATTTTGAATGCATCCTGCGCGACACGGGCAATCTGAAAAAATCGGTCCAGGAGCGCTATCGCATTCCGACCCTGGTCGTGAACAATACGAATGCGGGCGCCTGCGGATACCATGTGCTGCATCCGGAATATTCCAGCATTGTCCTGCATTCGCAGCCGTACGGAAAAGGAATGGGCGGACAGGGGATCATCGTGAACGGAAAGCTCGTTACCGGCCTTGGCGGCATCAGCGGGGAAGTGAAGTACTATTTAAAACGCATGCAGTTTTCGGATTCGCCCAAACAGCTTGGGCGGACCGAAAGCGGGCAGATCGAGCTGGTGGTCAATGCGCTGCTGGCGACCATATCGCTGCTCGGACCGGAAATCATCGCTCTGCGTACGCCGATGGTCAGCGATATGAACATGCTCGAAAAGCGTCTGGCTCATTTTATCCCGGAGCGCTCGCTTCCGAAGCTCGAATTCATTTCCGATATCAACGAGCTGATCTTTGAAGGAATGCTCGAGCTGGCAGGGATCGAACACCGGACCATTCTTGAGCAGACCAGCGGGCAGCCTGCCTACAGAGCATGAAAGGAGACCATGGCGGTCTCTTTTTTTTCGCAAAGAAAAAAGGCTTTGCACAAGCCTTTTTTCAAGAAAGTTTAAGAAAGGGAATTTGATTATGAAGTGAGCTCTTATCTAGCTCATCCTCATTAAACCACGCTTCCCTGAAAGATACAATTGTTATGCTTTGAATAATACTAATATGAGATTTCAGGCACGCTGCATGCGCAGTCTTTCATCGAGGGCGATCTTCTGGTAAAGATCGGAATGAAGCTCGTTGAAATCGGTTTCTTCCAGAACTTTTCTGTTCTCATGGGTCGTGATCGGACAGTCCATGAAGTATAGATCATCCTTGTCGTGCAGCAGATATACTTTGACTGCCAAATGATTGTTGGTGACATAGACCCGGCATGTGATCGAAGCGCCGATCGAGAATGCCTTTTCTACAAATTCTTCGGGTTCGAGATGATTTACGCTCATATTCAGCAGCTCCTTCCTGTTTTCTATCTGCAGTATAAAAGAGCGGAATGAGAAAAGGAATGAATATTTTTGAAATAATGGAAAAAGTAGAAATATATTTCCTAAACAAAGAAAAATGACAGATAAAAATTTGGAAAACAAATTTTTTGGTTTTTGCGAAAGAAAAAGCCTGCAGAGCAGGCACATCGTCTGATCACGAACTTTTTTTCTTCCGGTTTTCGTTCCATAACGTATACCAGCAGAAAAGCACCATGGCCAGGCAGATGGACAGGATCAGGGAAGTCAGCCGCATGACAGAAGCGGGCAGCGCGAAAAATAAATTATTGATCAAAACGATAAGCATGCAGATCAGGCCGATGCCGCTGCACAGATCGCGGATCTGTTTCATATGAGACCACCTCTGAAGATATCCTACCATTGTTCGGGATTTTTGGATGCTCATATGCCTACGCACGCCTGTTGACGCCGGATCGCCAAACCCGTATAGTTTGGATAGGAATAAAAAGGGTGAAAAATATGGATGAAATGAAATTGAAAGAATACGCCAGCCTGATCGCAGTACAGGGACTTAATGTGCAGAAAGGACAGGTTGTCGTGATCAATGCGCCAGTGGAAGCGAAAGTTCTCGTACGGGAAGTGGCCAGGGCCGCTTTCGAACAGTGCGAAGCCGGTGATGTGATCGTCCGCTACAAAGATCTGGAAGTGGAAAGGGAGCGGATCCTTCATGCAAATCGGCAGGCCTTTGAAAAGGTGCCTGCATACGAATCGCAGTTCTTTAATGAGACGGCCGAAAAAGGAGCATGCTATCTGAGCATAACCGGGGCAGATCCGGACGGGATGAACGGGGTCGATATGAAACGGAGCGTGGAATATGCCGGCCGGCTGCGGATGGCGACGAAATATTACCAGAACAAACTGGAGCGGATGGAATCTTCATGGTGCGTTGCCGCCTGTCCGACCATGGGCTGGGCTGAAAAAGTGTATCCTGAGCTGAGCGGACATGAAGCGCTCGAACGCTTATGGAACGCGGTGTTCGAGGCGTGCCGCGTAGAGCCTGGAAAAACGAGAGAAAACTGGCAGGAGCATAACCGTTCGTTCGAAAAACATGTCGAGCTTCTCAATGCGCTCGATATCGAATATCTGCATTATAAAAACGGGGCGGGCACCGATCTGAACGTGCCGCTGGTCCGCGATTACCGGTTCGCGGGCGGCAGCTCGACGCTACGCAACGAAAAAGGGACCGTTTATTTTCCGAATATTCCGACCGAGGAAGTTTTTTCGGCGCCCGATAAATATGGGGCGAGCGGACGTCTTCATGCCACGATGCCTCTGATCTATAACGGCAGCGTGATCGATGATTTCTGGTTCGAATTCCGCGACGGAAAAGTGGTCGACTTTGATGCCGGGACCGGAAAAGAAGTGCTGGAGGCGCTGCTCGGGAGCGATAAAAATGCCCGCTATCTCGGCGAAGTGGCTCTTGTGCCGGTCGATTCGCCGATCTCGGACATGCATACGCTGTTCTACAATACGCTGTTCGATGAAAACGCTTCGTGCCATTTTGCGCTTGGCACAGCCTATCTCGAATGCAAAGAGGGCGGGATGGAGCTGGCCGGGGAGCAGCTGGATGAAGCGGGCCTGAACGAGTCGCGCATCCATGTGGATTTCATGGTCGGCAGTCCTGATCTGCGCATTACGGCCCATTGTGCCGACGGCAGGGACGTGGAAGTTTTCAAAGACGGAAACTGGACGGGATTGTTTTGCTGAGATCGTATAGGTGTATTTGACTTGGTCAGTAAATCCCATTAAAATACATATGATAAAGAAATGGAGTGATCAAGTATGACATCTGAAAACAAAGACTTGAAACGAAGTCGTACGCTGGACGAGCTCGACAAGCTGAACCAGCAGGATCGTATTTCATCCATTCAATTTAATGAGCCGGAACTGCATGATTTTGATGCGTCTTCAGTATTTGAGATCGACGAGTCAGACCAGACGCAGAAGCCGAAGCGGAAGATCTTCGGCAAGCGGGCGAATCGAACTGCGAATGTGAAAGTGAAGACGAATACATATGAAAGAAAGGATCGGATCGAAGAAGAGATCTCGATCCGTCCGAAAGAGGAAGTGATCGAAACCGGGACGGCGGCTGTTTCTGACGACAGGACTGCCGAACAGGAAACAGAAACGATCGCGATCCTGCCGCAGGAAACGATCGTCGAACGGCCTGAAGAGGAAACGATCGAACTGCAGCCGGAAGAAGCCCGGCGTTCCGAAGACGATGTAAAGGAAGAAGCCGAAGAAGCCGACCGGCAGGAAAAAGACCCTGTCTTCGCCATGGAGGTCGAGGAGATGGATCTCGATGCGCTCGATCAGGAAGCCAGGACCCTCGAAGAAGAAGAGGACGACGAAGATGATGAAGACGACACGATCGAAGTCGAGCAGGGACAGTTCGTAGATGAAGACGACGAGGATGACGAAGAATACGAAGAGTATGAAGAAGACGAGGAAGAAGAGGAAGAGGACGACGGGTATCAGAACGAGTTCTATGATGAAGAGGACCAGGATCTGTATGAAGACCGCCGCCGGTTTTTGCTTTCCCAGTATCCTGCGGCCGAAGCGTATCTTGAAGAACAGTCGCGCGACGGCTATCATTTCGTTCGCCAGGTAGGTCATAAATACTACTTTGTCAAAGGCGATCCGAAACCGTATTATTACTCGATCGATTACTTCAAGAACGAACCGGGCGCCGAGGAATGGCGGACCTGGGAACAGGACGGATGGAAGCTTGTCGGTAAAGCGCCGGCCAAGAAAAAATCGGAAGCCGGATGGTTCATTTTCCGGAATTACCAGGAGCCGGGCGAATACAAGAAGGAAATCGAAAACGAAGAGGAAAAGTACCGCTTTTTCAGAAAATATGCCAATTCGTGCCGTTCCACGATGTTCCTGATCTTTATCTGTATGGCATGCTGTATCGTGACCGCGTTCCTGCAATATGAATTCCAAGGATATCTGTGGGGGATCATCGTTTGTCTTGTGCTGTTCGTGATCGCGCTGATCGCCTTTCTGACATACGGGCGCATGCTGCGCAGTGCCCAGAAGCGGGCCCGGCTGTTAAAAGCCAGGCTGCGGGTCAAGGAAAGCCAGCAGGCCAAAGACAGGGAAGGATATTTTGACGTTTCTGAAAGCGAGACCCAGCTCGAGTCGGACTGGAACACTCTGGAATCGGCCAAAACGAAGAAAAAGAAACTGCGCCGTCATGACGACGACGAGGATGACGACGAATAGTCCGGGAAACCGGGCTTTTTTTATCGAAAAAAGCTGTCTGCATAGCTCGCAGACAGCTTCGTATCGGAATAAGGGATCATTTCAGATACGCATCAAAATAATCCTGGTATACATCAAAGTTCTGATCGCTCTTGATCTTCGTGGCAAACAGAGCGTCTGGATGCGCGGCGATCGTTTCGAGCGTGGTCGGCTCGAACGGCTTCTGCATCACGTATTCGCCGCTTTTGCCGCATACCCAGATGTTTTCGTTGACATGTTCGACCGGCGAGAATTTGCGCAGCATGGTCGCTATCGCCAGCTCTTCAGGATACAGACACATCTTGAACGTGTTCGAACAGTACGGAAAGGCGTCGGCAAGCGTGCGTGCGCTCTGCGGCGTGAGCACGAACCACGGATAGCTCAGGACGAGCGTGTCGTCGATCCGGCGCTGTTTGAAGCTGTGCACAAGCTTCGAGGTCATGGCATTCATTCCTTTGACCATCGCGCTTTTCTGAAAGCTCATCGTGTTCGTGAAGAAGGCATAGGATTCAAAGCGTTTCGCGATCGATCCGTCCGTATCGGAATCCGATAGAACGTAGTAAATGTCTTTGCCTTCGTGCTTTTCAAAGTAGCTGACAATGTCCTTGCGCGAACGGACAGGCATCATCCCGTCGGTCATGAGCACGAACCGGTCATAGTGCTTCTTTTCGTTGACCTGGGCGTCGAAGGCGTTGCGCAGCTGCACGATCTGGCCGCGAGGCAGGGACAGGTCGCCGGCAAGCGCCTGCTGCTGGACCTGGGAAACGTGGACAGCCGGTTCGTCGGCGTACGTGATCACGATCTGATCGCGCAGATCGTCGTCATTGATCATGACGAACACATCATCGCCGAATTCGATCAATGTATCGAGGTTTTCGGAAAGCTCGTCGAATGACGTTCCGATATAATGCATGCAGTAAGCTATTTTCATAATCTTTTTCTCCTGTTTATACTGTTTCATGGTACTTGAGCGGGCAATGAAAAACAAGTCCCGATCATCCGATCAGGACTTATTTTCTTTTCCTCGGTTTGTTCTGCTTGTGCTTTGCCCGGTTTTTACAAAGCGCTGACAGCCGGTTTCTGTCCCAGCTCTTCAAGCACTTCTTCCAGGGATTCGGCAGCCAGACGGACCGTTTCCACGCACTTCTTTTCTTTGGAGTAATGGAGCGGTTTGACCTGGGCGCACTGGGTCGCGCCGATCTTTTTGTTGAAAGCGGCAACGACTTTCTGCGAATAAGGACGCAGCGTATCGAGATGATCGTGCGCTTTTGTCTTTACATAAAGCATGGACAACACGGAAATGCTTGCGCAGAGCGCTCCGCACGTCAGCCCCGTGTACAATCCGCTGCCAAAACCGGCCACCATTTTCATGTCGTCTTCGTGAAGCTTGAGATCATAGTATTCATTGCCGGCATGAATGATCGCTTCCGCACAGTTGTATCCGTTTTCCGTATACTGTTTCACGGCCGCTTCGGCAAAGCGCATTATTTTTTCCTCCAGCCGAAATCAGACAGAATCTGCAGCACATCCTCGTCGAACGTACCGAACGTAATGCCGTATTTCGAAAGCTTGCCGGCATCCAGACGGTAATCGCGGAACCGGTCCGCGTACCGTTCGTAGTTGGGCAGGATGTATTTTTCGATCGCTTCCGGCGTGGCGCCGATCGCTTCCGCCACGAACTTCGCGCTTTCATACGTGGATTTGTTGTTGTGGGAAGCCACATGATATACACCGGCAGGAAGCTTCGTGATCGCTTCGAACTGTTCGGCCAGATGTCTGGCATAGGTCATGCAGCGTTTCTCGTTGACCGTGAACAAGGTCGGGCTCTGGCGCAGGATGGCATTCATGACATTGGCTACGATGTTCGGGCTTGCCTTGATGCCTGGCATCGAAAGGCCCATCATCCATGAATAGCGCAGGATCACGGCATCCGGGCACAGCTTGCTGATGATCGATTCGCATTCGATCTTGTTCTGCCCGTAGACCGTAACGGCCTGCGGCTCTTCCTCTTCCTTGAATGGCCCATGTTCTGCTTTACCGTTGAAGATCTGCTCGGTAGAGCAGAAGATCAGCTTCGCGCCTTTTTGAGCGCACACTTTGGCGATCGCTTCGGTCGATTCCACATTGATCTGATGGGCGAGGGCCGGATTATCTTCGCATACGGCTGTCGTGGCATTGGCGGCCGTATGGAAACAAATATCGAAATCCTGTTTCGAAACGAACTGCGCGACCGCTTCCGGGTCGGACAGGTCCGCGTCCTTGCGCGTCATTCGGATCCAGTTGAACTTGTTTTTGTTCAAATGCGCGATATAGGAGGCAAGATACCCGTTTGCCCCCGTGACAAGTATTGTTTTCATTGCGTTTATCCTTTCACTTTACTGTAAAGCACGTGTGCTCCTTTTTTAATTGTAACACACGAAGCGGATGCAGGGATAAAGCAGCTTTCGAATTTTTTCAGTTCGTATTCTTTTTCTCCTGTTTCGACAGACGTATCGTCGCCGATATTCGAAATAAGACAGTATGTGCCGTTCTGCGGATATGTCACATCCTCTTTGGCATACACTTCCGTTACTGTATAGGAAGGCATATCGCTGAGCACTCTGGTCTCTTCTTTCGCTTCGACAACGTGCGGCTTTCTGGCAAAGTCGGCCACATCAAAGCTTTTTTCCAGATGGAGCGGACGGGTGTTTCCATTGGCGTCTTTGCGGTTGTAGTCATAGAAGCGGTATGTCGTGTTCGAGTTGGTGCCGACTTCGATCGCGAAGATCCCTGCGCCAAGGGCATGGATCGTGCCGGCCGGAATATCGATATAGTCGCCCGGCTTTACATCATGATAGATCAGATGCTGTTCGAGCGTGCCGTTCTTTACAGCTTCCTTCAACGTATCGGGATCGCTGGTCTTTGTGCCGGCGACCAGTTTTGCGCCAGGTACGGCGTCGATCACGTACCAGCTTTCATCCTTGCCGAAATCGTTTTCGTGTTCTGCGGCGTAGGTGTCGTACGGATGGACCTGAATGCTCAACGCGTCCTTGGCGTCCAGGAAAGCAACCCGAAGCATTTCGTGATGGCCAAGGCCTTGTCCGAGCATCTGGTCAGGGTCGCTGTCGATCAGTTCCTGCAAGGTCATATCGGATCCTTTGATCGGGTTGGTACAGTACGGATGCGCGCTCACTTCCCACCATGTTCCGTAGTTTTTATCGGCGTGCCGGAATTTGGAAAGAATGTCGTTGCCCCAGATCGTGTAATCAGGGATCGGCTCTAAAACGTACGGTTTTACCTGCTCTTCGCGAAACTGTTCGAGGATCTTGATCGAAGAGCTTGTTCCGATACGGCTTGCGCCTGCCTCGATCATCGCTTTGCATGTCGGCCAGTCGCGGATGCCGCCGGCCGCTTTGACCTTGACATCGTCGCCGACAACGGATTTCATGAGGGCGACATCTTCGACGGTCGCGCCGCCGGTGCCGAATCCGGTGCTCGTTTTGATGTAGTCAGGCTTTACTTCTTTGGCGATCTCGCTCAGCCTGCGGATCTCGTCTTTGGTCAGATAGCAGTTTTCGAAGATGACCTTGCACGGAATGTCGTATCGATGACAGATGGCGGTCATCTTCTCCATTTCCTCTTTGATATAATCCCAGTCATGCATCTTCGCTTTGCCGATATGGATGACGTAGTCGATCTCGTCGCAACCGTCCTTGATGGCCTGCTCGCATTCGAACAGCTTGCTTTCAAGACCGGATTGTCCGAGCGGGAAGGAGATGGCGGCGCCGACATGCACGTCTGTGCCTTTCAGCCATTCCTTGCACGGAATGGTCCATGCGGTATTGATGGCGACCATGGCCGTATCAAGGGCTCGTGCTTCGTCGCACAGTTTTTTCATTTCCTTGTCGGTAGCGTCCGGTTTCAGATACGTGTGATCAAAATATTTCGCAAGTTCGTGTTCAGTTTTTGGTAAGTTTGGCATATTTTTTCCTCTTTTCAACTGCTATTATAGCAAATAAAAATTTACATTGATATACCAAATTAGAAAAATTTTTGCATACCCTGGTTTCATTCATGATACAATCGGCGTGGGGTGATTTGATGACAACAGTAGATCTGAGCATTCCGTACCGCAAGGTGCTGATGGTGCTGCCGAAAAAGCGGGTCGGAAGCGAACACAAATTAAAGGAAGGATTTCATTACGAAAAGTACACCGACGATCTTTTCGATGCCTGGTGCAGCCTGCAGACTGGCGTGAAGCTGTTTGAAACGAAAGAGCAGGCGGCTGGAAAGCTGAAGGAGATGCTGGCAGAAGACCGGGCGTTCTTCGAGGAGAACTTTTTGTTTGTCATGGACGAAAAGGGAAATCTTGCGGCGTCGGCCGGACTGTGGCCTGGCCGTGATTTTGACGAGCCGAGGCTTCGGATCCATTATGTGGCGACCGATCCTTCCTTTCAGCACAATGGTCTGGCCCGTTCCATGCTCACAAAGCTGGCTGTAAAGTACGATACATTGAAGACGAAGTATCCGCTTTATCTGGCGACGCAGGCGCAGTCCTACGGCGCGATCCGGCTGTACGCTTCGATCGGCTTTACACCGTATCTTGGCGCTTATAACGGGCATACACAGGAACAGTCCGGACAGGACTGGGAAGAGACGACAAAAATCCTGAGAGAGTATGCGTAATGCTCTTTTTTTGGAAAAATAATATTTTACATCCAAAAAGTTCCCATGCTTTTAGCCATGTCCGGGACTACAATAGGATCGTATCTTTGAAGCAAAGCGTCTGCACGATCGTTTTGCGAAGAATCGGTTAAAATCTTAAAGAAGGAGAACAAAACCTATGGAAATAAGAAAACGAAGCGGACAGCTTGAAGCGTATGATCCGCAGAAAATAATCGAAGCGATCCGAAAGTCGTTTCGCAGCCGCGAAAAGACGCCCTCAGAAAGCGAGCTGGCTGCTCTGCTTGCAAGCGTAGAGCGGCGCCTGAAGCCAGAGGAGATCACGGTCGAGCAGATCCAGGACGAGGTGGAACGCTCTTTGATGGAACAAGGGTATTACGATGTGGCAAAGGCCTATATCTTATACCGCGATCACCGTACGAAACTGCGTCAGAGCCGGCAGATGATCTGCGATACGATCCAGGATGCCGGGCTCGAACCATGTCTCGTGCAGATCCAGTCCGAGTTCGACGATGAAACGTATCCGCTTTCTGGTCTGGCCGTCCAGTTTGCCGGATTCGTCAAGCCGGGCATGGACGCGAAGGAACGGCTGGATGCGCTGATCAAGGCGTCGATCGAGCTGATCAGCCAGGAGGCGCCGGACTGGGAAAAGATCGCGGCCCGCTTTCTGAACTATTCGTTCCATAAACAGCTGGCTGCCGATCTGCGTGAGCGCGGCATCCACGATTTTTACGAAAAGATCGTGTATCTGTGCGATCAGGGCTTGTACGGAACGTATATCCTGGAAAACTATTCGCCGGACGAGCTGCGCTATGCGTACACATTGATCGATGAAAGGCGCAACGATCTGTTCACATGGTCGGGACTGGATCTGCTGCTCAAACGGTATGTCATCCGTACGCGTAGCCATGTGCCGCTCGAAACGCCGCAGGAAATGTTCCTTGGCATTGCGCTGCACCTGGCGATGAAGGAAACTGTTGATCGGATGCAGTGGGTCGGCCGCTTTTACGATATGCTCAGCCTGCTGCAGGTCACGATGGCAACGCCGACCTTGTCCAACGCGCGCAAGCCGTACTGCCAGCTTTCGAGCTGCTTTATTGACACGGTGCCGGACAGCCTGAACGGCATTTACCGCAGCATCGACAATTTTGCCAAGGTGAGCAAGTTCGGCGGCGGCATGGGCATGTATTTTGGCAAGGTGAGGGCGACGGGCAGCCCGATCCGCGGCTTCGAAGGGGCGGCTGGCGGTGTCATCCGCTGGATCCGTCTGGTCAATGACACGGCCGTGGCTGTCGATCAGCTGGGAATGCGTCAGGGAGCGGCTGCCGTCTATCTGGATGCGTGGCACAAAGACCTGCCGGAATTTCTGCAGCTGCGTACGAACAATGGCGACGACCGGCTCAAGGCGCACGATATCTTTCCTGCTGTCTGCTGGCCGGATCTGTTCTGGCGCCTGGCCGATACGGATCTTGATTCGCCGTGGTATCTGATGTGTCCGCACCAGATCCTGCGTGTCAAAGGCTACGCGCTCGAGGATCATTACGGCGAAGAATGGGAAAGACGCTACTGGAGCTGCGTGAACGACGAGAGGATCGAAAAGCGGGTCGTGACGGTCAAGGATATCGTGCGGCTCGTGCTCAAAAGTGCGGTCGAGACCGGAACGCCGTTCACTTTCATGCGCGATACGGTCAACCGCGCCAATCCCAATGGTCATGCGGGCATGATCTACTGTTCGAATCTCTGCACGGAGATCGCGCAGAACATGGCGCCGATCGAGACGGTCAGTACCGAGATCGTGACCGAAGAGGGGGATACGGTCGTGGTGAATACGACGCGTCCGGGCGATTTTGTCGTGTGCAACCTGGCCAGCCTTTCGCTTGGCCGTATCCCGGTCGATGACGACAAGGCGCTGTTCGATGTGGTGCAGACGGTCGTGCGGGCGCTTGACAATGTCATCGATCTCAATTTTTATCCGCTTCCTTATGCAAAGATCACCAACCACACATACCGCAGTCTTGGTCTTGGCGTGAGCGGATACCATCATATGCTGGCGAAACACAAGATCGCGTGGGAGAGCGAAAAGCATCTCGAGTTCGTGGATGCGCTGTTCGAAAAGATCAATTACGCGGCGATCTCTGCGAGCTGTCAGCTGGCGGCCGAAAAAGGGCGGTATGCCTTGTTCGAGGGCAGCGACTGGCAGACCGGCGCCTATTTTGACAAGAGAGGGTATACGGGGCCTGCGTGGGATGCGCTCAAAGAAAAGGTGAGCGTTCAGGGGATGCGCAACGCATATCTGCTGGCGATCGCGCCGACAAGCAGCACGAGCATTATTGCGGGCACGAGCGCAGGGGTCGATCCGATCATGAAAAAATTCTTTCTGGAAGAGAAAAAAGGAAGCATGCTGCCGCGGGTCGCGCCGGATCTTTCGCCTTCGACCTACTGGTATTATAAAAATGCGCATTATATCGATCAGAGCTGGAGCGTGAGGGCGGCTGGCGTGCGGCAGCGCCATATCGATCAGGCCCAAAGTGTCAATTTGTATATTACGAACGAGTTTACTCTTCGTCAAGTGCTGAATTTATATATCCTGGCATGGAAAAATGGGGTCAAGACAATTTACTATGTGCGAAGCAAATCGCTTGAAGTGGAAGAGTGCGAAAGCTGTTCGGCATAAAGGAGGATCTTATGATGGAAATGAAAAAGAAGCCGCTGTTCAATCCGGATGGCGATACGGATGTGCGTATGCGCCGGATGATCGGAGGCAATACGACCAATCTCAATGATTTCAACACGCTCAAATACGCATGGGTGAACGACTGGTACCGGCAGGCCATGAACAATTTCTGGATCCCGGAGGAAATCAATCTGTCCCAGGATGTCAAGGATTATCCGCTTCTGAGCCGGGCGGAACGCAGTGCGTATGACAAGATCCTGAGTTTTCTGATCTTCCTGGACTCGCTGCAAAGTGCCAATCTGCCGAATATCTCGGAATATACGACGGCCAACGAAGTGAATCTCTGCCTTTCGATCCAGACGTTTCAGGAGTGCGTCCATTCGCAGAGCTACAGCTATATGCTCGATACGATCTGTTCGCCGGAAAAGCGCGAAGAAATCCTGTACCAGTGGAAGATGGATGAGCATCTTCTCAGACGCAATACCTTTATCGGCAGTTTATACAACGAATTTCAGGAAAAAAAGGATGCCAGGACGTTTCTCAAGGTGATCATGGCCAACTATATCCTGGAAGGGATCTATTTTTACAGCGGTTTCATGTTCTTCTACAATTTGTCGCGCAATGGAAAGATGCCTGGTTCTGCGCAGGAGATCCGGTATATCAACCGGGACGAGAACACGCATTTATGGCTGTTCCGCAACATTATTCTCGAACTGCAGAAAGAGGAGCCGGCGCTGTTCGGTCCGGAAAATATCGGGATGCTCAAGGAAATGCTCGAGGAAGGGGTGCGCCAGGAAATCGCCTGGGGCCACTATGTGATCGGGGACGATATTCCGGGCCTGACCAGACAGATGGTGACGGACTATATCCGCTACCTGGGCAATCTGCGCTGGTCAAGTCTGGGGTTCGGCTTCTTATACGAGGACAACCGGAGCGAGCCGGACAGCATGGGCTGGGTCAGCCAGTATTCGAATGCGAATATGGTCAAGACGGATTTCTTCGAGGCGAAAAGCACGGCGTATGCCAAGAGCACAGCGCTGGTCGATGATCTTTGATCGCAGGATAAGGGAACGCAGGAGGTGCGTTCCTTTTGTGTATTGTGTATATAGATATAAAGAAGAAACACGGGGTAAGCTTGCAGAATCATGATACACTGAAATAAAGAACTTGTATTGGTCATGCGCATGAAAGAAAGGAGGCCGATCATGGAAACAATTATTTATGATCTGAACCATGTTGAACGAGATATTTTTGGAAACTATGGCGGGATATCGGGATTCAAATATGGTGTGATCATCGATGGGGAAAGATGGATGATAAAATTCCCGGAAAATACTCGGGAATTTCCGGGACGCGATAAGAAAAATAACCATATACCATCTTACACGACAAGTCCATTAAGCGAATACATTGGCTCTCATATTTATGAAATACTCGGTATTCCGGTTCATGAAACAAAACTTGGGTTACGTAATGGAAAAATAGTCGTTGCGTGCAAAGATTTCGATGTCAATCATGAGCTGGTCGACTATGAAAAAATCAAAAATGGTTTCGCTGAATTTGAAGATGAACTGATTGGTTCTTCTGGAACTAGCAGTATCATGCGTGGCGAGTTTCTCGATGATGTAATAACAGTCATCGAACAGTCTGAACTGCTGCAAAAGGCAGAAGGAATTAAAGAACGGTTCTGGGACATGTTTGTGGTCGATGGATTCATACGAAATAATGATAGGAATAATGGAAACTGGGGAGTTTTTATTAAAAAGGATCAATCCGTTGTATTAGCGCCGGTATTCGATAATGGAAATTCTTTTTTCAATAAAAGGAATCCTTCTGTTTCTCAAAGGCGTATATTGGATGAAGCAAGTATTGTGCAGGATGTATTAGGAACAGGAGTATCGTATTTCTTGGATAAAGAAAAGAACCATATTCATCCTTTTGATTTTATCGAGCGACAGGAGAATAAAGACTGCACGGCAGCTTTGATGCGTTTTTCTGAAAGAATAGATATGAATGCCATCAGAAAGTGTATCCTGGATATCCCAGAAAAAGCTTTTGGAGTTGACGTGATCGCGCCGGAACAAAAACAGCATTATATCCGCATGATGGAAATCATCATCGAACGAAGCATCAATCCGACACTGGAAAAACTTAATCATGCGCCGATCGATCTGTAAGTCAGAGAGCTGAAAACACGCTTCAGCTTTTTTTATATCAAAAAATTAGCACTTAGTGTTTGACTCTGCTAAATGATAGGAGTACAATCGTTCTATACTGAAAAATACATAAAGGAGTGGATGATATATGGCTGAAAAAAAGGAATTCAAGGCAGAATCGAAACGTCTGCTTGATCTGATGATCAATTCGATCTATACGCACAAGGAGATCTTTTTGCGCGAGCTCATTTCGAACGCTTCGGACGCGCTGGACAAATATTATTATTATGCCCTGCAGAACCATGAGAGCGTGAACGATCTGAAGATCCGGATCGATCTGAACGAAGAGGACCGCACGCTGACGATCACGGACAACGGGATCGGTATGAGCGAAGACGAACTGGAGGACAATCTGGGAACGATCGCGAAGAGCGGTTCGCTCGCTTTCAAAGAGGAAATGGCAAAAAAAGACGAGAAGAAGGACGAGGATATCGATATCATCGGCCAGTTCGGTGTCGGTTTCTATGCCGCGTTCATGGTGGCGGACGAAGTGAAGGTCGTTTCGCGCAAAGCAGGAAATAAAGAGGCATTCCTGTGGAAGAGCGACGGGGCCAACGGCTATACGGTAGAGCCGGCGGTCCGCGAAGGACATGGCACGACCATCACGCTCAAGCTCAAGGCTGACGATGATACAGAGTCGTATTCGCAGTATCTGGAGTCGCATACGATCTCGGCACTTGTTCAGAAGTATTCGGACTTTATCCGCTATCCGATCACGATGGATGTTTCGGTCGAGAAGATGGTCGAGGGAACGGAAGAAAACGAGACACCGGAATTCGAGAGCGTGCAGGAGGAAAAGACGCTCAATTCCATGGTGCCTTTGTGGAAGCGTCCGAAGTCGGAAGTAAGCGACGAGGAGCTGAACGCGTTTTATAAAGATCAGTTCCACGACTATATGGATCCGCTGAAGACGATCTTCTTCAACGTGGAAGGAAATGTCAGCTTCACGGCGCTGCTGTTCATTCCTTCGCGTGTTCCTGCCGGTTTCTATTCGCAGGAATACAAGGCGGGCCTGCAGCTGTATTCGCGCGGCGTGCGGATCATGGAACATTGCGAGGAGCTGCTCCCGGCCTATCTGCGTTTTGTGAGCGGAATCGTGGATTCGCAGGATCTGTCCTTGAACATTTCGCGTGAGATGCTGCAGCACGATCACCAGCTGCGGATCATCAAGAACCGGATCGAGAAAAAGGTGCTCAACGAGCTTGGTTCGATGCTGGCAAAACACCGCGAAACGTATGAAAAGTTCTGGAAAAATTTCGGGGTCGATCTGAAATTCGGCGTATACAACAATTTCGGCCAGGACAAGGACAAGCTGGAAAACCTGCTTCTGTTCTATTCGAGCAAAGACAAAAAACTGACCACCCTTTCTGAATATGTGGACCGTATGCCCGAAGAGCAGAAAGATATTTATTATGTGGCAAACGCTTCGCTGGACAATGCCGAAAAGCTGCCGATCGTCAAGTCGCTGGCTGCGCGCGGCATGGAAGTGCTGCTGCTCGATACGCAGATCGACGAGTTCGTGATGCAGACGCTTGGCACGTTCCGGGATCATCCGTTCAAGAACGCGGCGCAGGGCGATCTGGATCTCGATTCGAAAGAGGAAAAGGAAGAGCTCGAAAAGACCAACGAGTCGAACAAAGGACTTCTGGATTTCATGAAGGAAAGCCTGCATGGCGAGGTGGAACAGGTTCGCCTGTCGAACCGGCTGTCGGATGATCCGGTCATGCTGGTGGCAGGAGACGGTCTGTCTTTCGAGATGGAGAAGGTGTATGCGGCCATGGCAGCTCAGAACCAGATGGATGGCATGCCGCCGATGAAGGCGTCGCGTATCCTGGAAATCAATCCGAAGAGCGCGATCTTCAAGGTACTTCAGAGCGCGTTCGAAAACGACAAGGAAAAGGCGAAGGAGATCAGCGAGGTGCTGTACGACCAGGCGCAGCTGATCGAAGGATTTGCGATCAAGGATCCGATCGAGTATTCGCGTCGGGTCTGCGCGCTCATTTCAGGACAGGAGGATTGATCTCCTGCCCTTTTTTATGAGGGTTGCGCTGTTTGTATTCGCAAGAAGCGAATGCTAAAATGAGAGCGTGAATAGGAGTCTTAACATGAAATGTAAGGTTGAAAAGCTTTGCGGGGGCTGCCAGCTGTTGAAGGTGGGCCGCGAAGAGCAGGCAAAAAGGAAAAGAGAAGCGGTCGAAGATATTATGGAGAAGGCGCATCTGGACGTGAAGGTGGCGCCGGTATGGATGGCTGAAAACGACTTGTATTACCGCAACAAGGTGATCGTGGGCTTTGCGAAAGATAAATCGAGAAAGGTGTTTTCGGGTCTGTACGCGGCCCATTCGCACCGGGTGGTCAATACGTCCGGATGCATGATGCAGCCGCTGATCGTTAACCAGATCATTGACGAGATCACGTCGCTGGTGGATTCGATGAAGATCGAGCTGTATAACGAAAAGACGGGCACGGGACTGCTGCGTCATGTGATGGTGCGCTATGCCCATTCGACAAACGAAGTGATGGTCGTGTTCGTGACAAGCTCGAAAATGTTTCCTTCCCGAAGGAATATCGTCAACGCGCTGGTGAAGAAATTTCCGCAGATCGTGACCATCGTGCAGAATATCAATCCGCGCCGGACAAGCATCGTCATGCAGGACGAGTCGATCGTTTTGTACGGCAAAGGATATATCACGGATATTTTGTGCGGTCTGAAGATCTCGTTTACGGCCAGTTCGTTTTATCAGATCCATTCCGAACAGTGCGATGTGCTGTACCGGCTGGCTGCCGATATGCTTGCATTAAGGGTGCAGGACAAGGTGCTGGATACGTATTGCGGTGTGGGCACGATCGGTCTGACGCTCGCTTCAAAATGCCGCGAGGTGACGGGTGTCGAAGTGAACGCGGATGCGGTGGAGATGGCGCGTCACAACGCCGCTCAGAACGGGATCAGAAATGCGCGCTTCGTGGCCATGGACTCGACGCAGTTCATGAAGCAGGCGCGCAAGTTCCATCAGAAATACGAGGCGATCATTCTGGATCCGCCACGTGCCGGAACGACAAAGATGTTTATCGAGTCGGCGTGTGCCCTGCAGCCGAACCGGATCCTGTATATTTCGTGCGATCCGCGTACGCAGGCGCGCGATCTTATCTATTTCAAACGGTTCGGCTATTATACGGATGAGATCTGTCCGGTCGATATGTTCCCGAATACAGAGCATATCGAGACAGTGGCTCTGCTGACAAAGAGAAAGATGCGCAGCAACAAGACGCCGTTTGCGCAGAAGAAAACCGATAAGCCGCATGGGCCGGGCAAAGGCGGATTCCGGGGCGCGAAAACCGGATTGCAGAAGCGAAGAGGGACTGCAGGACGAAAGACAGGCAGGAGCAAGCGCCGTTAAGAAAAAATAAAGGATTGCGAAAAGGAAGATAGCGATGTCTTCCTTTTTTTCAGTACAGGATGATCGATCGCTTCTTTGGAGTAAATTTTGACTTTTGTGCCCTTAAATATCAAAGAAAGGGGCATAAAAGTCAATAAGAAAAAGTCCGTTTCTGGCGGACTTTCGTTATATTTAATTTTACTTCATTTTTTTGCGCAATTCCTCTCGTCATCCTGTCATTGCGCGATCTAAGAAAGGATATTATTTTTCATGCATCTTCCTACTGGAAAAAGAGAAAAGGTGAAGGGTAAAAATGCATGAGAGAAAGACTGGTTCGATCAAAAGGCCGATTTATTATTTGAGATATTTTACATTCTCGGCTATGAAGACGGGGTTGAGATAGGTCCGGCCGTCTTTTTCGTGGTTTCTTGTCGAAATGCGGCCTTTGGCGCTGATCCACGTTCCGTGTTCGGCGACGGCGCACAATGTTTCGGCTGCTCCGCGCCACATTTCGATCGGGATGTAGTCATAATCGTAATAGCCTTCGCTGTTGACGAAGGGACGCTGCACTTTCAAGGTGACTTCGGCGACCTTGAGGCCGTTGGCTGTTTCCTTGAGCTCGGGTTTCTGTTCGATTTCTCCTACGACACAAAATAAATTCATCGGGTTCCTCCTTTCCGGAAAGAGAGGAAGTGTTCTCTTTCCGAAAAG
>Michael_p2__coassemble_1097_pt1 | contig 51777 bp, 52 predicted proteins | sample Michael_p2__metabat2_high_PE_032 | metagenome-assembled genome bin Michael_p2 | reverse complement strand
TCTTATTATACAAAAAAGTTCCTGATCACCTCCTTCGAGGTCATCAGGAACATCATGATGTATTTATTCTTTACGGTTCGCTTCCTTCACAACAAACTCTACCGCACCTTTCGGATCTTTGGTCAGCTGAATGTACTGCGCCCCTTTCGTACGAACAAGTTTGATCCCGTACTGCGAGGCATCCGCCGCGATCTCGTCATAGCGCGACTGCACCTGCGGAGAAAGAACGACCAGCTGGAAATCCTTCAAAATATCGGTATGCGCACCAAACGCTTCCGCCTTCGCCTTGACCGGCAGATTTTCAGCCTCCGCCCCCTTATTGACCGCATTGGCAAACATGGCCGACGTTCCCGCGCCGACACACAGCACAAGCACATTCAGATCGTGATCGAGCGATCCCGCTTCCTCTGCCTTGTTTTCTTCAGCTTCTTCCCGCTCTTCTTCGACAATTTCCTCATGCTTTCTGCTTTCCTCGGCAACAAGCGTCGCATCATACGCCTTGATGAATGGCAGATAAAGAACCACGCCGACCACAAGCAGCACTACCGCAAGCACCAGAGCCAGCGGCGCCATGCCCGTACCAAAGAACAGGCCAAGCGGACCAGGCATCGCCCAAGGCATCACATATACGAACGAATTCATCTGCAGCACATCCACAAAGAACTTGAAGATGCATACATTGATCATCGGAGCCAGCAGGAACGGGACGAAGAAGTACGGATTGAGCACGATCGGCGCCGCGAAAAGCACAGGCTCGTTCACGCCGAAGCAGCAATGAACGATCGACGCCTTGCCTACCGCCTTGAGCTGTTTCGACTTGCACATCCAGATCAGCAGGAACGGAACCACAAACGTGCACCCTGTGCCGCCAAGACAGGCAACAAAGTTATTCATACCGATCGTGAGCGCGTGAGTGGCATGCTCGCCAGCCTCCATCATGCGCAGATTCGTTTCCACGTTCGCATACAGCGCCGCCGCCACAGCCGGCTCGACGATCGAAGGCCCATGGATCCCCAGGAACCAGAAGAACGCCATCGCGCCCGCCACAAGCATCAGTCCCGGATAGGAGTCGGCCGCCGAAAAGATCGGAGAAAACAACGCGATCATACTTTCCGCAAACGAAATGTTGAACACATTGCGCGCGATCGTATCGATCAGGACACAGACAAGCACCGAGAACGAAAACGGGAACACATTTTTGAAAACGTTCGAGATCACGCCAGGCACTTCCGGCGGCATCTTGATCGTGATATTTTTAAGCGTGCACCATTTGTACATATTCGCCGTGATGAAGGCAGCAATGAACGAACACAGCAGACCTTTCGTGCCAAGATAGGTCACATCGATCCCGCCATCGATCTCGGTCACAGCCAGCATCATAAAACCAGTGATCGAAGCAAGCATGACCGAAATGATATTGATGCTCATGCCCGCAGGCAGCCGGCGCGATAAATTTTCCGCAAGAGAACGGGCCGTCGTAGCCGCAACCAGGATTGCCACGATACCCATCGATAAATTGTACACACGCCACAGCCAGGAAGACACGGCTTCAGGCAGCACGATCCCGAACACCTCCGGCAGCGCCGCGATGAGGATAAATATGGACGAGAACAGGATCGCCGGCATGGCCGTCAGAAATCCGTCACGAATTGCCTGCAGATACGCATTGGAAGCCAGCTTGTCGAAAAACGGTTTTCCCTTTTCGATGAATCCGATGATCGCCTTCATGCTCAACCCCTCTTATACAGCTCGATCATATCGACAATCAGATCGCGCAGCAGGATCGTTGTCATCAGATGATCCTGTCCATGAATGAAAATGAATCCCATATCCATATCCTGTCCCTGCGCTTCCTGCGCCAGGATATCCGTCTGCGCCTTGTGCGCCAGATTCAGATTCTGATCCGCGTCATTGAGCATCGTTTCGACATTGGCAAAATTGCCGCTGCGCACCTGCTTCAGCAGATCCAGAAGCGTGCTTCTCGCATCTCCCGAATAGGCCACGATCTCAAAACCTACCATTGCCAGTTCTTCTTTGTTCATCTTTTTATTCCTCTACTTTCTTGTCCTGCGTATAGGACTCTTCCTCTTCATACATCTCTTTGATCTCTTTTGTGCGCGCCAGGCCCTTGAACCAGTACGCAGACAGCTTCGGATAACGTTTCTGCGAATCGTAATCCACATAAAACAGACCGTAGCGCTTGTTGTAGCCGTTCGACCAGGAGAACACATCCATGAGCGACCACAGGAAATAGCCTTTCACATTGACACCATCCGCGATCGCGTCCGCCAGCGCTTCCATATACTGCTTCACATAATCGATCCGCCGCTCGTCAAAGATCTTCCCGTCTTCGAACGTGTCCTTGTAGCCCATGCCGTTTTCCGTAATATAGATCGCATGATAATTCGGATAATCCTCCTTGATCCGCATGAGCAGATCATACAGACCTTTCGGATAGATCAGCCAGTCCCAGTCTGTGCGCGGAAGACCTTCCTTGTAGATCCTTTCGCCAATGCCCTTGACCATTAATGTGCAAGCCCACCATTTCAATGGTGGGTAAAAGCCTTTATTTCAAGATCCTATAGAGTAAACCAAATATCGTTGGTTTAAATACAGGATATTTGTTTTATTCTTTTTTTGTTTTGTCAAATAATCATAATTATTCATTGATTTTATCCTCTTTTTGTCGGATAATAACTGTAATAAACAACAACGTATTTCCACATTCCCCATGGAGGTATCTTATGCACGCTCTTACCCTGAAACTCAAAACAAATCATTCGCAAAAGAAAGAGCTCGACAAACGGTTCCGTGTCATGTGCCATATTCATAATGTGCTGATCAAACGGGCCATCAAACTGCTCAGCCGGCTGGATCATGATCAAACGTATCAGGCTCTCAAAGCGGAATACAGGCAGGCAGAAAATGATCGAAAGAAAGAACTGGCTGTTCAGATGAACGCCTTCCGCAAATCGATCGGTCTGTCCGAATACGGTCTTCAATCGTATATCAAGGTGTGCAGACAGCGCTACAAGACGCTTGTTTCCTGCCATCAGGTACAGAAGGAAGCCACCCGTGTATGGAAAGGCGTGGAAAAGATCCTGTTTTCCAATAGTGAACATCTTCATTTCAAAAAGGAAGAGAACTATGACTGTATTGGGGGAAAGTCGAATACGAACGGCGCTAAGTTTGATAAAGAGGATCGGTCTGTCACATGGAACGGACTGCATCTTGTGTGCCGGAAACCGCGCAACGAAAAAGAAGCGTGGTATGTGCATGAAGCTTTGAAGGACGGGATCGCCTACTGCGAGATCAAACGGAAGATGTTCAACAACGGATGGCATTACTATGCAATCGTCATTCTCAAAGGCGAAGCGCCGAAGAAACATAAGGCCTGCCCAAATGGAAGAACAGGGATCGATATCGGGACCTCGACCGTAGCGGTCGTTTCCGAGGACAGCGTTCTTCTTCAGGAGCTGGCACCAAAGATGAAAACGTACAATAGGAAGATCGATGCGCTTCTTCGTTCGATGGATGCTTCCAGAAGAGCGATGAATCCGGACAAATACAATGAGGATGGAACGATCGACCGCAAGGAGCGGTCGAAATGGGTATTCTCCAATCAATACAAAAAGAAAAGGAACCGTCTGAAGACGCTGTACCGGAAAAAGGCGGCGTATATCAAACAGAGCCATAGAGAAACGATCAATGAGCTGATCAAAAACGGAAACGAGTTTTATGCAGAGAAGATGTGCTTTCATGCGCTTCAAAAAAGGGCGAAAACAGGAACAAAGAAAAAGAGATTCGGACGTTCATTGAACAACCGGTGTCCTGCCTTGTTTGTTTCCCTGCTGAAAGAAAAAGCGGAAGCGTATGGAGGAAAAGTGTATGAAGTGGATACAGCTTCTTTCAGAGCAAGCCAGTATGACCATGTGACCGGCTCGTATACCAAATGCCGTTTAAGCGAGCGGTGGAAAACCATCGGTCCTTATCCGGTTCAACGGGATTTATATAGCGCGTATTTATTGAAGAACAGCGACAGGACGAAAAAGCATGCCGACAGGACACGATGCCAGGAAGGCTTCGAAGTGTTTATGGGCATGCATGATCAGACGATCCAGGAGATGAAAGAAAGAGGAATGAGCCGAAAAGGCTGTTTCGGATTTTAGAGGAATACAAGCAGAAAACAAAAGGTTCAGACATCAGCCTTCTGCCGGAAAGAGGCCCTCTCAAGGAGGAAATCAGGCAGAGAATGAGAAGACGGTTATATCATGTCCCAGGACATGTGTCCCGTCTTCGGGAATCCCACGGTTTCAACCATGGGAGGATGTCAAAGCTACTACAAGCTTTATAACATGGACGCTCTGATCACCGACACACAGACAAGCGAAGACGTGATCAGCCACTACAATCAGTACATTCGGATCATACAGCCAGGAAAGGAGCCTTTCGATGAACGGAGTAATATTTGATTTTAACGGGACCCTGTTTCTCGACAACGACAAGCACATCAAAGCATGGAATAAGATCGCCATGGAATTAAGAGGGACCGGGATCACAGAAGAAGAACTGCACACGAAAATGAATGGTGTCAACAACAAGTACATCATCCGCTATCTGAACAGCGGCAAGGAGGATGACGAGCTCGAAGCAAAGTATTCGTCTCTCAAGGAACAGTACTACCGCCGCTTCTGCAAGGAAGATACGAAAAATTTCCACCTGATCGAGGGCGCCGTGCAGCTGTTCGATCAGCTGAAGCAGAAGAACATCCCCTTCACGATCGCTTCCGCCTCTATCAAGGACAACATCGATTTCTTTGTCGAAAACTTCCAGCTCGACCGCTGGATCGACCCGGAAACGATCGTATATGACAATGGGCAGTACAAGGACAAGGAAGCCATGTTCATTCAGGCCGCCAGAAATATCCACGTGCCCGTCGATCAGATCTGCGTCATCGAAGACTCGCTTGCCGGGGTGAACGCCTCCATCAAAGCCGGAATTCCGGATATCCGCATCATTGATTCCGGCCATATTGCCAGTCAGGTCGAAAGCTTCGAACAGGTCCGTCAGATCTGCGATACGATGAAAGAAATTGAATTATGACCCAGGATGCCGCTGCGGCATCTTTTTTTGTCACACAAAAAAAGGAAGGAACTTCCATTCAATTCCTTCCCGTACCGCACTTTGCAATTATCCAAGAACAAGCGTTCCGCCTTCCGGACGGATCTTCAGCACATGGCATGTACCTTCGCCAAACACCTGTTCGATCTTCTCTTTATAATCGGACACATAATCGTTGTCTACAAACGCCTGGATCGTCCCCGCAAAGCCGCCGCCATGCACACGGCACACCCCGTGATCCTTCAGGATCCGTTCGCTTAACGCAAGACCGATCGAAACCGCCTGATGCTGCGGATCGCTAGCCGCAAAAACATTCTGCAGATATTTGTAGCTTGAATTGCCCGACGCTTCGATCCCGTGTTCGAACCCTTGTTTATCTTTGTTTTCCAGCGCCTCCACGATCTGCGCGACACGCTCGTTTTCCGCAAAGAAATGCATGGCACGAAGGATCGCCCGATCGTCCGTTCTATTTCGTATAGCCGCCAGGTTTTCGTAAAATTCATCCGCCTCCACATCGCGAAGCACCTCTTTGCCGAAATAGTCGGCCACCGCCTTCATTTCAGCAGGAACCGCCGCATATTCATGCGTCAGATCAGCATGGCTACCCTTCGTATCGACAATGCACAAGCTCAGACCGAACGCATCGAAATCAGTATTCACTTTTTTTACGAGCGGACAGGAAGGATCCTTGAAATCGATCGTGATCAGTCCCCCGATCGCACACGCACACTGATCCATCAGCCCGCACGGCTTGCCGAAATACACATTTTCGGCGTACTGCGCGATCCGGGCAATATCTACCATCGGCACCCGCCCCTCATTGTACTCATAGGAAAGGATCGTTCCGACAAGCACTTCGAAAGAAGCGGAAGAGGAAAGGCCGGCGCCCACGATGACCTCGCTGGTCATATACGCATGGAAGCCGCCCGTATCGAGCCCTTCATTTTTGAATCCCTGCACGACACCGCGGATCAGGGAAGCCGAGCTCTCCTCCGGTTCGTTCTGCACCGTATCCGTCACATCCACCGGCACGATATCAAAATCATCCGACACCACCTTGATCATGCCATCCTCGGTTCTGGCCGCGATCGCGATCGTATCGAGCGTGATCGATGCCGCAAGTACCCGTCCATGCTGATGATCCGTATGATTGCCGGACACTTCGCTGCGGCCAGCCGCCGAATAAATACGGACCGGCTCGTCTCCATAGAGCGATTCATACATCTTCAATGCCCCGATGTAGCGTGCACGCTCGTTTTCGAGACGCTCTTTATCGCCGTAAAGCTCCATCAGACGCTCATCATACTGATGCTGTTCAAAATCCCTGATTCGTTCCTGTACTGTTTTCATCTTTTTCTGATCGTGAATGACGTCCACTCGTCATACGTTTCTCCTTTTCTTAAAATTGTTTTTGAATGTGGATCCCGATGAATATCATCCGGCATATACTGCGCTTCCAGACAGATCGCGCCCTGCGCCTCCATCTGCACACCATGTTTGCCGCAGCGGCCATCCAGATAATTGGCCGTATAGATCTGCGCAAGCGGATAGGACGTATTGAGCACGAGCTCCAGACCGCTTTTCGGACTGTAAAGCGTGACCGGATCCTTTTTCGATGCGAATACATACGGATGGTCGAGCCCTTTTGCGATCGCGATATCGCTGTCATTGGATCCAAGCGCTTCCCGGATCGGCTTTTCGCTTGAAAAATCCATCGCCTCGCCAAGCACTTTCAGCTCTTTGCTCACCAGTCCGTTTTCATCGACCGGCGCAAATTTTTCTGCCGCGATCCGCAGGCAATGCTCCCCGATCGCACAAGCACCATCCAGATTGAAATACGCATGATTGCTCAGATTGACCAGCGTATCCGCATCGCTCTGTGCCTGGTAATGAATAGAAAGCGTATCGTTTTCCAGCCTGTATGTGATCGATACGTGCAGCGTGCCAGGATACCCCTGATCCCCGTCTGGCGAAACGAGAGAAAAACGCACACACGAATCGCCGATCATGTCATAGCCAAACGTCTTGTACGAAAACCCCTGGACGCCGCCATGCAGCGAATTCGGTCCGTTGTTGACCGGCACCTTATATTCCTGCCCGTCCAAAACAAAACGCCCTTCTGCGATCCGGTTGGCAACACGTCCAAGACACGCCCCCAGATATCCGTCATATCGGGCGTAGTCTTCGATCGTATCGTATCCGAGCACGATATCCTGCAGATTGTTGTGCCCGTCGATCACGAGCCATGAAAGCAGCGTCGCTCCGTAATTGGTCACATACACCTGATTGGATTCGTTTTTCAGCAGAAATACGTAAACTCCATCCTTTTCTGTTTTTCGGTATTCCATATCTCTTCTCTTTTCTTTCTTCTACTTTACTTCATATTCAGACAATCTACAAACTGAAGAAAGCCAGCCTGTCCGTTTTCATCCATTTTGAATACGCCCGCATTCTCGAGCACCCGCACAAATTTATTGCCAGCTGCCTGGAGCAGTTTTTCATGGACCCCTTCGCTCCATTCCTCTTTCTGCAGGGCGCGTACCCACAGTTTATGCGCATCGATCCCGTCCGCCTCTTCGAGCGTGATCTCTTTTTTCAGCACCTTTTCGATCGTCTCAAGTTCCGATTTCAGACGGCCTGGCAGGATCGCAAGCCCCATCACCTCGATCAGGCCAATGTTTTCTTTTTTAATATGATGATGTTCGGCATGCGGATGAAAGATCCCGTCCGGATACTGTTCGCTGCAGCGGTTGTTGCGAAGCACAAGATCGATCTCGTATAAACCGTTTTTATAACGGACGATCGGCGTGATCGCATTGTGGCGCTGCCCGTTCGTCTGCGAGACGATATGGCGTTCCGGATCATCATACCCTTTCCAGGCTTCCAGGATCCGAACACTGGCATCGATCAGCTTTTCAGGATCTTTATCTTTCAGGCGGATCGTCGAAAGCGGCCAGTTCAGCAGCTCGCCCTCGCACCCGAAAACTTTCCTTTTTGCAAAGCTCTGCGCATCCTCGATCGGAAAATGGGCGCGTCCTCCCTGGTAGTGATCGTGGGTAAGGATCGAGCCTCCGACGATCGGGATATCCGTATTGCTTCCAGCCATATAATGCGGAAACTGTTCGACGAACGAAAAGAGGTTTTCGAACGTTTCGCGGTCGATCTTCATCGGAACATGCTCTTCATTCAGGATAATACAATGTTCATTGTAGTACACATACGGAGAGTACTGCAGAGCGTATTTTCCGTTTCTCAGATCCAGTTCGATGATCCGGTGGTTCTGTCTGGCCGGATGGCTGGCATTGCCCGCGAATCCGACATTTTCTTTGCATAAAAGACACTGCGGATAATTGGTCGAAGGAACAAGCCTTGCCCGGGCAATATCCTTCGGATCCTTTTCCGGCTTGGATAAATTGATCGTAATATGCATCGTTCCATACCGGCTTTTTGTATCAAATCCGATATTTTTTCTGATCCTTTCCATCCGGATGTAGTTGGTTGCCTGCGAAAACGCGTAATACCAGTCCGTCGCCTGCACAGGATCGAGGGCATATTTTTCCTTGAATGTATGCATCACAGCCGCCGGTCTGGGCACAAGAACATCCATGATCCGCGTATCGAACAGATCGCGTTCTGTCACCGTGTTGTCGATTTTTTTCTGATCGGCCAGAATGTCGAGCATTCCGTTCAGGATCTGCGGCAGCGGCAGCACATTTTCCTGCCGTACATAGACAAATTCGTCCTGACCGAGCAGATCGATCAGACGGTTTGCCACATAGTCGATATCGCATTTTTCGATCAGTTCCTGATCGAGACCGTATTGGATCAGTTGATTGATGAGCGTGTTCATAATAGATCTCCTTCTTTTCACCCTCATTATACAAAGAAGGAAATTTTAATCAATATTTTTTAGTAAATATTTTATTTATTTTACTAAATTTAATTGACAATCTTTTCCTGGGGAGGTAAGGTAACGGTGAAAGAGAGGAAAGAATTATGGCAATTTTAGTAGTAGGAGGAGCCGGCTACATCGGTTCCCACACCGTGTATGAACTGATCGAGCGAGGCGAGGATGTCGTGATCGTCGACAATCTGCAGACCGGATTCCGCTCGCTCATCCATCCGCAAGCCCATTTTTATGAAGGCGATCTGCGGGATCGCGAATTTCTCGAACACGTGTTCGAACAGGAACCGATCGAAGGCGTCATCCATTTCGCAGCCAACTCGCTGGTCGGCGTCAGCATGAAGGAGCCTCTGGAATATTTCGACAATAATGTTTACGGAATGATCGTACTGCTCGAGACCATGCATGCGCACAACGTGCGGCACATCGTCTTTTCGTCGACCGCCGCGACATACGGAGAGCCTGAACGCATCCCGATCGAAGAAACCGACCCGACCGTTCCGACCAATCCGTACGGCGAAACAAAGCTTGCGATGGAAAAGATCATGAAGTGGTGCGATCCGGCATACGGCATGAAATACGTGGCATTGCGCTATTTCAATGCGTGCGGCGCCCATCCCAACAAAAAAATCGGCGAGCTGCACGATCCGGAAACCCATCTGATCCCGCTCATCCTGCAGGTACCGCAGGGCCGGCGCGAGGCCATTTCTGTATTCGGAAACGATTACCCGACCAAGGACGGAACATGCATCCGCGACTACATCCACGTCTGCGACCTGGCCGACGCCCATATCCGCGCTTTGCGTTATTTGAACGAGCATGAGCAAAGCGCAACGATCAATCTGGGCAACGGAGAAGGATATTCTGTTCTCGAGATCATCGAAGCGGCAAGAAAAGTGACAAACCATCCGATCCCTGTCCGGATGGAACCTCGACGCGCAGGCGATCCGGCCCGTCTGGTCGCCAATCCTGAAAAAGCGAAAAACCTGCTCGGATGGGAACCGAAGTATACAGATATCGAAAAAATCATCGAAACCGCCTGGAACTTCTATACGAACGCCTCCTGATCCGGCTTTCGTTCGTTTGCATTTTCCTCTATAATAGAGGCATGGCAACTTTAAAAGACGTGGCAGCCCTCGCACATGTTTCCGTTTCGACCATTTCACGATTTCTCAATCAGGATCCGACCTTGTCCATCCCCGAGGAAACGAAGCGGAATATCGTGGACGCTGTCCACAAAACAGGATATGAAAAAAGACAGAAAAAGGAAAAAAAGACATGGCGGATCGGCCTGCTGCACTGGTATACCCTCGATCAGGAAATGAATGATCCGTATTATCTGCAGATACGATCCGGGATCGAATCGTATTTGTCATCAGGCGGGGTTGAAATCGTGCGCATCTTCAAGAACGACACGAACCGAAGCACGCTGCTCGACGGACTGGACGGGCTGATCTGCCTGGGAAAATTTTCCCCAAACGAAATGCGCCAGCTGACAAGCTCATGTCTTCATGTGATCTTTCTTGACATGCAGACACCGCTCATCGAGTTCAATACGATCGTGCTCGATCTGGAAAACGCCATGAAGGAAGTGGTCGGCTATCTGGCAGCATGCGGATTTGAATGCGTCGGATTTCTTGGCGGCCATGAAATTCTTGAAGACGGCAGCGTCTACCCGGACGCCCGTATCGAGGGCTTCCTGAAAGAAGCAAAAGCGCGCAGCCTGGAATACGATCCGTTTTTTCTGATCGACGCCTACACGAAAGAATCCGGATACCGCATGATGCGCCAGCTTCTTGAACAGCCCGCGCAGCCTCAGGCCGTGGTCTGCTGCTCGGATCCGATCGCGATCGGCGCGATGCGGGCGATCCGGGAAAAAGGACTGCGTGTTCCGGAAGATATCTCGATCATCGGCTTTGATGATATCGAAGATGCCCGTTACTGCGATCCGCCGCTTACGACCGTGCATGCGCCGGCAAACGAGCTGGGACGCTATGGCGCGATGCTGCTGCTCGATCTGATGGAAAAACGGATCGATCTTCCGTTTCAGATGAAGCTTCCCTGCCATCTCGCTCTTCGAAAAAGCGTAAGGATGACACCCGATAAAAACTGAACCGCAAAAAAAGGAGGTATCGTACGTTGTACCTCCTTTTTTCCTCAAGATCCCACAGCTAAGTATCGTTTCTTTTAATAGGGAGAAAAAAGCACGCATGACTATGACTACCTAGGAAAGCATAGCTTTAGTCTGCAGGAAAACATATGATCAAAGATCTTTAATTTGTCCCCCCATATTTTCACCTTCAGTATAACCGACATTCTAAAGAAAAGGACCAAAAATGGCCAATCCGGTCATTATTTGATCCTTTTCTGCTATAGATTTTCGATCGGCTTGCGTTCCGCTTTTAAATTGTGCGTTTTCTGATCCCGCTCTTCCATGACCCGGTCGATATCTTCCAGCGAAATTCCAAGCTCAGCCATCAGCACCATCAGATGATAGATCAGATCACCGTATTCATTGATCACATCTTCTTTATTCTGTCTGCAGCTGGCAATGATGACTTCCGTACTTTCCTCGCCAACTTTTTTCAGGATCTTTTCAAGACCTTTGTCAAATAAATAAGTCGTGTAGCTTCCTTCTTCCGGATTTCCCTTCCGGTCAAGGATCGTGGCAAATACACGCTCGTAAACATCATAGCTCATTGTATCTTTTCTCCTCGTCTATTGTTCATCCAGTTTCCTGTAAAAGCAGGAACGATGCCCCGTATGGCACGCTGCACCATCCTGCTCCACTTCAAGCAGCAGCGTATCTTCATCGCAGTCGACATAGATATTTTTCACATGCTGATAATGACCGCTCGTTTCCCCCTTCGTCCACAATTCATTTCGTGAACGCGACCAGTAGGTAGCCAGCTTTGTTTCAAGCGTCTTCTTCAGGCTTTCCTCGTTCATATAGCCTAGCATGAGCACTTCTTTTGTATGGACATCCTGCACGATGGCCGGGACCAGTCCGTTTCCTTTTTCAAAATCCACCTTAATCATGGCCGCACCAGCACCCCTCTTTTCTCAAGATACTGTTTCACATCGCCGACCGTGAGCTCGTCGTAATGAAACAGGCTGGCAGCCAGCGCCGCGTCCGCCGCATCCTGTTCGAACACTTCGTAAAAATGCTCCAGGCTTCCGCAGCCCCCCGATGCGATGATCGGAACATTGACCGCTTGCCGGACTGCTTTGCACAGCGACAGATCAAAGCCCTGCTTTGTTCCGTCCGCATCCATGCTTGTCAGCAGGATCTCTCCTGCTCCCAGCCTCACGCCTTCTCTGACCCATTCCAGAACATCTCTGCCTGTATCGATGCGTCCTCCGTTGATGACCACGTTCCATCCGGAATGGTCCGGGCGCATCCTGGCATCGACAGCCAGCACGATACACTGGTTGCCGAACATTTCCGCTCCCTGGCGGATCAGATCCGGATCGTTTACCGCTGCCGAATTGAGCGAAACCTTGTCCGCGCCAGCCAGCAGGATCGTGCGGATATCTTCGATCGTCCGGATCCCGCCGCCGACCGTGAACGGAATAAAAATTTCCCGGGCCACATCCTGCACGAGCTCTCTGATCGTTTTCCTGCGCTCATGGGTCGCCGTGATGTCGAGGAAGACAAGCTCATCGGCACCAGCCTCGTAATATTTTCTCGCATATTCGACCGGATCGCCCAGCTCCTTCAGTCCTACGAAATTGACTCCTTTGACTACCGTGCCGTCCTTGACATCCAGGCACGGAATGATCCGTTTTGTCAGCATGCTGTTTCTCCTTTGGCCACTTCGATGGCTTCCTTCAGATCCAGTGTCCCTGCATACAGGCTCTTACCTGCGATCGCTCCATACACCTCAAGCTGGGCCAGATCCTCGATATCTTCGATATCCTTGACACCGCCCGAAGCGATAATGTTCATCGAAACGTGTTTTTTCAGTTTCTCCAGCATATCCAGATTCGGTCCTGCCAGCGTGCCATCCTTCGAAATATCCGTAAAGATGATCGTTTTCACGCCAAGCTGTTCCATATCGATCGCGAAATCGATATAGTCGACCGTGCTTTGTTCGAGCCATCCCGAAGCGCACACCATCCCGTCCTTGCAGTCGATGCCCACCGCAATATGGTCTTTATACGTATCGAGCGCCTCGACAAGGAAATCGCGGTCGTTCAGAGCAGCCGTCCCTAAAATGACACGCTGTGCGCCCCGATCCAGATACGCTTTGATATCTTTCATGGTGCGGATGCCGCCACCCACCTCGACCTTCATTCCTGTGCTGCGGATGATCTCTGCAATGAGGTCGTAATGGATCCGTTCTCCTTTTTTCGCTCCGTTCAGATCGACCACGTGCAGATACTGTGCGCCGTTCGCCTTGAACTGCCTGGCGATCTCGAGCGCATCGCCTCCCACCTGCTCGTCTTTATTGTAGTCACCCTGATACAGCCGGACCGGTTTGCCGTCCAGCAGATCGATTGCCGGTATTACGATCATAAGATCCCCTTTCCAAACGCTTCCAGGATCGACAGGCCGACCTTTCCGCTCTTTTCGGGATGGAACTGCGTTCCAACCACATTTCCTTTTTTCACGAGTCCGGGAATGATCAGATTGCCGTAATGAGAATACGCCATCAGATCATCCGGATCCAGACCAACTCCGTAATACGAATGGTCATAGTATACAAAGCCCGGTTCGACCGGCACATAAATACCGCGGTTCTTCCACTCCAGCGAATTCCAGCCAATATGCGGGACGCGGATATCCGTTTCATCCATGAATACGACTTTTCCTTTCAGAAATCCGAAACAGCGCACGCCCCCGTTTTCCTCGCTCGAATCGAACAGGGCCTGCATGCCCAGACAGATCCCTAAAAGCGGTGTCTTCTTTTCCTGCACCTGCACTTTGATCCAGCCGGTCAGATCTCTTTTTTCCAGTGTTTCCATACAGTCCTTGATCGCGCCGACACCTGGAAGGATCAGGCGGTCGCACGATTCGAGAACAGCCTTGTCGTTTGAAACGAGACAGTCCAGACCTAAATGGCTGCATGCGTTTTTGACGCTGTGCAGGTTTCCCATCCCGTAATCGATGATACCGATCATTCCAGCACCCCCTTGCTTGATACGATCCGGTCGGAATCGATCCGGACCGCTTCCTTCAGCGCCCGGCCGAACGCCTTGAAGATCGCTTCCGCTTTATGATGATCGTTCGTTCCGTACAGCACATTGATGTGAAGGGTCATGCCGCAGTTCATGGCCACGGCCCGGAAGAATTCCTCGGTCATTTCCGTGGAATATTCCCCGATATTCTCCCTTTTGAATTCCGCATTGAACACAAGATACGGCCGGCCGCTCATATCCAGAGCGACATGGCACAAGGTTTCATCCATAGGCATCATAAATGTTCCGTAGCGGTGTATGCCCCGCTTGCTGCCAAGCGCCTCTTTGATCATCATGCCCAGCACGATCCCGCAGTCCTCGATCGTATGATGATCGCACACTTCCAGATCACCTTTCGCTTTCATGACCAGATCAAATCCGGAATGGAACGCGAACAGATCCAGCATGTGATCGAAGAAGCCGATCCCGGTCTGGATATCGGACCGGCCGTCCCCTTCCAGATTCAGCAGCGCTTCGATTTCTGTTTCTTTTGTTTTTCTGCATACAGTCGATTCACGCATCCTGATCCACCTTTCTTAAAATGTCTGCTACCAGTTTATTTTCCTTTTCGCTGCCGATCGTGATCCGGCAGTACGGTTTTTCCTTATATTCCCGGATCACGACGTGTTCTTTTATCATCGCATCCAGGATACGATCGATCCTTTCGCTTTGCACGAGCACGAAATTGGCGTGCGAAGGAAAGATCGTGATGTGCTCGAGCTCTTTGCCAAAGCGCACCATCGCATCGCGGCGCTGCTTTGTGCGCTCTATTTTCTGCTCGTATTCCTTTGCATGATCGAGCAGGATCCGGCCGATCCTTTCGCTTGTGCGCGATACAGAATACGGCACATTGAGCGCATCGAGCTTTCGGATATTGTCTGCGCAGCCAAGAAGGAAGCCGAGACGAATGCCGGCTGCTCCATACGCTTTGGAAAGTGTCCGGGTCACGAACAGGTTTTTGTATTCGTTCAAGAGCGGAATGACGCTTTCATCCGCAAAATCCATGTATGCCTCGTCGATCACGACCGGAATATCCGTTACGCTTTCAAGAAGCTGACGGATCTTTTCTTTCGTGACAATGTTGCCGGTCGGATTGTTCGGGTTGGAAAACAGGATCATATCGCAGTCCTGGCAGAAGGTGATAAAAGCGTTCATATCGAACGGCTGATCCGGCTCGACCGCATACTTTTTCATCTGCCCGTCATGCATCGATACATAGTAATCGTACATTCCGAAATCCGGTTCAAGCGTAGCGAGCGTCTTCCCTTTCGAAATGGCGCAGCCGATCAGTAGCCCGAGCATCTGATCGCTTCCGTTGCCGCACAGCACCATATCCGGCTCGACGCCGGCAAGCTGCGCATAGCTTTCCTTCAGCTTCGTGTATTCATTGTCTGGATAGCGGTTGAACAGCACATCCGGCATAGCCTGCAGGATTTCCTCCATGACAGCCTGATCCACATTGTCGGACAGCTCATTGGCATTGAGCAGGATCCCGCTGTGATCATGGCTCTGATAGGCACTGACCTTTTTTTCACTCGCTGTCATACGCTTCCATCCTTACTTTGGCGGCATTGGCGTGCGCATCGAGCCGCTCCTCCTGTGCCATCTTCACGATCATGGCGCCGTACGCGTCCAGCGCCTCTCTGGAGTAATGAAGATAGCTCGACTTTTTGATAAAACTGTCGACGCCAAGCGCGCTGGAGAACCGGGCTGTTCCGCTGGTCGGCAGCACATGGTTCGTTCCTCCAAAGTAGTCGCCGATGCTTTCGCACGTATAATAGCCAAGGAACACGCTGCCGGCATGTCGGACAAGGCCAAGATAGCTCATCGGATCCTTGATCATCAGTTCAAGATGCTCCGGCGCGATCTGATTGGAAATATCGATCGCTTCTTCGATCGAATCGGCAACGATGCTGTGGCCGTGCGATGCGAGCGACTGTTCGACAATTTCTCTTTTCGGTAATACGGCACTCTGTCTGCGCAGCGCCTTATTGACCGCCTCCACTTTTTCGCCGCTCAATGCGATCAGGATCGAGCAGGCCATCGGATCGTGTTCGGCCTGCGAGAGCAGGTCGGCTGCGACAAATTCGGGATCGGCCCCTTCATCGGCAATGACGAGGATCTCGCTCGGCCCTGCGATCATATCGATGTCCACTTTCCCGAATACGAGCTTTTTAGCAGCTGCTACATAAATATTTCCGGGACCGACAATTTTATCGACCGGCTTGATGGTCTGCGTTCCGTACGCCAGGGCCGCGATGGCCTGCGCTCCGCCTACTTTGTATATTTCGTCTACTCCTGCCAGCCTGGCCGCAAACGCGATATTCGGATGGATCGTGCCGTCCGGTCCTGGCGGCGTGACCATGACGATACGTTTCACCCCGGCCACATGAGCCGGGATCACGTTCATGAGCACGCTGCTCGGATACTGGGCCCGGCCGCCCGGCACATAAATGCCGACCGAATCGAGCGGAATGACACGCTGTCCCAAATAGATGTTCATTTCCTTTTGAAGCAGGTACGAGTTCTGCTTCTGGGCTTTATGATAAAACTCGATATTTTTCTTTGCCTGACGCATCGCGTCCATAAAAGCCGGATCGCACCGAGCAATGGCCTGATTGAGCTCCTGTTCGCTCACCTGCAGCGAGGCGAGCTCGGTCCTGTCGAATTTTTTTGTCAGTGCCAGCAGTGCGTCGTCGCCCTGTGTGCGCACCTGCTCGATGATATCGGTTGCCGTGAGCAGGATGTCGGCAGATATTTCCTGTGTCCGCTCGCTGACATATTTGGCGAGCGTCTGTGAATCGTTCTTATTGATCGGTTTCAGCATTTTTCATTACCACACTTTCCAGATCTGCGATCAGATCGAGCACTTCCTGCCGTTTTAAGCGGAAAGAAGCTTTATTGACGATCAGCCTAGCGCTGATCGGACAGACGGTGTCGAGAACGACAAGCCCGTTTTCGCGGAGTGTCGTTCCGGTTTCCATGATATCGACGATCCCGTCGCAAAGGCCAAGCAGTGGCGAAAGCTCAACGGATCCGTCGATCTTGATGATTTCCACATCCATTCCGCGCTGGAGAAAATAGTCTCTGGCGACTTTAGGATACTTGGTGCCGATCTTGATCTGGCCTGTTTTGTTGAAGAGATCGTTTTGCGGAAGCGAGGCAACGATGAACCGGCATTTTCCGATTTCCAGATCGAGCAGCTCGTAATAATCCTTGCCGCCTTCGAGCAGCGTGTCCTTGCCGACCACGCCGACATCCGCCACACCATGTTCCACATACGTGATGCAGTCATTCGCTTTGACAAGAAAGTATTCCAGATCTTTTTTTGTGTCCTTGAATACGAGGGCGCGGCCTTTGTTTTTGAGGGCCTCTGTGCCGTATCCGCACTCATCGAGCATGGCGACTGTGTTTTTTTCCAGCCTTCCTTTTGTCAGTGCCATCGAAAGCATTATGCATCGACCTCCTTTACGATCACCTCATCGGCAAAGCCGGGAACGAGTTCCACGGCGTGTTCCTTGCGCAGCGCGGCAGCCAGCTTCATCGCCTCGAGCTTTTTGTTCTCCCCGTATACGACCTGCACTTTCTTTTTGCGCTCTGCGGTTTCGATCTGATCCATGAGCTCTTCGACCTTGAACGAAAAGCCGCAGGCCGGCAGATCGCAGCCGAACACTTTGAGCAGGCTGTCATATCGTCCGCCGCTGAGCACGCTTGTCCCAGCCCCCTGAACGAAACCTTCAAAAATGATGCCCGTGTAATAGTCAAGGTGGGCGATCTTGCCTAGATCAAAGCAGATGTGCTCGCCATATCCAAGCTCATTCAGTTCCACGGCAAGCTTCTTGAGCCCGACAACGATCTCCTTTAAAGACGGGGCAAAGGACAAAGCGTACGCCGTATCAAGGATGCTCTGGTCGCCTCCAAGCAGCGGCAGGGCAAGGAAAAACTGTTTTTCCGTCGGGCGAAGCGGCAGCTCGTTCAGATAATCCTTGAGCTCGACCATGCTTTTGCGGTCGATCAGGTCGGCTAGTGTCCTGCGCTGCTGTTCGCTTAGATCGGCATGCCGGCACGCTTCCTCAAAAAAGCGGACCGTTCCGATCTCGAGCAGGTAGCCTTTCAGGTCCAGGGCTTCGAGCCCGTCGAGCGCGCAGGTCAGCACTTCGAGATCGCTGCCTGCGTCCAGGCCGATCAGTTCGACCCCGCAGTCGGTCATGACGCTTCGTTTTCCTGCCAGCGAGGATTTCACTTTATATACATTGGCGCAGTAATGCAGACGGAACGGTCCGTTCTTATCCTGATAACGGGTCGTTACGGCGCGTGCGATCGGCACAGTCATATCCATACGCAAGGTGAGGATATTCTGCGATTTATCAAAAAATTTGATCATATCCCTTTCATCGAGATGATGAAAGGCTTTGGCGTACGTCTGATAAAATTCGATAGCCGGGGTCATGATCTGTTCGTATCCGTACGATTCGAATATCCGGTTCAATGTGTTTTCTATCCTGTTTTTTTTCGTGCATTCTTCCAGAATGGTATCCCGGAAGCCTGCAGGCAGCTGGATCTGATTCATTTTGCTCTCCTTTTTACAAAAAAAGCTTTCATCCTAAAGGACGAAAGCTAAACTTACGTGGTTCCACCTTATTTCGTGCCAGCCTCGCGGCTGATACCTCGGCGAGTACAAACATACTCTATGCGGGATAACGGCCGCGGCCGGTATTTCCTACTGCATCGTTCGATGATTCGGAAATACTGCTCGAGGATGTGGTTCAGATTGTCTGGCTCTTCTCTTTTCACCTGCCGGGAAGTCTCTATAAACCGCGCAGTCCTACTCTTTCCTGTCATAGCAGTTCAAATTTTATGCTTAGATTAAGCTTTTCGTCTTCATTTGTCAAGGATCGTGTCCTGTGTGCTGCGAATATAATTCAGTGCGCCGCCGTATTTGAGCAGTTCGAAATCGGCTGGACTGATCTGGGCCACGACCGGGATGCGGATATCCTTGGTCCTGTCATACACGATAAAATTGACGTCGTCCGCCAGTCCATGAACATTTTCAAATACGAGATCGTCCAGATCATCGATACGGTCGTAATCCGCCTTATCGGCAAATACGAACGGGATGATTCCGAAATTGATCAGGTTGGCCAGGTGAATGCGGGCAAAGCTTTTGGCGATCACAGCCTTTACGCCCAGGAACATCGGGGCCAGGGCAGCATGTTCGCGCGATGACCCCTGCCCGTAGTTTTCACCGGCCACGATGATCCCGCCGTTATGCTCATTGCATACCTTATAAAAATCTTTTTTATTGTTTTCAAACACGAATGTGGAAAGCTTTTCGATATTCGAACGGTATGGAAGCACCTTGGCGCCTGCCGGCGCGATGTGATCGGTCGTGATGTTGTCCTCGAGCTTGATAACGATCTTTTTCTCAAATGTGTTTTCGAGCGCATCATTGATCGGAAGGGGCTTGATGTTCGGTCCGAAGATGACCTCGACCTGCTCCGGATCGTCTGCCGGCGCATAAATGAGCGAATCGTCCACGTATGAAGGTTCCGTTTCGAACTGATCGTCGTATTCAAGCGTTGCCGGATCCGTGAACACACCGGTGATCGCGCTTGCGGCAGCGGTTTCCGGAGATACGAGGTACACTTCGGCGGACAATGTGCCGCTGCGGCCGTAGAAATTGCGGTTAAACGTCCTTAGCGACACCCCGTCGCTTTTCGGAGACTGCCCCATGCCGATGCATGGACCGCACGTGCATTCAAGGATCCGGGCACCTGCATCCACGAAGGTCGCGAATGCGCCGTTTTTTATCAGCTTGCGCATGACCTGCCTCGATCCGGGCGAAATAACAAGCGATACATTGGGCGCGATCGTCCTGCCTTTCAGGATCGAGGCGACTTTCATCAGATCTTCATAGCCTGAATTGGTGCACGAACCGATCGCCACCTGATCCACCTTTTTTCCGGCCAGAGATGCCACGCTTAGAACATTGTCCGGCGAATTCGGACATGCAGCGGCCGGGCGAAGGGTGCTCAGATCGATCTCGATCGTCTCGTCGTATTCGGCGCCCTCATCGGCTGCAAGAGGAATAAAATCCTCTTCACGCTGCTGGCGGACAAGAAATTCCCGGGTCGTTTCGTCGCTGGGAAAAATCGAGGTCGTGGCCCCAAGCTCCGCTCCCATATTCGTGATGGTGGCGCGCTGATACACGCTCAAGGTGCGTACTCCTTCTCCGGTGTATTCGTAAATTTTCCCGACTCCGCCTTTGACACTTTCCCTGCGCAGCAGCTCGAGGATGATATCCTTGGCGCTGACGCCGTGAGCCAGCTTTCCGCTCAGCCGCACCTGGCAGATCTTCGGATAGGTGATCCGGTACGGTATGCCGGCCATTGCTTTGGCGACATCCAGTCCCCCGGCTCCGATGGCGATCATGGCCATCGCGCCTCCGGTCGGCGTATGGGAATCGGAACCGATCAGCGTCCTTCCCGGTTTTGCAAAGCGTTCCAGATGAAGCTGGTGGCAGATCCCGTTGCCGGCTTTTGAAAAGTATATTCCGTGTTTGGCGGCGACGCTCTGCAGATAGGCATGGTCGTCCGCATTCATATATCCACTTTGAAGAGTGTTATGATCTACATAGCTTACAGAGAGCTCGGTCTTTACCTGTCCGATCCCCATCGCTTCAAGCTGCATATATGCCATCGTGCCTGTCGCGTCCTGTGTCAACGTCTGGTCCATGATGATCTCGATCTGTTCGCCAGCTTTCAAGGTCCCGCTGACTACATGCGCATCGAGTATTTTTTGAGCTAAAGTTTTCATATGTTCACCTCACGTCCTCGATTATAGCAAATTTTGAAAGATTTTGAAAATTTTTATGCTATAATATGAAAACAAATGAAAGGATTCCTATGAAAGAATTGAAAGAGATATATCGCGTAGCGATGGAGGATAACCGGATCGACCCCTCGCTCTACGCCCGATACAGAGTAAAACAAGGTCTGAGAAATGAAAACGGGACAGGTGTCAAGGTGGGACTGACCAAGATCTGCGATGTGGTGGGCTACCAGATGATCCACGGTCACAAGCATGATATCGACGGGCAGCTGATCTACCGCGGATATTCGGTAAGCGATCTTGTCGCCAGACAGCCAGAGGATACGATCTGCGGTTATGAGGAAACCGCATTTCTTTTAATCTTCGGACGCCTTCCTTCCGCGCAGGAGCGCGAGATCTTCCGCACCGGCCTGCACGAGCAGATCAACACGGATTTTATCAACGCGGAATACGAGACGAGCAATCTGCTCAACGCCCTGCAGATCGAGATCCTGAAGCTGTATGGCAATGATCCGGATCCGGATTTCGATTCGCTCGAAGAAAGGATGAGCAAAGGGATTTCCATTTTGGGCAGCATTCCGTTGTTCGTTTTTTCAAATTATCATCACCACTGTTTTGCGAAATATCCGCTTCCGGACAAAGGCCTGGCGGAAAACATCCTGGCCCTGGCACGCAGAAGCACCGAGTATACGATGCAGGAAGCGCGGGTCATGGACACTCTGCTCATGCTTCATGCGGATCATGGCGGAGGGAACAATTCCACGTTCGCCAATGTCGTGATCACAAGTACAGGCACAGATATCTATTCCTGCATCAGTGCTGCCATCGGTTCCCTGAAAGGTCCGCGCCATGGCGGGGCGGCGGAAAAAATGAGCGGTCAGTGCGAGATGATCCTGGAACAGTGCAGAAATGGCTGGGATGACGAAAAGCTGGAATGCATTGCGTATAAACTGCTGGCCAAAGAAGCGTATGACCGGTCGGGGCTGATTTACGGGATCGGTCATGCGATCTACACAAAGAGCGATCCCCGGGCCGTACTGATCAAAGAGGAATGCCGCAAGCTGGCTGCGGAACAGGGAAAGATGGATGAATTTATCCTTTTCGATCATTTCGAGCAGGCAGCCAAAAAAGCGATGAAGCGGGTCAAAGGGATCGACTGCTGCGCGAATGTGGATTTTTATTCGGGCTTTGCCTACCGTATGCTTTCGATCGAGCCTTGTTTATATACGGCTCTGTTCGCCATTTCGCGAACGGCCGGATGGATCGCCCATCACCTTGAAAACAGGCAGTCCAACCGCAAGCTGATCCGGCCGGCAAATATTTATGTAGGAGAGAGGAAGGAAATCAATGAATCAGACAATCACAGTATTTAGAGGAGACGGGATCGGCCCGGAAATCACGGAAGCCGTTCTTGAGATCCTGAACGCTGCCGGTGCCCCGTTGAACTATGAAGTCTTCGATGTCGGTGCGGCCATGTTCGAAAAAACCGGAGAATTTATTCCGGAAGCGGGATTGAAAAGCTTCGAAAAGAACAGGATCCTTTTGAAGGCGCCGATCACGACGCCGATCGGCAAAGGATTCCGTTCCCTGAATGTCACGCTCCGGCTCAAATACGATCTCTGGGCCAATATCCGTCCGGCCAGGACCAATCCGGCTCTTGATAACCGCTTCGACAACGTGGATGTGGTCACGGTACGCGAAAATACGGAGGATCTGTACATCGGCGAGGAAGAGGAAATTGACGAAAACACGGTGCATGCAATCAAACGCATCACAAGAAAGGCAAGCGAGCGTATCATCCGCAAAGCCTTTGAATATGCCATGGAAAACGGGAGAAAAAAGGTGACGTGTGTCCACAAAGCAAATATCCTGAAAAAAAGCGACGGCATGTTCCTTTGCATTTTTGAGGAGACTGCCAAGGAGTATCCGCAGATCGAAGCGGATTCGATGATCGTGGATGCTGCATGCATGAATCTGGTCATGCATCCGGAACGCTTTGACGTGATGGTCATGCCGAATCTGTACGGGGATATCGTTTCCGATCTGACTTCCGGTCTGATCGGCGGTCTCGGCCTGCTGCCTAGCTGCAATCTGGGCGATGATCACGCGATGTATGAGGCGGTGCATGGCAGCGCGCCGGATATTGCGGGAAAAAATATCGCGAATCCGACGGCACTTCTGCTTTCTGCGTGCATGATGCTCGATGATATCGATCAGAAGGAATGCGCAGACACGATCCGTCATGCCCTGGATCAGGTATTTGAAGAAGGAAAAGTGCTTACGCCTGATCTTGGCGGCCAGAGCACGACCACACAGTTCGTAGAGGAGATCATTGATCATCTGAACAAAAAGTAGAGAATGAGAGAAACAGCGTGCATCCCGAAGGCTGCACGCTTTTCTGCGCAAAAAAAAGCTGCCGAAGCAGCATGTATCTCGATTGACGGTTATCGCATTTCGAACAAAATCTGACGATTTTTCAACGTAATGATATACGTTCCCTCTTTAGGAAACTGGCTTTTGTCTTTCTGATCAGCGAGGATCTCCAGCTCACATGGATATCCGGCAGCTTCCAGTTCTTCAAGAAGTGTGTCTTTCCCAAGTTTTTTTGTGATCGTTCGCCCGCATGCACAGTTGCCATACTGATCAAGGCAGTGCAGGACCCATTCCGGAATTTTATTTGCGCTCATGGTACCTCCTTAAATACAAGTATTTTTAACTATATACATTTTTCAAAAAAAATCAAGAAAAAAATCATGACAAAAAAAGGACCGGCCTTTGATCGGCCTGTCCTTCATCACGAATGGATCTTAGCTGTTCAAAATATCTACGATCGCCTGATAGTAATCATAGCGTCCATCGACCCACTGCAGCGCTTCATGCGCGATCGCGCGGGCTTTATCGCGGTCGAGATCACGATAGATGGATGCGAATCGGAAATAGATCATATCCTTGATCGCATTTTCGCGGATAATATACCGGTAGTTCGCGTCGCCCAGACCGTAGTCGCCGTGCAGGATGAGCTGATCCGCAACATCCATCATCGCTCTTGTTCCTAACGACTGGTGCAGTTCTTCAAATTGTGAAAGCACGGAATAAATAAATCCTTCATAATATTTCACATCGTTGTACTGCCATGTCTTGAGCACGTTATAAGCGACATCGATGAATTTCACGACAAGAGCCGGCACATCGGCAAGAACGGTATCGTTGATCTGCTGTACGCCGTGGATGTTGTTCTGCTGAGCGATCATGAGCACTTCGCGCACGGTATCGAACAATGTGTTGTAAACGTCCGTATCCGCCAGTGCATCGCCTGTCAATTCGAGCGCAAGCGCCGCATTGATCCGGTCCTTGAGCGTTTTCGGATTGACGAGAGAGAAATCGATCGAATCATAGATGCGGGCAACGAGCACCGGAAGAATGTCGATATCGTATCCATCGTCCTCGAATGTGAAATCATCGGCTTTTTCTGCATCCTTTGCGAGTTCATCCACAATTTCTGCCAGGTCGCTGTCTTCCTTCATCAACGCTTTCAGATCATCTGCCGTTTTCTTCAAACCAAGCTCGGAAGCCATTTCAAGCAGTGTATCTGTAGAGAACGCATTGTAGGCTGCCGTCTTTTCTTCTTTGGAAGCCATCGATTTTTTTGGTTCCTCTTTGATCTCGGTAATGGTTACTTCTTCCGCTTTCGGCGCATCGACTGCCGCTTCCTTCGCTTTTTCTGCCGCCTCGTCCTGAACGATGACCGTTTCTTTTGCTTCTTCTTTTACAGCGGCTTTTTCTTCCTTAGGCGCTGCTTCCTTTTTCGGTGCCGCCTTTTTCGCTGCTGCTTTTTTGGCAGGCGCTTTTTTCGCCGCCGTCTTCCTGGCAGGGGCCTTCTTTTCTGTCTTTACTTCTGCGTCTGCTGCAGCCTCAGCAGTCTTAGCTGCTGGTTTGCCTGCTTCTGATTGAGCGGCACTGACGGTTTTGCCGATGCTTTTTGCTGCTTCATCAGCGTTTTTAGTTTCTGCCACAGCAGGCTTTTCAGCTCGTGCTTCAGCTGCTTTTTCAGCCGTTTTTTTCGCTGCTGCTTTATTTGTAGTCGTCGCTGCTGCTTTTTTTGCAGTTTTCTTTGGCGCCGGCTTAGTCTTCGTTGCTGCCGTTTCATTTGCTACTTTTTCCTCTTTCTTCACAGCCTTTGCAAGCTCTGATGCTGGATTTGCTGTCTTTTTAATTTCAGCCATGTTAAACCTCCTAACAAATGCTTATAATTCGAAAATATTATACCATCTTTTTAGTGGTTTTATGGCATTTTTCCTCATTTTGCCAAAAACGTCGGAAAATCGATCATTTCAAGTTCATTAAGACCGCCATATTTCAGTAATTATTGTAAAATAGAACCATGTATAAGGAGAATTATTATGAACAATAAATACAATACGACCCCGCCGCAGTTCAAAAAGAAAAGCCATACCGGCCTGAAAGCGGTCGGGATCATCGCGCTTGCCGCAGTCTGCGGCACAGCCGGGATTGCAGGCGGATATTTCGGTTATCAGCTCGCATCCCGAAACGATCAGAAACCGTCTGTTCAGATCGGCCAGAACAATTCATCGGGCCATTCCTCATCCATCGAAGCCGTGGATGTCAGCAGCGTGGTCGATATCTGTCGTCCGTCTGTCGTGGAGATCACGACCGAAACCGCATCGAGCGGCAACAATCCGTTCGCGCAATACGTGCAGCAGGGCGCAGGCAGCGGCGTGATCATGAGCGAGGACGGCTACATCATCACCAACAACCATGTGATCGAAGATGCGTCGAGCATCAAGGTCAAGACCATTACCGGTGCCGAATACGATGCCCGGCTGATCGGAACCGATTCCCAGACCGATCTGGCCGTGATCAAAGTGGACGCCACCGATCTTCCTCCGGTACAGTTCGGCAACTCCAACGATCTGAAAGTCGGCGATATCGCGATCGCGATCGGCAATCCGCTCGGCTCATTAGGAGGAACCGTGACAACAGGCATTATTTCTGCGCTCGATCGCGAGATCACGATCGAAAACGAAACCATGACCCTGCTGCAGACCGATGCGGCGATCAATCCTGGCAATTCGGGAGGCGGCCTGTTCGACGCTTCAGGAAATCTGATCGGTATCGTCAATGCCAAGCAGAGCGCGGCAGGCATCGAAGGACTCGGGTTCGCGATCCCGATCAGCGACGCGGTCGACATCCTCGACGAGCTCATTCAAAATGGTTCGGTCACTTCCCGTCCGGCATTGAATGTCAGCTTGTATGATCATGAGGAAACATACCGCAACAGCCAGTACCCTACTGGTGTCTACGTGGTACAGGTCCTCGATGGCGGCGCTGCGCAGAAGGCCGGTATCGAGGTCAATGACCGCATCGTGTCGTTCGATGGCCAGGAAGTCAATTCAGCCGCAGAAGTGAAAGCCCTTCTTCGCCGTCACAAGATCGGCGATACCGTGGATATCGTGATCGAGCGCAATGGACAGCAGAAAACTGTTCAGGTCGTCCTGAATCAGCAAACGCAATAAAACATTTATGCCTTTTACGTTACGTAAAGGGCTTTTTTGATGTCGCATTCCAAAAAAAATGAAAGCGTTTATTTACTCTGGAAAACCGAATGTTTATAATAAATTTATAGGAGGATTAGTATAATCATGGAATCTGAAAAAATAACAAAAAGAAAAATTATGCTGGTCGGAACAGGGTTTGTCGGAATGTCGTTCGCTTATTCGCTGCTGAACGAACGCGGTATCGACGAGCTCGTTCTGGTGGATGTCAATCAGGACAAAGCACGCGGAGAAATGATGGATCTCAATGACGGTCTCGTTTACGCTGACACGAAAATGAAGGTCACAGCCGGCACGTACGCGGACGCAAAAGACACGAACATTGTCGTCCTGACAGCTGGTGCTGCCCAGAAACCGGGACAATCGCGTCTTGAGCTGGTCAAGATCAATGCCAATATCACGAAAGGCGTATGTACTTCCCTGAAAGAAAACGGATTCAACGGGATCCTGATCGTTGCCAACAATCCGGTCGATATCATGACCTATGTGGCATGGAAAACGAGCGGACTGCCTAAAAACCATGTGATCGGTTCCGGTACAGTTCTTGATACAGCCCGTCTGCGCCACGCTTTATCCCAGTTCCTCGGTTTTGCCGACAGCAATATCCACGCCTATATCATGGGCGAACACGGCGATTCCAGCTTCGTCCCTTGGATCCATACATATATCGGATGCAAGTCTTTGCTCGAGTATCTGGACGAACACAATATTTCCCTGAAAGAGCTTCAGGAAATCTATATTGACGTACGCGATAAAGCCTACAAGATCATCGATCTCAAAAAAGCGACTTATTACGGTATCGGTCTGGCTCTTCGCCGTATCGTCAGCGCAGTGCTCAACAACGAACGCTGCATCCTGCCTGTATCAAGCTATCAGGAAGGACAGTACGGACGTTCCGGATACTTCATCGGAACCCCGACGGTTGTCGGATCGAATGGTGCAGTGGAGATCATGTGCCTGCCGTTGAACGAAAACGATCAGATGCGTTTCAATAACTCGTTCGACACGCTCGAAAAAACGATCAAGGATAATCTGGGCGATATTATCGATCTCGACGATTAACATCCTTACAGCCATCTGCGGATGGCTTTTTTAATGCAAAATTCCTGTTTTTTCCTATAATAAAAACAGGAGGATCCATATGAACGCAATCCTTGTCTTCTGCAAAGAAGAAACTGACGAACAAAAAGAAGAAATGTACGACCTTTTGAGAACGGCCGGCATCCAAATAAAAAACACCTTTTATCAAAATGTGAAAGCTGTCTCGCGCTCCACGTATATCGGAAAAGGAAAATGCGAGGAAATCGCTCTCTATCTTGCCGACGAACAGCCGATCGACACGATCGTTTTCTCGACCGATCTGAGCGTCATGCAGGTGCGCGAGCTCGAAAACATTTTCGACCGGCAGGTGCTCGACCGCACCGATCTGATCCTGCAGATCTTTATGGAAAGAGCAAGAAGCGCGGCAGCCAGGCTGCAGATCGAATCGGCCCAGCTGCAGCGGCAGATGAACCGACTGATCGGCACGAATGTCCATTTGACAAGGCAAAGGGGCGGCGTGACAAACCGCGGAGCGGGAGAAAAACAGCTCCAGCTCGACAAACGGCTCATCAAGACCCGTATTGCCCAGATCAATAAGGAATTAAAGAAACTGTCCAGACAAAGAGAAACGCAGCGCTCGAACCGGCTGAGATCGAACCTGCCGATCGTGGCGCTGGCAGGCTATACAAACGCCGGCAAATCGACGCTCATGAACAAGATGCTTTCTCTTTCCGGACGCAGCGAGACCAAACAGGTATTCCAGGAAGACCTGCTGTTTGCGACCCTCGACACATCCGTACGGATCATCGAACTGCCATACGGGCAATCCTTTCTGCTCGCTGACACGGTCGGCTTTCTCGAAGACCTTCCTCACGAGCTGGTCCAGGCTTTTCATTCCACGCTCGAGGATATCCGCTATGCCAGCTGTATCCTGCAGATCCTCAATGCGTCCAGCCCAAGATATTTGGACAATATGAAAACGACTCTCGAAACGCTCGAAGACATCCACGCGTCGCATATCGACCGGCTCGTCGTGTACAATCAGTGCGACAAGACCGAGATCCATCATCCTGCGCTCGAAAACGGGAATGTATATATCAGCGCCCTGTCTTCAAACGATGTGGAATTTCTGATCGATCAGGTCTGCGAACAGCTATACGGCCCCTGGGCCGAGGAAGAGCTTTTTGTCGCATTCAACGATTTCGAACGGCAGCAGAAGCTGAGAGCTTATGCCAATATACTGGAAACACAATATGAAGAAGATGGCATGAAAGTGCGTTTTCTGATCCGTCAGGCATGGAAAAAGACCGTCGAAATGTGACGGCCTTTTTTAACGGCTCTGAGCAAGAAGTCCCCAAGATGGGGGTTTCGTTCACTCGATCCGTTTTAACAGCGGCAGGTATTTTTCCAGCTCCTCGAGCAGGACCACATGATTGAACAATGTGATGCATGGCTTTTTCTGATCGTAGTGAATATAATCGCCATGATAATGCCCGCAGAACCAGATCTTGTACTGCAGCTTTTTATTGAACTGCTCGAGCAGCGAATGGATATCCACATAATCCGGTCCATACGGACTCAGCGGCATATCATATTTCTTTGACAGCGGATGGGACGTGTACACATCATGAGAGATCACGTAGTCCACGTTCCAGTCGTGCTTTTCGAGATTGTTCAGCGCATTTTGCGCCTCCGCTTTGGTCGGCAGCTCGTTTTTCCACCAGTTGACATGTTCTGTGCGGTACATCAGATCATGCGAATAGGCGCCCCCAAACGTAAAGAACGATCTTCCATCGATCTCATACACTTCCCCGCGCATCAGATGATACACGTTGTCGCGGATCTTCCTTGCCTTTCCGCCTTTATAATCCACGATCGGATATGTCGATAAAACGTCAAAGTTTTCATGATTTCCATCGACGAACAACGTATTCCACGGCAGCGATGCCAGCCATTTCAGCCAGAATTCGTCTCCGCTTCCGCCATCCCATATACATCCGAAGTCCCCGCAGATGATCACATAGTCATCGGGCGTCAGATGATTCCCTGCCTCAAATTCTCTTGGATTGATCTTGTGGATATCCTGTTCCCTGTGGATATCGCCTGTTATATAAATCATACAGCTGCTCCTCAGTATTTTTATTTTGTTCGTAATCATTATAATTAATCTATTACTTTCAGTAAACCATGAGAAGAAAAAAAGGCCTTCCGGCCTTTTTTCTTTATTGCGCTTTCGAGAACGCAAGATAGCCGGCACCTAAAAGACCGCTATCCTCATTCAATGTCGACTTGCGTACATTGACATACGGTTTGACAACATCGAACACCTGTTCTTTTACAAGATCTTCGACTTCTTCGACAAATCGGTCGATCTTGAGCGCAACGCTTCCGCCCAGGATCACGATTTCCGGATCTGTGATAGCAATGATCGTACCGATAAAGTTGGCAAGATACTGCTTCGCATCGTCCATGATCTCTTTGGCCGTCTCGTTTCCTGCGACCGCCAGATCATTGACTTCTCCGGCATGTTTTACATCCAGGCCGGCATTGCGTGCCCGCAGAGTGATTGCCGTTCCGGAAGATACCGCCTCGATCCCTCCCGGGAACAGATTGCCGTGCTGAGGTCCGTTTTTCCATACACACGCATTCGCCACTTCATGGCCGAAACCGTGCGCGCCAATATAAATTTCCTTATCGATGACCTGTCCGGAACCAAGCCCTGTCGAGATCGTCAGGAACTGTACGAAACGATAGTCTTTTCCTTCGCCGACAACCGCTTCAGCCAAAGCAGCCAGATTGGCATCATTTTCCAGATAGGAAGGAATGCCGGTCAGTTCCTGTATGCGTTTGGCAACCGGGAAATGGTGCCATTTTCCATGCAGGTTCGGCGTCTCCATAACAATTCCTTCGATCAGATCGAGCGGTCCCGGGCACGATACACCGATTCCGACAATATTTTTGTCGCCAGCCTCAAAGCCCTTCACCACAGCCGCAAGCTGGCTTAATGTCTCGTCCGGATCATCCGCATTGGTCGGGAACTGCACCCGATCGACGATCTTCATATTTTCATCGATCAGCGCCGCGCGCGAGTTCGTTCCTCCAATATCAACTCCAACAGCATAATTCATAGTATAATTCTCCTTTATTTTATTTTTGATAGTTTAATTATACTAGAATTTTATATAAAACAGTGTTTTTTTGTGAATTCTATGAAACTTGTCTGGCTAAGCTCGTTTTTTCCCTTGCCGGCACATTCAGGATCATGACCAGCAGCGAAGCGAGCATGGAAGGAACAACGATCCATGGCATTCCGGCGCTCGAGATGATCAGCGAAGCGGCTGAAGCGCCGATCGCCTGCGCGAACTGGATGACCGAACCGTTGACAGCGACAAGCAGATCCGACTTTCTCTTTGTAACAATATTGATCCCCGTATTCAGCTGCAGCCCGATGAACCATCCATTCATCATCCACAGCACGATCAGGATCACATTCACGAGCATCATGGAACCCGAAAGCAAGAGAAGAAGCCCGATACCGGTCTGAAGAAGCGCTCCCGCAAACAGCGCCCTGCCAAACCCGATCCGGTCGCATACCCATCCTCCAAGCAGATTGCCAAGAAAGCTGGATGCGCCAATAAGCACGAGCAGAAGGCTCATATACGGTTCAAGTAAAGGAAAACGCTCCACGATATATGGTGTGATATACGTGTACAGCGCTCCATAGCCGATGAACGCGATCAAAGAACTCAATATGACTAGATATACATTTTTCTCTTTTATCATCGCCAGTTCCGAGCGAAAGCGGATCGCAGCCTCTGATTGCCGGGTTTTCGGCAAAAAGAACATAAAATACAGAAGTCCTGAAACCATGCATAAGATCATCACAAAATAGATCTCCTGCCATGAAAAATAGCGAATCAGAACGCGGCACAGCGGAACGCCGGCCATCAACGCAGCGGCGGCTCCGGCAATAAGCAGCGACAGATTTTTTCCCACCTCTTTTTCCTCCGACAGGGATGCGATCGTCGTCGTTGCCAGGATCCCGTATGTCGTTCCAGCCAGTCCGAGCATGAATCTGGCAAACAGAAGAACTGTAAAATGATCTGTACAGATCGAAAGAGCGCCGAAAACGATATTCAAAAAAAGCATTGCTTTCAGAAGCCGTGATCTTGACATTTTTCTGAGCACGATCAGGATCACCGGTGTTCCTATCGCTCCGTAGGCATACAGCGAAGTCAGATATCCAGTCTGTGCTACGCTGATACGCAGATCGGCAGCGATCTTATCCAGGATGCCGTTAAACAGTGTTCCTGACATCGACATCGCAAAATTCATCGTGATGAATACTGCCATGGCAGTCAGCCCGATTTTTCCTTTATTGTTTTGCATATTCATTCCCCCTTTATCTGCACCTATCATAGGGAATTTGATCTACTATTGCCAATACTCATTCAATATAGTTTTCTATGCAGAAAAGCTATAAAAAAACTCCCTGCCATCCTTCGGCAGAGAGTCTGTATTTATTCTTATTCAGTTCTTATTCCACACCGATCACAAAGGAATACACCGGCTGTCTGCCGTTCGTGATCTCCACTTCCGCATTGCTGTGTTCTTCAATGTAGTCGGAAAGTTCCTGTGCCTGCTCTTCCGTCGCATCTTCTCCATAGATCAGCGTGACCAGCTCGCTGTCCTCGTCGAGCATCTTGTCGAGTAGTTCCTTCGTCGCTTCCATGCAGTCGTCCTTGCATGCCACGATCGCTTTTCCGAACATCCCCATATACTGTCCTTTTTTGATCTCCATACCTTCATAGGTCGTATCTCTGACCGCATAAGTGACCTCGCCCGACTTCACCGTATCGATGGCGCCGGTCATTTCCTCCAGATTCGATTCCACATCCATATCCGGATTGAAGGAAATGCATGCGCAAAGTCCCTGCGGGATCGTCTTTGTCGGAATGACATGGATATCCTGATCCTCGCATACGGTCTGCGCCTGCTGTGCAGCCAGGATGATGTTCGAGTTGTTCGGCAGGATGAAAATATGGTCGCAGTTCAGCTTGCTGATGGCCGATACAAAATCTTCCGTGCTCGGATTCATGGTCTGTCCGCCTCCGACAACGATATCGGCACGCAGTTCCTTGAACGTATCCTTGATGCCGTCGCCGGCCGCTACAGTAATGATACCGTATTTTTTATGCGGCGCTTTGTGCTCCGCCTTTTCCTCTTCCTCTTTTTCAAGGATATTATCATGCTGATCCTGCATGTTCTCGACCTTGAGCTTCATGAAACGTCCCTGACGGCGTCCCATCTTGATCGCCGTCTGCGGTTCAAGCGTATGCACATGCACTTTGACAAGATCCTCGTCCTGCACGCACACGATCGAATTGCCGATCGTGGCCAGCTCTTCCTTGAACGAATTTTCCGAGAAGTGCTTCATTCCGTTTTCGCTCAGGTGAAGGATAAATTCCGTGCAGAATCCGTATTCCTGTTCGCCGGCCTGCACCTTGGTCTGTGCCGCTTCGCCCTCGGTTTTTTCCTCGCCCTTTTTCTGGATCACATTTCCCTGCATCGCGGAAAGGAAGCCTTCCAGGATCACGACAAGACCTTTTCCACCCGAGTCGACAACGCCGACCTCGGCCAGGACCGGAAGAAGCTGAGGTGTCGTATCAAGAGATTCCTTCGCCTCCTTGACCATGCGTTCCATGACCTTTTCGCAGTCTGTCACATCATCTGTCATCGTATAGGCATACGTATAATCCGCTGCCTCGCGGATGACCGTAAGGATCGTTCCTTCGACAGGCCGCATGACCGCTTTATAAGCGACACGGCTTCCGTTGACCAGGGCATGAGCGAGCTGGCTCGCGTCGATCTGGTCCAGATCCTTTATTGCCTGATAAAAGCCGCGGAAGATCTGCGACGTGATGACCCCTGAATTTCCGCGGGCTCCCATCAGCAGACCTCTTGATAATGTCTTGGCAATATCCCCTACATTATCGCTTGGCTCATCGAGCGCCGCTTTCACACCGTTGGATACGGTGAGGAACATGTTCGTTCCTGTATCTCCGTCAGGTACCGGAAATACGTTCAATGCATCAATTTCAGCCGAATGATTTCCAAGATTATTCATTCCTGAAAGAAGCATTTCTTTAAATAACTTACCATCAATAAATTCCATTCATCTCACCTTACTTTGACAATCTAATGCCCTGTACCCAGATGTTGATCGTATTGCATTTCACTTCCAGCGTCTTCTCCAGTACATATTTTACACGTTTCTGTGCTTCGTAGATCACTTCGCTCAGTTTGATTCCCTGAAGCGCGATAATATAAAGATCAAGAACAAGTCCTTCATCATTTTGACGAACGACGATTCCTTTTGAATAATTTTCCAGTCCCAGCAGTTCGGCCAGACCGTCCTTCAAAAGCTTTTGCGATGCCATTCCGACAATGCCGTAGCATTCGGAAATCGTTCCGCCTGCCAGCGATGCGATCGCGTCTAATGAAATCTGGATGTTACCGTACTCGGTTGATTTATAAATAGGCATAAAGAACCTCCTGTTTCATACATTTTATTATACTATACAGATTTTTGGAAAACAAATACTTACTGAATCTCGACAAATCCGGACGCATCGTCCCAGACATAATACACACCATTTGCCTGATCCCAGTAAATATTCTGCGAAGCAGAATACATCAGACCGCTGTCCGGCATATAGATCCAGTCCTCTTCGTCCGTGCTTTCTTCTTCCGGATCCTGCGGCTGGACCGGTTCATCCTGCGATTCCTGATCCGTGTTCTCCTCAGCCGAAGAACTGCCGTTTTCCGCGTTTTCTTCTGCTTTCTTCTTTTCTTCCTCTTCGCGCTTTCTCTGCTGTTCTTCCCGCCTGCGCTGCTCTTCCTCTTCCTTTTTCTTTGCCGCTTCCTCCTTGCGCATCTGTTCGCGCTCTTCGAGCGACATATTCAGATATGCGCAGTCCAGCTTGTTTATGGTCGAGTTCTGCGCATCGAGCACCAGACAGACCGACTGTCCGCGCAGCTGCGAAAGCATATCCTTGTATCGCGACATCATCATCAGATCCGATACCGATGTGAATACCACATTGCCGTCCTGCATCGTCATCTTGATCATGTTGGCATCATAGCTGGACTGATACGGCACCATTTCCGCGATCTTCTCCACCACGTCGCGCGTCAGCAGTTCAGGATATTTTTTGAATTCCTTCCAGATGTTTTCGAGCTGCTGGTCCGTGAAATCGCTCATCAGAGGAAAATGGATGATGCTTTTGAGGTACTTTTCATTCAGCTCGATCTGCTCGCCTTCATTGGTCAGCAGATAATTTTTTCCTTCCTTGACAAAATAGCCGATCACGGTTTTTTCTTCGACATCCAGACTGATCTGGTCGTCATTCTTCTTGACCGTAACAGACTGGATCAGCGGATCCGACTCGAGCCGCCGTTCTACCAGAAAGCCTGGTGTCAGCAGTGAACGGGACGCGCTGTTCACTTTGGCCATATCGTAAATCTGTGCGTCCGTATAATAATAGTTGCCAGTGCATGCCATGACCTTGATCCGTGCATCAAAAGAAAAATAGTAAACAAGACACGTTACGACGGCCATGACCACAGCACAAAGAATATATGTCGTTTTCAATGAAAATCTAATTTTTCTCTTTTTCATCCCAGTTTAGATACTCTACTTCCGTAATCATTTCAATTCCGTACTTTTCCATTGCCAGCTCTTTGATGTGTTCGATCAGAGCGTGCACATCTTCGGCGGTCGCACTCCCTTCATTGACTATGAAGTTGCTATGTTTTTCCGAGATCTTCGCGCCCCCGATCTGCATTCCCCGCAGACCCAGACCATCGATCACCTTCCATGCCGGCATCTGTTTTGGATTGCGGAACACGCTTCCCGCACACGGTTTGTCAAGAGGCTGCGAATCCACGCGCCGCTGGTGCCTTGAATTCATCAGCTGGCGGATCGAATCCTGATCGGCCGGCTCGAGCTTGAGCCTGCCGGCAACAATTGTCAGATCGCGGTGCTTCTGAAAGGTGGAATGCCGGTACGAGTAGTCCAGATCCTCCTTGTCGATCCAGACCAGATTGTCATCTTTCAGGACACACACCTGTTCGAGCACAGCAGCCAGATCCGATTTATAGGCGCCTGCATTCATGAACAGGCATCCGCCAAGCGATCCGGGAATTCCGGAAGCGAATTCAAGACCTGTAAACGAATGCTTCATTGCCTCGATCGCCAGATTGATTATGGAACATCCGGCCTGGGCACACAACGTACCGTCCGGCTCAAAATAATAATTGTTCAGCGTCTTATCGAGATTGATGATCGCTCCGTGAAAATCGGAATCATGGAACAGAAGATTCGAACCTCTCCCCAGCACATAATACGGAATATTTTCTTCTTTCAGCACCCGGATGAGCTGTACGAGCGCAAGCTCGGAATCCGGATATACATAATAGTCGACCCGTCCTCCTATTTTGTAGGTCGTATGGTTCGACATCGGTTCGTGTTCAAGTACGCGTCCATAGGCACGTAGCCGTTTGAGCAAGCTCATTTTTCTGCCCCCTGACGGATGAGCGAGTCGGCCAGAGCCGCAATATCGTAGGCGGCATTTCCTTTGCCCATCTTTAATGCGTTCTCTCTGACCGAAGCCATCGTCTGCGGATCTTCAAACAGTTTTTTCATCGTTTCCGACAGTGTGCGGGCATTGAGATCTTTTTCCTCGATCATCATGGCCGCATGACGTTCGGTCAGCTGGGACGCATTGTAATACTGATGATTGTTTGCTACATACGGGCTCGGGATCAAAATGGACGGGATACCGAGTGCGGTCAGTTCCGCAATGGTTGTCGCTCCTGCCCGGCAGATCATGCCGTCGATCTTTTTATATATTTTGAGCGTATCCACGTAGCTGACCACATGAATGTTGCTCTGGCCTTTAAAAAGATCCAGATCATCGCTGTTGTCCTTTCCGCAGACATACAGGATCTGAAACGACGGATCGACATCGCTCAGCGCATCTTTCATGAGCTCGTTGACCGAGGAGGATCCGAGCGATCCCATCATGATCAGGATCGTCTTCTTATCGTCCTGCAGCCCGAGGGAATGGAAATAGTCTTCATCCGGCCGGGCTTCCAGAGCGATCGTCGCTCTTGGATTGCCCAGCTTGCGGATCTTGTCTTTCGGAAACACCTCGTCGCACTTGTCATAGCACGTCACGATCGCATCCACCTTGTTCATGACAAGCTTATTGGACTTGCCCACGATCGAATTCTGTTCGTGGATCATGGTCGGGATGCCAAGAGAAACGGCGGCGCTCATCACGGGCGCGCTTACATAGCCGCCGAACCCGATCACCAGATCGGCCCCAAAATCTTTTAAATACGTTTTTGCTTTCGAGATCGAGCCGAGCATCTGCGCGACAGCGCGTGCCTTATCGAAAACCGAACCGGCCAGTCCGGATGTGTGAAGCGCTTTAAACGGATAGCCGCAGGAAGGTATAAGCTGCGCTTCCATGCGGTCATCGTTGCCGATGAACAGGATTTCTGCCTGTTCGTCAAGCTGTTTTACCTTGGAGGCAAAGGCGAGTGCCGGATAAATGTGCCCGCCCGTACCTCCGGTAACGATACATATTTTTTTCATTTCTATCACCTGTTCCAAATCATTCAATTACGATACGCTCGTCAGTTGGTTCCAGGATACCGACCAGCGTCAAACGGTTAATGGAATCAAATCCATAGTCAAGATCACACGTAGAAAGGGTCACAAGATTTTTATTGCTGACATCCTGCGCGCGGTAATACATGGCTGCCTTTTCTATTTCTGCTGCATGCGCCGCTGTATCATGATTTTCATAATTCATGTAAAAAGGACTTCCCTCTGTCGTCTTGCCGAACGCAAGGATCGGGCATTTATAATTCTGCGAAGGTGTCAGCACATAAAAATACGGATGCTGTTCAAAAAAAGACGGATCCTCAAAGCGGTCAAGCGAAGTAAACATGCCTCCCTGGTCGACCGAATGACCGTAAACAATGCTGTTTTCGTTCGAAAGATCCGGGGCGGCCTCATGATCCAGGAAAATTGCTCCCCGGATATTGTATTCCTTCATAACTGTGTGATCGAGATAATAGTCATTGTCGTCTCCTTGCACGACCGGAAAAGAGATATTATCGCAGCCAGGCACATACACCCACGCCACGATGTCCGGATTCTGGGCTTTCAGAGCTGTCCAGTCAGGCACAAATCCCTCCTCTTCCTGGGCCAGCTCGGCAAGGCGGTCTCTTTCGTTGTCCACCTGTTTTGATCCTTCATATATTTTATAAAGCTGATACGCGCTGAAGGCAAAAACCGCAAGGGCTCCTGCCAGCGCAATTCTGTATATCCATTTTTTCATACTATGTATTGTAGCACATGAAAACGCGTAAAAAAAAGAACGGCTTCCTCAAAAGTCGTTCTTGTGACGTTCTTGCGAATTTCATTTATTTGCTTAACTTTGAAGCCGCTTCCTTGTCGATCACCACAACGACATCCGGATGGTTCTGAAGCACGGAAGCCGGGCATTCTACGCTGACAGGTCCTTCGATCATGGCTTTGACAGCATCCGCTTTGTTGGCTCCGTTGGCAACAAGGAGGATCTTTTTTGCTTTCATGATCGTACCGATCCCCTGCGTGATCGCCTGGGCAGGCACTTTATCGATATCATTATCGAAGAAGCGGGCATTGGCCTCGCGGGTGTTTTCGGTCAGATCGACGATATGCGTCGGTTCATCGAACGGTGTGCCTGGTTCATTGAATCCGATATGTCCGTTCTGTCCGATTCCGAGCACCTGAATATCAACGCCGTTTACGCTGTCTTCATATTTTTCGCAGTCTTCTTTCGTGTTTCCGTAAGGTACGTGGGTGTTTTTTGGATCGATATCGATTCCTGAGAACAGGTTCTCATTCATAAAAGTATAGTAGGACTGCGGATCATTGCGGTCGATCCCTACATACTCGTCAAGGTTGTATGTCACAACATCTTTATAGCTCGTACCGTTTTCCTTGTGATCCTTGATCATGTCCTTGTACATTCCCACAGGAGAAGATCCTGTCGCAAGACCGAGCACGCTGTCCGGTTTTTCCACGACTTGTTCCTTGATCACTTCAAACGCTTTGTTTGACAGTTCATCGTAATTTTCACATACAGCAATTTTCATTTTACTTAACTCCTTTAGCATTTAAATTATAACATTCTCCATGAATGAAAACTATAAAAAAAGAGCCTTGAAAGCTCTTTCTTCCGCTTATTTTAAAACATCCAGAGATTCCGATTTCATGCCCGGAACTTTCTGGATTTCCAGCTCGATCCCGTGTTCAGCCATTTTTCTGAAAGCATCCAGATCCTTGTCGTCGACCGCGATATCCGGCGCCACCTCGTGTTTCCCCTCTTTCATATCCATGTTGCCGATATTGACCTTTTTGATCGGAATATTTTCCTCGACCAGTTTCAATACATCTTCCGGACCGGCAGCGAGGATCATCACTTTCTGGTCGTCATCGATCTTGTCCAGAGTGTAAGCTGCCTCGTCGACTGTCAAATAACGCGTGACCGCGTTGGCAGGAGCGACCATATTCATCAGTTCCTGCTGGGTTTCATCGCCCGCGACCGCATCATTGACGACCAGGATCCAGTTCGGCTTCAATTCTTTGCACCACTGGGAAACTACCTGCCCGTGAATGAGACGATCATCGATCCGCGTTAATAAAATATTTGACATTGTACATTCTCCTTTCTTAACGATTGATTGGCTTCATTATACCACATACGCTTTTATTTTCGATATTTTCGTATTTTTTTTGATCTTTTCGAAGCGGTTACATTACGTTTCGGATATTTCCTGCAAATCTCTGATCTATTTGCGTGCTTTATTCAACGAATTGTATCTTTTTATTTGGAAAAGATGGGAAAAAATGTTTTATCCTTTACACTTTTTCAGTATCCATTTATACTTTTTAATATAAATATATAGAATACAGGTGACATTTATGCAAAACTTGACAACGAATTTTCGTTTTAAAAAATACGGAGACGTTTTTTACCAGATGCCTGAAGCAGGCCAGTATCTGAGCGCATCCGCCATCACATTGAAGATGAAGACCTTTGACCGCGTCTTTTATTCATCATCCGATATTTATATCACCAATGAAGAAGGAATTTCGATCCTGTTCGTTTCCCTGGATATGGTGCACTTCGATCAGTTTATCGTTCATCGTGTCGTAAAGATCAATCCAGACGTGTATTTCAACATCGTGCCCGTTTCCGATCCATCCGACATCATCATGTACTATCAGGAAAGCGACCTGAAACAGATGCCTCTTCCTGAGCCTATGGAATTCAGGCCCATCGTTCCGCACCTTGAAGTCCAGGAAATCCTGCAGGCTGTTTTTTTTGTGCGCAAAGGCAATTACCACGGACGCGGCCACATCGACAATTTTTATGAAATGATCTATGTGGACCAGGGAACGATGCAGGCCATCGTGGACGATCATGAATACACGCTCAACCAGTACGATGCTCTCATCATCGATCCGGGCCAGAAGCATGTGGTCTATACGAGTCCTGAATGCTCCTGCTCGTATCTTGCCATCGACTTCAATATGAAAAATACATTTGAATCCATCACGATGCCCCACTATTTCCATACCGACAAGCATATCCATCAGATCCTGTCCCATTTCATGAATGCGCTCGAGATCAATACGATCTTCAACGACGAGCTCGCGATCGTCTTTCTGAAAGAAGCGCTGCTCATGCTGTATCAAAACGGAAAGTCCGGACGCGTCGATCCGATGCAGGAGCATTTTGAAAGCACGCTGCTCAACGAGATCATCGTTTATATCCACAACAATCTGTTCAGTCCGATTTCTGTAGAAGATCTGTGCGTTCATTTCTCGATCTCGCGCTCGACCATCCAGAACCTGTTCAGGAGCCAGCTCGATATGACCCCGAAACAGTATATTTCCGAACTGAAGCTGAGCGAAGCGCAGAAGCTCATCCTGCAGCACAAGTACACAATTTCGGAAATCTCGGATCAGCTTGGATTTACGAGCATTCATTATTTTTCGAGAAAATTCAAGGAACGATTCAATATGTCGCCGACCGAATTTGCAAAAAAAGGAACAGAATAACGCGAAAAAGCAGCGATGCTCTCACTGCTTTTTCTTTTTGAACAAAGTCATGCTGCCGGCACACATCTCCAGCGCATTCTGCAAGACGTGCTGCGCATCACTGCCGGTTTTCGCCCCCGCCTGCACTTCAAGCAGCAGGCCAAGATTCGTCCCGCCGGCAACCTGCACATTGCTATTTTTTAGTGTGAGCAGGACTGAGCTTTTGAACGGCGTTCCGCCTACAAGATCGGCACAAATGATCACCTGTCCAAATACGGCATGCTGCCGCTCGATCGTTTCCCGCATCTTTTCTTCAAAATGCTGAACGGAACATCCCTGCTCAAAATCAACTGTCTTCACATTTTCGCACTCTCCGGCAATCACTTCGAGCGCGCTCTTCATCCCGGACGCAAAACGCCCGTGTCCTGTAATAATGATCCCAATCATATCCCTTTCTCCTTTTCTTCGCTTCTATTTGTTTTTCCGCTCGCAGCGGCATACGCGTACTGCCGATCCCAGCAAGGCCATCTCATCTTCTTCATCCATCTCGACTGCCTTGAACAAAGCGAGCGTCTGCGCCACGACCAGATACGCCAACGGCAGGAATTCGTTGTTTTTTGCGAAACGGACGCCCAGATCGACAAAATAACGCACATTGTCCTTTACCGCCTCGTCATGCTGCGCACTGACGGCCAGTACCGTTTTTCCTTTTTCCTTCAGGTTCCTGACCAGATCGAGCTCATACTGTTTTTCTTTCGCGTCGTTATACGACAGGAAGAGCACGACCAGCATTTTTCTTTCTTCGCTGCTCAGATCATAGATCTCGCCTTCCACGATGCTCGAAAAGCGTGCCTTGTCCTGCGACGCCAGGCCGTGCAGCGTATCCATCCCGATAAAAGCGAGCTCATCAAAATCATAGCTTTTAACCAGATCGATGATCTGATCGCTTCCATGGTCCAGAAAGTGACGGCTGCGATGAATGATATCTTCTGCCTTGATCGAGGCATCAGCCAGATGATCGGCCGAAAAGCACAGCAGGGCCGCCACGATCTGATCCGACCATTCCATCGGATGGCCGCTCACGAACGCAAACGCATTGTCGCGTTCTCTGGCAAGCTCGTACAGCATGCCGCTCTTCTTTTCGGTAATGCATAAATAGTGCACGTTCCCTTTGCAGATCCGATCTGCCTGCCCGAACGCTTCCTTGAGCACATCCGGCTTTAAATTTTCGAAGCAGACGATCAAGGTCGTTCTGTGCGGATCGAGTTCTGTTCCCGGATGTGCGAGCAGGCTGGCACGAGGCAGAACCTGCTTTGTCTGATCCATATAAGGAAAGACCGCGTTGATGAGCTGTTCCTCTTTTTCTGCTCCAAGAAATAAAATATCCAGATTTTCATGTTCGAGGATCGGATCGAGAAACTCCCTGACTTCCTTATGCTGTTCATGAACAGCTTTCAATGTATCTTTCCAGCCAGTCAGCTGATCGAGAATTTCCTGCGCCGTCTGCAGCGCCTGTTTTTCTTCCAGTGTATTGTTCATTTTTCATTCGCTCCTTGAGCTCATTGTACAATTGTATGGAAAAAAAAGCGCAGATAGTGCGCTTACAAAAGACAGATCGAATAGCCGGTCCTGAAAATTTCATGCGGCTGCAGGATGAGCGTGCCTTCCCGGGCATAGAAATTGTCGCATGTATTGTCGAAATCGGCATGACCATACCATGGTTCGATACAGATGAAATTGCTTTTGGACGGATGGGACCACAACGCAAGGAACGGGAATCCCGGAAATTTCATTTCGATCCGCGGCTTTCCGTTGTGTTCGAGCGTAACAGACGACGATGTAAAGTCCTTATAGACGATCGTCGCATACTGGTCGATCTCGTCACGGTTCAGCTTCCAGCAGTCAAGATGCACTTTCTTTACCTGAGCCGGTATGGTCACATCATCGCTGAAAACGATCTGGCTGGCATCTTCTTCCTTTTCGAACCGGATCGAAAATTCCTCGAACTGCTCGCCTTCGTGCTGCGGCACACGAAAAGCAGGATGCAGGCCGAACGAGAACGGCATATCCTCGTCTCCTGTGTTTTCGATCGTATAGTCGATCTGCACCTCGCTGCCGTTGAGGCGGTATGTGATCTCATACGCAAAATCAAACGGATACTGTTTTTTTGTTTCCTCGTCGCTCCGGTAGGTAAAGGAAATAAAATCATCGCCCTGATGGCCTTCGAGGGTCGCATACCGGATGAGACCGTGATTTTTCATCGAATACTCTTTACCGTCGATTTCGTATGTTTTTTTGTATGTCGATCCAATGATCGGAAAGAGCGACGGATTCGATCCGCTCCAGCCTTCGTCTCCCTGATAGATAATTTCCTGATCGTTGTCTTTTTTATCGATCAGATGAAGCATTTCGCCGCCTTTAGGCGTACACTCCAGCCTGATCCGTTCATTTTCCAGTTGATACATTATTCTCCCTCCATACTTTCCTGCATATAATTCCATATACCGTCTTCATCGACGGTTCCGATCACCCGATCGGCTGCCTTGCACAGCGCCTGGGCCGCATTGCCCATCGCGATTCCAAGATCCGCTTCCTCGATCATCTGGATATCATTGCTTCCATCGCCAAAGCAGCAGCGCCATGCAATGTGTTCCTTTTCGCAGATCTGGCGGATGGCATGCGCCTTGTCCACCCCACCCGCTCGTATTTCCACGCACGAACCATACCAGATGACGCTGCAGTCCTGAATGAGCGGCGCGATCGCTTCCCTGTTTTTGGTGAACACGATCGCATTGACGATTTCATCCTGCTCGTACGCTTTCTTTTCGGGAACAGCAAGATACAGCGAGAACAGGATATCATGCTCTTTCTGCGAACCTTCGATATCCCACCACATCCCGTCTTCGCACGCATACCGCCATGGGGTGCCTGTCCTGCGGCACCAGGACGCGATACGATCGCTTATATGAGGCGCGATCGCTGTCTTTTTCACGCACTTTCCATTTCTATCCAGTACGACGGCGCCTCCGTCAATGATCCGGTAATCAAACGGGAACATACGTACTTCCTTTTCCAGATGAGCAAGCTCCTGGGCCGTTCTTGAGGTGGCCAGACATACGAGGTGCCCCTGCTCTTTTAGTTGGTACAGCGCTTTGAGCGTGTTTGGCGGCACTTCATGAAATCGATGGGAATACAGGGTGCCGTCCATATCGAAAAAATACGCTTTTTTCATATTATTCGACAAACGCTTTGATCTCGTCGATCCGGGCTTTCGTTTCGTCATAGCCGAGCTGGAACCATGGCTTCAGTTTTTTCGGATCTGTCGTGTACCGGGATATTCCCATGTCCTTATGCGGACGCAGGACGAGCGCCTTCCCTTCTTTTTCGAGCTGGGCAATGTGGTCCCACTGCTCATTGTACCGTTCATGGCGGTGACGAAGATCGTCCACGATCTGATCGTCCTTGTAGACCATTTTTGTAAGCCACAGCTGATACTTCGGTGCCGGTTTGCGCACGTAGCCCTCTTCCTTGGTGGAAATGATAATATGTTTCTCGCAGCCGTGCTTTTCGGCCTGGCGAACGCTGATCATATCGACCAGACCGGCATCAAAGTACTTTTTTCCTCGAAAATCATAGGGTTTTGTCAGCAGCAGCAGTGCACAGCTTGCCTTGATCAGCGTCATCGATTTGTCGACATAGCTCTTATCAAAATACTCGATCGTATGATCATGAATATTGTAGAGCCCCGTATCCATCTGGGTCGAGCTATTGTAAAACGTATCAAAATCAAGCGGCGCTTCCTTTTCAATATAATTGTTGGTGCTTTCGATCCCGAAAATGCTTCCTTCCTTCATCAGTGCGGAAAATCCGACTGCCCCTTTCTGGCTCGGCGAATCGATTCCAGTCACTTCCAGGCGGTGGATCTGCCGGGATACATACGGGAGCAGCACTTCCGCTCCTGCCGAAATCCCGACACAGTAAGGGACCAGGATGTTTTCTTCAAGCAGGCATTTGAGCACGCCTGCCGAATACGCAATTTTGGTCCCTCCGCCTTCCGCAACGATCGAAACATTTTTCATTTAATTTATACTTCCTTCCATTCGCGTACAGCACCGCTCTTTCGGGCAGCCTGTGCCACGGCACTGCTTACTGCATCGACGACTCTTGGATCCAGGGCCGATACAATAATATAGTTTTCATCGAGTTCTTCATCGCTGACGAGATGGGCGATGGCTTTTACGGCCGCCTTTTTCATCTCTTCATTGATTTCGGTTGCCTGTGCCTGCAGCGCGCCTTTAAAAATTCCCGGGAACGCGAGCACGTTGTTGATCTGGTTCGGGTAGTCGCTCCGCCCGGTCCCTACGACTTTCGCGCCGGCTGCCAGGGCATCGTCCCGCTCGATCTCAGGAACAGGATTGGCCATCGCAAAGACGATCGGATCCGGATTCATGGAACGGATCATATCCTGCGACACGATATGTGGAGCGCTTACGCCAATGAATACATCTGCGCCCTGCAACGCATCGGCAAGCAAACCTGTCTTTCCTTCTTTATTGACCCGGTCGATGAGCTTTCTCTGTCCTGAAGTCAGTTCCATATCTTTTGTCAGGATCCCCTGCCTGTCGACAAGGATCACATTGCCCAGTTCCATATCGAGGATGAGCGTAGCGATCGCGATCCCGGCACTGCCGGCACCATTGACGACAATGACCGGCTCTTCTTTTCCGGTCAGCCGCAGCGCATTGTACAGTGCCGAACATACCACGATGGCTGTTCCGTGCTGATCGTCATGAAAGACAGGAATGTTCATTTTCTCTTTCAGCCTCGCTTCGACTTCGAAACAGCGGGGCGCGGCAATATCTTCGAGGTTGATGCCGCCAAAGCTTGGTTCGAGCGCGGCAATGATCTCGACCAGCTTGTCGGTATCCTGTGTGTTCAGACAGAGCGGTACAGCGTCGATATCGGCCAGCGCTTTGAACAGCACGCATTTTCCTTCCATGACAGGCATTCCGGCTTCAGGCCCGATATTTCCCAGACCGAGAACGGCGGAGCCGTCGGAAACAACAGCAACTGTGTTTCCTTTTCCGGTATAGGTATACACCTGTTTCGGATCGGCCTTGATTTCCAGGCATGGCGCGGCAACGCCTGGCGTATAGGCAATGGACAGATCATCCTTGTTTTCGATGGCCATTTTGTTTTTGGTCTCGAGCTTGCCTTTCCATTCCTTGTGTTTCTTCAAAGCTTCTGCTGCATAATCCATTTTAATTCTCCTCCACGATATTTAATACGATTTCGACCATCTTATCCATCTGCTGGATGTCGGCAAACTCAAAACGGCCATGGTGGTTGTACGAGCCGGTTCCCAGATTCGGACAGATGAGTCCTTTTTCGGTCAGCATGGCGCCGTCGGTCCCGCCCCGTACCGGAGTGGATACCGGTTCGAGCCCGGCTTTGCGGATGGCTTTTTGCGCGCGTTCGACAGAGCGCATATCGCCATGCATGTACTGCTTCATGTTGGCGTACTGTTTTCGGATTGCCACTTCGATACAGTCGTCATATGTATCGTTGAGCTTATTCTGGATCGCATAGATGGTCTGGATCTGTTTTTCGAATTTCTGCTCGTCATGTTCGCGCAGGATATAGGTGAGGGTGGCTTCCTCGACCTCTCCCTGAATCGAGGTGAGATGATAAAATCCCTGGCGCCCTTCTGTTTTGGCGGGGATCTCATCTTTAGGCAGCATGGAGGCGAATTCCACTGCGATCAGGGCGGCGTTGACCATACGGTCCTTGGCGTCTCCCGGATGGATGGCTGTTCCTTTGATGACAATGACGGCCTGGGCTGCGTTGAATGTTTCGTAATCGATGGCGTCGACACGATCGCCGTCTACTGTATAGGCATATTCTGCCGGAAACAGGGTAAGGTCGAAGTGATCGGTGCCGCGCCCGATTTCCTCGTCGGGAGTAAAGGCGACGGCGATCCGGCCGTGCGGTCTGTCTGAACGGATGAGTTCTTCAAGAGCCTGCATGATAATGGCGATGCCGGCTTTGTCATCAGCTCCGAGCAGCGTGTTCCCGTCGGTTACGATCAGATCGTCGCCCGTCACTTTTTTCAGAGCCGGAAAGTGTCCGGGATCCATTTGATACATTTCGTTCAGATGGATCGTCTGTCCGTCATAGTTCCGGATGATACGCGGATGAACATCTTTTCCGCTCAGCTCGGTGGCTGTATCCATATGGGCGATAAAACCGATCGGTGTTCTTTTTTCTTCCGTATTGGGTTCGAGCACGGCGTATACGGTACCGTCCTGCTCCACGATATGGCTCAATCCGAGCTCGTGACATTCTCTGGCGAGCTCGGCTGCGAGCTCGAGCTGCTTTTCGGTGCTTGGCACCGTTTCGCTGTTTTCATCCGACTGTGTGTCATATTGTACATATTTGATTAGCTTGTCTGCTGCTGACATAATGATTACCTCTTCTAGATGAGTTCCTTGGAAAGTCCTGGAACGATTTGTTTTTTGCGGGATACGAAGCCTGCTTTTTCAAATTCGGAAATGGTCGGTCCGAGCTGTCCGGACAGCCGGCCTGTATACAGGAAGCGGGATCCTTTTCCTTCGACGTTGGTGAAGACCATCAGGTACAGGTCCATATGTTTCGTCTTGTTCTGTTTGTCCATGTAGCGGATGAAGTCGTCACGGATCTCATCCACGACATCGAAATCGAAGATGAATACCTGGGACACGCACACATGATATCCGTTGAGAATGTATTCCTTCGAGTCGTTGTTGAGGATCGAATCGAATTCCTTTCCTTTGATGGTGGCTGTATTTTCGAACAGATCTTTTGCCATTTCTTCCAGATCGAGATCGTATTCTTCGGCGATCCGTTTTGCGATCATGCGGTCGATCTGGGTGCATGTCGGGGAATTGAAATTCATCGTGTCCGAGATCATAGCATAAGCGACCAGTTTTGCGACCTTTTCGCTCATCTTGATCCGGTATTCGTCATACATCATGGCGATGATCGTATTGGAGCTGCCGACGATCATGTTGCGGAAAACGATCGGCCGGTCGGTTTCGATATCGCCGATGCGGTGATGGTCGACGATCTCGATGATCTCTCCCTGTTCGATATCATTGATCGTCTGTTTCTTTTCATTGTGGTCGACCAGGATAAACTGTTTCCTGCTTGATTTGAGCAGATGGTAGCGTGCGACCGAACCGATCAGCCGTCCCTGCTGTACGACCGGATACGACGAATGGCGGGTCTTGAGCATTTCGCGTTCGACATCTTCCAGATATTCATTTTTATTGAACTGGATCATTTTGTTTGCCGGTGTCATGATGAGCGATACCGGAATGGCGCGATATACCATCTGGATGATCTTCATGACGTTGTACGAGGTGTTGATCAAGGTCACGCCCATCTGTTTTGCCATGGCGATGATGTATTCATTGGGCACGAAATTTTCGGCGATCAGGATCATGGCGCATCCTTTGGCCATGCTTTTGATCATGGAGTCTTCATGATCGTTCAGCACCATGATGGCGCCGTTGAGATCCCGGTCCATCAGCTTTTTGTCGGCGATCCGCACTTCTCCGCTCAAAGGGATGTTTCCTTCGAGCAGGATCTTTCCTTTCAGGACGGCGCGGAAATTCTCGACTGGTGTTTCTTTGAGCAGCTGGGTCGTGATATTGAGATCCTGCATCTGGATCTTGGATATATCTCCGATCGTGACAAGGCCTTTATAATTATCCTCCTTGTCGGTCACATACAGCGTCTTGACATTATGTTCCATGAGCTTGTCCCATCCTGCCCGAAGGGTGTCGGATTCATCGACAGTGTATGCTTCATCTATTTCGATTTCGGACAAAGTGGACTTTGCGGTCGAGATGTGAATTGGCGGCGTCACTCCTACTTTATTCAGGATATATTCGGTTTCAGGGTTCAGATGGCCGATCCGTGCCGGTACGGCATTGATTCCCTGAGCCTGTTTGAGTGCTGCCAGCGCGATCGCTCCGCAGATCGAGTCGGTGTCCGGATTTTTATGTCCGATCACATAAATCGGCTGTTGCATTGTTTTTTCCTCCCGTTTCTTTCTTAACAATTATAGCATGTTTACGGTATGCGAAACACAAATAAAAAAGGCCCGAAAGCCTTTTCGTTTCCTATTCGTTGACTGCGTCCTTCAATCCCTTGCTCGGTTTGAATTTGATCGATTTTGATGCAGGGATCTGGATCTGTTCTTTAGTTGATGGATTGATGCCTGTACGGGCAGCGCGTTCGCTGATCGTGAATTTGCCGAATCCTTTGATATCCACCGTTCCTTCTTCGGCTAGCGTTTCAGCCATCGCATCAAAGATGTATTGAATGTATTCAGCAGCACTCTTTTTCGATGTTCCGTTATCCTTTGCGAATTTTTCCGCAAGGTCTTTTTTTGTAAGCATTTCCGCCATGATTATACTTCCTCCTTGGAATGACTTCTTTCCTATAATAGCATTGTTTATATTGTGATTCAACTCACGCCTTTTCGGTTTTCGTCTTCCAGAACAACCCGGGCCGTCTTTCCAAATATTAAAACGTGCAGTCATGAACTTTTTATTGTCATATCGCCTATTAGTTGCTATAATGAACAGGCAACAGACAAATGCCGGTATAGTATAATGGCAATACACGTCCATGGTAAGGATGAACTCGTGGTTCAATTCCGCGTACCGGCACCATTTCAGCAAAGCACGTCCGACAGGACGTTTTTTTATAGGGAGAGAGCAAATGAAAAAGAATACGGGAATACTGATCGGCTCGCTGCTGGCCGTCATCCTCTGTGTTGGCTTATGGTTCGCTTTTGTGCGCAATAAGCAGTTCAACGACAGCAATATCATCGATCCAGGCGAGGAACTGATCATTTCGGGCACGCTCGAAATCGGAAAAGATCTGTATCCAGGCACATACGACCTCGAATACTTTGACACGGAAGACGCACAGATCTACTTGTATGAAACCAGGGATGGCCAGAAAAAGGCAATTTCATTCACGCTGAAAGAACCAGTCGCACAGAACATTGAACTCGAAAACGGAAACGTCCTTGATCTGAACGGTCAGGATGTCAAGTTTTACCGCATAAAATAGAAGAACAAGAACGAAAAAAATCCGGAGCAGTCATCATGTTCCGGATTTTTTGCAATGCGCTATTTATCAACTATAGGCAAAAAAAGGCGAATCTCTTCGCCTAACAATCCGATTCCGACCGGATAAATTCCAGGATGTCCTTTGTCTTTTCCTTAGGCAGACCGACCACGTTGGAGTATGATCCTTCGATCTTGTCGACAAAATCGCATTCCTGGATGCCGTAGGATCCGGCCTTGTCCATGCATTTTCCCGAATCAACATAATTCAGGATGCTGTCATCCTCTAAATCTTTAAAATAAACTTTTGTTGTTTCGCAGAACGTGATGTCCTGATTGATCGAACTGATGCATACGCCCGTCTTCACTTCGTGAGCCCGGCCGCTCAGATCGATCAGCATGTCGATCGCTTCCTGCTTTGATTTCGGTTTTCCCAGGATCCGTCCATCGAGCACGACGATCGTGTCGGCCGCTACGATGATCGCGTCCGGATTGTTTTTCTGAACCGATTTCGCTTTTTCGAGCGCCAGCGTCTCCACTCCCTGGTCAATGCCGTTTGCCAGCTCGATGTGCTCATCATACAAGCTTGGAACGACAAGAAAGCTGTATCCGAGATCCTTTAAAATTTCCTTCCTTCTCGGAGACTGGCTCGCTAAAATAATTTTCATATTGACTCCTCATTCGCTTTACTTTCCCATCATAGCACTAAAAAGTAATAAAAAAAACCGATCGAATAGAAGAAAAATTCATTCTTCCGACCCGATCAGAAATTTCCTTTTTTAAGCGAAAAATGCAAGCGCATCCAGTATTTTGAAAATGGCCGGTCACAGATCCAGGCTTTTTTCATCCAGCAGAAATTCTTCCAATCCAATATACGTAATTCCGTTTTCGTCTCGTCGAACCGGACCGCTTTCACGAACAACAACGATTTTTTTAAAAGAATCATCAATATTTTTTAGCGATCTTGTTTCCTGGTCCTGTTTCTCAGGAGTATCCAAAGAATATGCGGACTGAATATAATAGATCCGGCTCCCTTTTGCTGCTATAAAATCTGTTTCCAGCCTCGTTCGAACTGTTTTTCCTGTTTTATCGTTTGTAAATATATTTACAACTCCGACCTGTACCGAATATCCTCTGAGTATTAATTCATTATACAGGATATTTTCCATGATATGCCCATCATCACGATGCAGGAAATCCAGGCGCGCATTTCGCAGTCCCGGATCCGCAAAAATAATATTTGTACGTTGCCCCAATATGTTTTCTGCCTTTAATATCAAAAAGATTTACTTTTCGCAATACAAACGCCTCTTCCAAGTAATTAAGATATTGCGCAATCGTGTCTTTTCCTATATTTGATTTTAATTCTGTATTAAAAGTATTTGCGATTTTATTTGGATTCGTAAGACTTCCTACAGTACTTGCCATTACAGTCGTCAATGTCGAAAGATTGAATTCATTTCGAATCTTATTCCTTTCTTCAACATCTTTGTGATACGTCATAGAAAAAAGATGTTTTAGATATTCTTCTTTTTCTTCTGCTGTCTCGTAAGATAAAGTGACAGGCATTCCACCATGAAGCATGTATTCATTTAATGCCAGCGAAAGATTGTCGGGCTGCACAGCATCCACATATTCTTTAAAAGATAGCGGCTGCATATGGATTTCATCTCCACGATCCCTGAACTCTGTCATGATGTCACGACTTAAAAATTTTGAATTGCTTCCTGAAATATAAAGATCAACATTAGGTATCTGCATTAATCCCAAAACAACATTCACAAAATTTATACTGTTTTCGTCTATATTTTTTGCTAATTGGATCTTTCCGCTCGT